>Ga0209863_10000600_pt1 | contig 16912 bp, 16 predicted proteins | sample OrgsoiDNA2013046_FD_185796 | JGI IMG/M metagenome (GOLD analysis project Ga0209863, IMG submission 185796) | Permafrost soil microbial communities from the Arctic, to analyse light accelerated degradation of dissolved organic matter (DOM) -... | ecosystem: Environmental > Terrestrial > Soil >...
GAGGGGTCGCAGGTGAGAGTGACGTTGCGCGAGCCGTACAGCGGCATCACTGGTGGCAACGGGTGCTCAAGCGGCGAAGGAAATCCGTGCGCGAGTACTTCGAGCAACTCCGCAGTGCCGAGGCCTGTTGTGCCGCACACACCGAGCACGGGGTAGAAAGTGCCGCGGGCTACGGCCGTTTCAAGGTCGTCGATGACGATCTTAAGATCGATGTCTTCGCCTGCGAGGTAGCGATCCATCAGCGTCTCGTCTTCGCTTTCGGCGATGATTCCCTCCAGCAGTTCATCGCGACGGCCGCCGATCGCTTCCATTTCAGCTGCGGAAGCAGCGCGGGTCTGACGGCGTCCGCCCGTGTAGTCACCGACGTCGCGGGTCAACAGCCCGAGCAACCCGGTCATCGATCCGTCGGCGCCGCTTACCGGCAGATACAACGGCTGGACGCCGCTGCCGAACGTGAGTTGGCAAGCGCTGACCACTGCGTCGAAATCGGCGCGTGGCGAATCGAGTTTGGTAATGACGACAGCGCGGGGCATGCCGACCTGCGCGCACTCGTCCCACAGCATGCGGGTTGCTCCGTCGATGCCGTCGACGGCAGACATTACGAACAACGCGGCATCGGCGGCGCGCAGACCGGCACGCAGATCTCCGACGAAATCCGCGTAGCCGGGGGCATCGAGCAGGTTGATCTTCACGCCGTCATGTTCTAAAGGTGCGAGTGCAAGCGAAACCGACCGTTGGTGGCGCACTTCGGCGTCCTCGAAGTCGGTCGTCGTCGTGCCGTCCTCGACCCGGCCGGCTCTGGGAATGACGCCAGTCGCGACGAGGAGGGCCTCGACGAGGGTGGTCTTTCCTGCTCCGGAATGGCCGACCAGGACGACGTTGCGGATGTTGCTGGCCTGGTCAGCCGACGGTGCTCTTCCGGCGGCCCCTACGGGACCAGTCGTCTTGTCCGACATGGGTCACGCCTCCCCTACATGAGGGTGCTGCGGTGTCCGTGGTGGTTCGAGGGTTCGACTCTCCACCTCGACGCCGCGCTCGACAAGAGTTGCAGCGGGTGAGGGCGTGGCGGACCGGCGCCCGGGCCCCGCTCGCTACGATGGCCGGGACTGCCAGGACCGCCAGGACCGCTCGCCGGTCTTCCGGCGGACGGCGAAACGGACGGACATGCTCAAGCGTGCGCGGGTTCCGCTGCAACGCGTGCTCGGTCCGCTCGGCCAGGCGCTGGCCCGCCGCGGGGTGAGCCCAAATGTCGTCACCGCAATCGGGGCGATTGGCGTCACCGCCACCGCACTGGTCTGCTACCCGCGCGGCTGGCTGTTCTGGGGATCGTTCGTCATCACGTTTTTCGTGCTCTCCGACCTCATCGACGGCGCACTTGCCCGCGCCAGGGGCATCACTGGTCCGTGGGGCGCGTTCCTCGACTCCACCCTCGACCGTCTCGCTGATGCAGCCATTTTCGCTGGGCTCATCTGGTGGTTCGCGCGCGACGGCAAGCCGTGGCTGATGGGTCTGTGCATCTTCTGCCTCGTCGCCGGCAATCTCGTGTCGTACACAAAGGCACGGGCGGAAGGCCTCGGACTGCACGCCAACGTCGGCATCGGGGAACGGGCCGAGCGCATTGTCGTCATCCTCGTCGCAACTGGCTTGAGCGGGCTCGGAGTTCCGTTCGTGCAGGCGATCGGGCTGTGGCTGCTCGCCGTCATGAGCGCGATCACCGTTGGGCAGCGTTTCCATGTCGTCTACCGCCAAGCGCAGACGTGACCGCAAATTCCGGGATCTCGGGGCGCGATCGACTCCAGACAGCGGGTTTCGGATTCGGTGCAACGCTCGTGCGGATATTGCCAGAAGCCTTGCTGCGGCCGGTGTTTCGCTGGATCGGCGATCTCGCGTGGCGCCGCCATGGGCGCAGTGTGCAGCAACTCGAGGGCAACTTGCGCCGCGTGGTCGGAACAAAAATGCCGGACGCCGAGTTGTCCCGGCTCAGCCGCAAGGCGATGCAGTCGTATGCCCGCTACTGGCTGGAGTTCTTCCGGCTGCCTGTACTTGGCAACGACCGCATCGTGAACCGGATGGATTTCACGGGCGACGACATCCTTGCGGGTGTGCTCGCCGACGGCAGGGGAGCGGTGATGGCGCTTCCGCACTCGGGCAACTGGGATCACGCGGGCGCTTGGCTCGTGCAGCGCGGTTACCCGTTCACCACGGTGGCCGAGCGGCTCAAGCCGGAATCACTGTTCGACCGCTTCGTTGCGGTGCGGGAGAAGCTCGGTATGGAGGTGTTGCCGCTCACCGGAGGCGGGCGCAACACGTTCGCCGTACTGATGCAACGGTTACGCGCAGGCAAACCGCTCTGTTTGGTCGCCGACCGCGAGTTCGGCGAAGGTGGCGTCGAGGTGTCGTTCTTCGGTGCCCCCGCGATGATGCCGGCTGGGCCCGCGTCCCTCGCGCTGGCAACCGGCGCGGCGCTGCTGCCTGCCTACCTCTGGTACAGCAACGACGGTGGCCCCGGCGGTCGTTGGTGCGGGTGGATCCGCGACGAGATCAAGCCGCCTGCGGACGGCGATAAGCGGGCGAAGATTGCGGCGATGACGCAGGCATTGGCCGACCAGTTCGCCGAAGGGATCGCCACCCATCCCGAGGATTGGCACATGCTCCAGCCGATGTGGCTTGCCGACGTACAGGCCCGCGCATCGGAGACGGGCGAATGAAGGTCGGCCTGGTCTGCCCTTACACCTGGGATGTGCCGGGTGGCGTGCAGGCACATATCCACGACCTGGCGATCGCGCTGATCGCGCTCGGCCATGACGTGTCAGTGATCACGCCGGCCGACGACGAAGCGTCGTTGCCGCCGTATGTCGTCTCCACCGGCCGCGCCGTGCCGGTGCCCTACAACGGTGCTGTTGCCCGCATGGCGTTCGGGCCGCTCTCGGCGCGCCGGGTACGGCGGTGGCTGCGCGACGGGGATTTCGACGTCGTGCACGTGCATGAGCCGACCACGCCGAGCCTGTCGCTGCTCGCATCGTGGTCCTACGACGGTCCGCTCGTCGCGACCTTCCATACCTCTGTGCAACGAGCCCGAACCCTTGCTGCCGCCTACCCGATTTTGCAGACTGCTCTGGAAAAGATCAGCGCCCGCATTGCGGTTTCGGTGGCGGCTCGGCGCACCTTGGTCGAACATCTCGGCGGCGATGCGGTGCTGATTCCCAACGGTGTCTCGATGGCAAGCTTTGCAGATGTCGAACCCTTTCCTGGGTGGCCGGGCGACGGCGGCGCACTGGGATTCCTCGGCCGTTTCGATGAGGATCGCAAAGGGTTGCCGGTACTTCTCGGCGCGTTCGAGAAGCTGGCGGCCGGGCGGCCCCGACTGCGACTGCTGATCGCCGGCCCGGGCGATCAAGATGAGGTGCGACGCAGCCTGCCGCCCGAGTTGGTCGACCGCGTCGAGATGCTCGGGCTGGTCAGTGATGTCGACAAGGGCCGGATGCTGCGCTCGGTCGATATTTACGTCGCACCCAACATCGGCGGTGAGAGCTTCGGCATCGTCTTGCTCGAAGCGATGGCGGTCGGCACGCCGGTGCTGGCGAGCGACCTCGATGCATTCAGTGCCGTGCTCGACGGCGGACGTTCGGGCCGGTTGTTCGCGACCGGCGACTCCGACGACCTCGCGGCCAACGCCGTCGAGTTGCTCGACAATCCGGAAGCCCGAGCGGCTCTTGTGCCCCTGGGGAAGGCGACGGCGCGCAGCTACGACTGGTCGACGGTCGCTCGTGCCATCGTCCGGGTTTACGAAACAGTGGCGCCCGGCGCGGCGATGCGACCTGGCTCTTCAAGGCGGCGATGACCTGTGCAGCTCTGGTTGTGGGCAGTCCTCCTCGTCGTCCTCATTGCGGGTTATGTTGCGGCGACGAGCAACCGGCTCGACCGGTTGCACGCGCGGCTCGACGCCACCAGGGCCGCCCTCGATGCGCAGTTGCTTCGGCGAGCCGCGGTCACCTTGGAGATCGCCGCCTCTGCGCTGCTCGATCCGGCCACGAGTGTTTTGCTCGCGAGCGCGGCGCACGAGGCCCGCGCGTCGTCGGGTGACGATGCAGATCGCGAAGTCGTCGAGAGCACGCTCACCTTTGCGCTGCGGGCCGCGTTTGCCGACCCCGACGAGGCGCAGACGCTCGCCGCCGAACCGACCGGCCTTGCGCTGCTCGGCGAGCTCGAGGCGGCCACCACAAAGGTGTTACTGGCTCGTCGATTCTTCAATGACGCGGTGACTGCGACATTGGCGATCAGGCGGCACCGGCTGGTGCGCTGGCTGCGATTGGCCGGTCGGGTCGCCGCGCCGACCTTCTTCGAGATGGACGACGCCACTCCGGCGCATCTGAGCGTGGCGCAGGTCGACCCAAACGCCGAGGCGCTCGAGGTGGCACCAGACGTAGACTGAGCGCAGATTCCCGCGCAGGTCGTCCGGCTGAGAGGTCTTTTCCGTTGTCCAGCGAGCCGTTGTCCAGCGAGCCGAGGTCCAGCGAGCCGAGGTCCAGCGAGCCGAGGTCCAGCGACGGTATGAGCACGTCGCCGTCCGGCCCCCATGGTTCTGGTTCTGGTCTGACCGGCAGTGTGGGCGTGAAGCGAGGCATGGCCGAGATGCTCAAGGGCGGCGTGATCATGGACGTCGTCACCGCTGACCAGGCCAAGATCGCCGAAGACGCCGGCGCGGTCGCGGTGATGGCGCTCGAGCGGGTGCCGGCCGACATCCGCGCGCAGGGCGGCGTGGCGCGCATGAGCGACCCCGACCTCATCGAGGCGATCATCGCCGCGGTCTCGATCCCGGTCATGGCGAAGGCGCGCATCGGCCACTTCGTCGAGGCGCAGGTGTTGCAGTCGCTCGGTGTCGACTACATCGACGAGTCCGAAGTGCTGACGCCCGCCGACTACAGCCACCACATCGACAAGTGGGCGTTCACGGTGCCGTTCGTGTGCGGTTCGACGAACCTGGGCGAAGCATTGCGGCGCATCACCGAAGGCGCGGCGATGATCCGGTCGAAGGGCGAGGCCGGTACCGGCGACGTGTCGAACGCGACAGGGCACATGCGGCAGATGCGGGATGAGTTGCGGCGATTGTCGTCGCTTCCCGAAGACGAACTTTACGTTGCCGCAAAGGAATTGCAGGCGCCCTACGAACTCGTGCGCGAAGTGGCCGAGGCCGGCAAGCTGCCGGTCGTGCTCTTCACGGCCGGCGGCATAGCGACCCCTGCCGACGCCGCGATGATGATGCAGCTCGGCGCCGAGGGTGTGTTTGTCGGCTCCGGCATTTTCAAGTCTGGCAATCCGGCGCAACGCGCCGAGGCGATCGTGAAGGCGACCACCTTCTTCGATGATCCCGACGTGATCGCGAAGGTGTCCCGTGGTCTCGGTGAGGCGATGGTCGGCATCAACGTCGCCGATCTCCCGGTCGATCACCGGCTAGCCACCCGCGGTTGGTAAGCACGGGTCCGCGGGTTGGTGTTCTCGCACTGCAGGGCGACGTGCGTGAGCACCTGCGCGCGCTTGCCGCCGTCGGCGCTATCGGGAGCGCTGTGCGACGGCCGGCTGAGTTGGATGCCGTCGATGCACTGGTGATCCCGGGCGGCGAGTCCACCACGATGTACAAACTGGCGGTCGCCTTCGACCTGTTGTCGCCGTTGCGAGAGCGACTGGGGGCCGGGATGCCGGCCTTCGGATCCTGCGCCGGCATGATCATGCTGGCCGATCGGTTGCTCGACGGTATCGAGGGTCAGGTGACGCTCGGCGGCCTCGACATCACCGTGCGGCGCAACGCGTTCGGCCGGCAGGTCGATTCGTTCGAGGCCGACGTCGCACTTGACCCGTTTCCTGGCGAGCCGTTTCATGCGGTGTTCATCAGGGCGCCTTGGGTCGACTCGGTGGGCGCTCGGGTCGAGGTTGTCGGCCGGGTTGGTTCAGGCCCGGCCGCGGGTAGGATCGTCGCCGTTCGGCAAGGCGTTCTGCTCGCGACCGCCTTCCACCCTGAGCTGACGGGTGACCAGCGCGTCCACGCGCTCTTCGTCGAATCCGTGCGGGAGTATTTGAAGGAGCGGCCATGAGTGGGCACTCGAAGTGGGCGACCACCAAGCACAAGAAGGCCGTCATCGACTCGCGGCGCGGCAAGCTGTTCGCCAAGCTGATCAAGAACATCGAGGTCGCGGCGCGCACCGGCGGAGCTGATGTGTCGGGTAACCCCGGGCTCACCGAGGCGATCGCGAAAGCCAAGGGGTCGTCGGTACCCAACGAAAACATCGATCGCGCAGTGAAGCGCGGGGCCGGGCTCGAGGCTGGTGGCGCCGACTGGGAGCCGATCACCTACGAGGGCTACGGCCCGGGCGGCGTTGCCATGTTGATCGAGTGCTTGACCGATAACCGCAACCGCGCGGCGTCCGAAGTGCGCACCGCGATGACCCGCGGCGGGGGCAACCTGGCCGATCCGGGATCGGTCGCCTACCTGTTCAACCGCAAGGGTGTGGTGCTCGTGCCGAAAAACGGTCGCAGCGAGGACGACGTGTTGCTCGCAGTCTTGGAAGCCGGCGCCGAGGAGGTCAATGACCTCGACGACTCGTTCGAGGTGATCAGCGAGGCGACCGACCTGCCGGTTGTGCGTGCAGCTTTGACGTCTTCGGGCATCGCGTACGAGTCGGCCGACATCTCCTGGCTGGCGAGCGTGAGCGTTCAACTCGAGGACGACGTGGCGCGGCGCGTACTGCGGCTGGTCGACGCGCTCGAGGATTGCGATGACGTCCAGAACGTCTGGGCCAACTTCGACATCTCCGACGAGGTTATGGCCGAAGCCTGACGGAGCCGGCGCGCTCGCAGCCCCGAGAGCCCACTTGCGGGTTCTCGGTGCGTCGCTGCGCAGAAGAGGGCGCGGACGCCGCTAAGCTCCCGAACATGCGTTCGATCAGGGTCCTCGGCGTCGACCCCGGGCTGACCCGCTGCGGCATCGGGGTCATCGACAGCAGCACCGGCGGCCGGGTCGCCCTCGTTGAGGTCGACGTGTTGCGCACGCCCGCCGACGCCCAGATCGGTGCCCGCCTCCTTGCGCTCGAGGTCGGCTTCCAGGAATGGATAGAACGACACCACCCTGACGTGGTCGCGGTCGAACGCGTCTTCAGCCAGCACAACGTGCGCACCGTCATGGGCACCGCGCAAGCAGCCGCGGTGGCGATCACCTGTGCGGCCCGCGTCGGAATCCCGGTGGCGTTGCGCACCCCAAGTGAGGTGAAGGCCGCGGTCACCGGCCAAGGCCGCGCAGGCAAAGAACAGGTCGCCTTCATGGTGCGCAAGCTACTGAGCGCGCCGGGCCTGGTGGCCCCAGCCGACGCAACCGACGCGCTCGCACTCGCGATCTGTGAGGCCTGGCGAGGCGCGGCGACCGCACGCATCACCCAAGCCCAAACAGCCCTGGCAGCGCGCCGATGATCGCCTTCGTCGCCGGCCGGGTCGCCGCGATCGCCCCCGATTCGGTGGTGGTCGAGGTCGGCGGCTTCGGCATCCAGGTCTACTGCGCTCCCACGACCATCTCCCGGGTGCGGGTCGGTGAGTCGGCCAGATTCGCCACCTCCCTCGTCGTCCGCGAAGACTCGTTGACGCTCTTCGGATTCGCCGACGACGACGAGCGCACGGTCTTCGAACTGCTCCAGACCGCCACCGGAGTCGGGCCTCGACTGGCCCAGGCGATGCTCGGCGTGCACCCACCGGCGGCGCTGCGCCGGGCGGTTCTCACCGACGATTTCACCGCGCTGTCGCTGGTTCCCGGCATCGGCCGCAAGACGGCCCAGCGCATCGTGCTCGAACTCAAAGACAAACTCGCGGGTGCGAGTCTCGCCGCCGATGTCGTGGTCCTGCCCAGCGGTGACACCGCCAGTTGGCGGGCCAGCGTTCACGGCGCGCTGCTGGGCCTCGGCTATTCAACCCGCGAGGCGGACGACGCGGTGCTGGCGATCGCCGGCGACGCTGACGCCATGGCGGTCTCGGGCGACGGTCCCGATGTCGGCGTGCTCCTGCGCGAGGCATTGCGCCAGCTCGGGGGAGTACGCGCGTGAGTGACGACCTGACCGTTGTCGACGCTCAGGCCGACGCCGAGGACCGGCTCGTCGACGCCGCGCTGCGGCCGCGCCATCTCGGCGAGTTCGTTGGCCAGGAACGGGTGCGCGAACAGCTCTCACTCATCCTCGACGGCGCGAGAAGGCGCGGCCGGCCAGCCGACCACGTACTGCTCTCCGGGTCTCCCGGCTTGGGCAAGACCACGCTCGCGATGATCATTGCCGCCGAGATGGGTGCACCGCTGCGCATCACCAGCGGTCCAGCGATCCAGCATGCGGGCGACCTCGCTGCCGTGTTGACCCAGCTTGGTGAGGGCGAGGTGCTCTTCCTCGACGAGATCCATCGAATGTCGCGCCCGGCCGAGGAAATGCTCTACATGGCCATGGAGGATTTCCGCGTCGACGTCATCGTCGGCAAAGGTCCCGGCGCCAGCGCGATTCCGCTCGACCTCGCGCCGTTCACGCTGGTCGGGGCGACGACGCGGGCGGGGCTCTTGCCCGGCCCGCTGCGCGACCGGTTCGGGTTCACCGCGCACATGGACTTCTACTCACCGGCCGAACTCGAGCAGGTGCTGGTGCGATCGGCCGGGCTGCTCGACGTCCGGCTGTTGCCTGACGGTGGCGCCGAGATTGCCGGCCGGTCCCGTGGCACCCCGCGCATCGCGAACCGCCTGCTTCGCCGGGTGCGCGACTACGCCGAGGTTCGCGCTGACGGGGTCGTCACCCGAAAGGTTGCGGCCGCAGCACTTGCGGTTTACGACGTCGACGCGCTCGGGCTCGACCGGCTCGACCGCGCGGTGCTCGAGGCGCTGGTCAAACGGTTTGGCGGGGGACCGGTCGGCCTCTCGACCGTCGCGATCGCCGTCGGCGAGGAGCCGGAAACCGTCGAGGAGGTCGCCGAGCCGTTCTTGTTCCGGGCCGGCTTCATCGTCCGCACGCCGCGCGGCCGGGTCGCGACCGCGGCCGGCTGGCGGCACCTTGGCCTCGTTCCGCCGGTCGGATCCCTGGGCGCGCTGGTTGCCGCCACGCTCTTCCAGGAGATCGACCAGGAGATCGACCTGCGAGATGACGAGACGCTCGATGAGCGCATCGACGATGCCGAGGGCACACTGCCGATCGCATAGACTGCCCGGCGCGGCCGGGGTGGCCGCGCGACCTCCGCCCCGCCCAGGTCGCCGCGGACCTTCCGCCGGCAGTACCGGTCCACCCGGAAGGAAGCTCGTGAAGAATTTTGCCTTTCCGTTGCTGCTGTTCATCTTGGTCTACGTCGTACTCATCGTGCCGCAGGGCCGCCGGCGTAAACAGGCCGCGGCGCTTCGGCGCGAGGTCGATGTGGGTGCGCACGTGATGCTGACCTCGGGCCTGTTCGGCACCGTGATCGAGATCGACGACGATGCGGTCGTGATTGAGGCCGCCGAGGGCATCCACCTTCGGTACGCCAAGGCGGCCGTGTTGCGGGTGGTCCCTGATCCGCTCGACGAGATCGTCGGCGGCCACGACAGCGACGACACCGAAGACGCGGACGACGATAGCCCGGACGCTCATCATGATGGCGACACGTACCAGGCGGACGGCGCCGATATCGCAGCGCCCGACCACGCCGATGGCACGATCCATAGGGACACGTCGGGTAACGACGTCGTGGCTCGGCCAGCCAACCGTTTTTGGCGTTCCAACCGTCCGGGGCGCTCCGATCCCACCGGGAACGATGCCGGATCGGGGCCCGTTCCCACCTCTTGACCGCAGATCCGCGATACTGCTGCGCTGCGAGAATGTCGTGAAAGTCCGCAGAACTGTGCCCAGAAGTTCCGAAGGCTGACAGGGAGATTTAGGTGCCACCTGCCAAAAGGTCGAGTCCGGGGCGTCCCCTGGTCTTGGTCCTTCTCCTTCTTGTCGTGCTCTACGCCGCGATGGCGCTCAGCGGAGCATCTGTACCTTCGCTCGGCCTCGACTTGCGCGGTGGCACTACCGTCACCTTGAAGCCGATCGCAACGAATGGTCAGAAGATCAAGAGTTCTGATCTGCAAACCGCCGAGAACATCTTGTCGAATCGGGTGAACGCGCTGGGCGTTGGAAACCCGGAGGTGAAGCGCGAAGGCTCCAACATCGTGATCTCGCTTCCTGGCAAGAACACTCAAGGCGCCCTCGACAACATCGGGAAAACCGCCCTGCTGAGCATCAGGCAGGTCTACGAATCCAACGATCCGTCGATGTCAGGCGCGCTGGTCGCCGACACGTCGGCGACAACAGCGGTATCGCCGGCCCCCTCCGTGGCGGCGTCGCCAGCTGCGACACCTTCGCCCACGGCGTCTCCTTCGGCCACACCCGCCCCGGCGACCAGCCCGAAGGCGGCCGGCGGCAGCGCGCCGGACATCGAGCCGGCCGGTTTCGTCCGCGCGGCCGCGAGCCCATCGGCAGCCGCCACCTCGGCTGCCGTCAGCGCGGCCCCGAGCGCGAGCCCGGTCGCCGTGCCCGCCGTGGCCGAGACCACGCCCACCGCGGCCGAACTCGGCGCCTACCAGGCACTCGACTGCACGAAAGACCAGCAGCAAGTCGCCGGGCAAGCCGACATCCCGACGAAGTTCATGGTGACCTGCACCGACCCGCAGACCTTCCCAGCGGCGTACAAGTACCTGCTGATGCCGACCCTGATTCAGGGTAAGGAGATCGGCAGTGCCGACGCCGCGCTCATCGGTCAGACGGGCACCGTGTGGGGCGTCAACCTGACGTTCAAGAGTGCCGCATCGTCGCGCTGGGCGAACTTCACCGCCAAGAACATCAACAAAGACACCGCCGTTGTGCTCGACGGCTTGGTGAAGTCGGCGGAGTACATTGCCGAAGCAATTCCGGGTGGCAACACCCAGATCAGCGGCAACTTCACCCACAGCACAGCGAGTTCGCTTGCGAACTCACTGAAGTACGGCGCACTGCCGCTCGCGTTCGAGCCGCAGACGGCATACACCGTGTCGGCCTCGCTCGGAAGCAGTGAACTGAAAGCGGGTCTGCTCGCCGGCGCGCTCGGGCTGATCCTGGTGCTGCTGTATTCGTTCTTCTACTACCGCGGGCTTTCGGTGGTCACGGTCAGCAGCCTGGCGCTGTCGGCGGCGATCCAGTATCCGATCATCGTGTTGCTCGGAAAGTCGATCAACTACACGCTGACGCTCGCCGGCATCGCGGGTCTCATCGTCGCGATCGGTGTCACCGCGGACTCGTTCGTGGTCTTCTTCGAACGGTTGCGAGACGAGGTTCGCGACGGCAACTCGCTGCGCACCTCGGTCGAGAAGGGCTGGGTGCGGGCTCGGCGCACAATCGTGTCGGCCGACTTCGTGTCGATCATCGCGGCCGTCGTACTGTACCTGCTGGCGATTGGTGACGTGCGCGGCTTCGCCTTCACGCTCGGGTTGTCGACGATTGTCGACCTCGTCGTGGTGTTCCTCTTCACCAAGCCGCTCATCAGTTTGCTGGCGAAGACGACGTTCTTCGGTAACGGCCACCGATTGTCGGGCCTTGACCCTCACCACCTCGGCGTTGAACGTATTGCCGGATCGGGTACCACGCTGACGCGGCGCGTAACGCCGCCCAGGAAGGTCTGACATGAGCCGTCTTGGCACGCTGGGCCACAAGCTCTACACCGGGCAGGCCTCGTATGAGTTCATCGGCAGGTGGCGGCGCTGGCTAGCGATCTCTGGCGTCGTCATCGTGATCGGCATCATCGGCCTTGCCGTGCGCGGCCTCAGCTTAAGTCTCGAGTTCAAGGGTGGCACCCAGTTCACCTTCCCCGACAAGGGCTCGTCGATCACGCAAGTCGCCAGCGTGGCAGCGGCCGCCGGTGCGCCTAGCCCTGTCGTGCAGCGGCTCTCGAACGCAGGGCTCGGCGTCGCGAACTACCAGATCGAGACGAAGCCGCTCAGCACCACGGAAGCGGCCACTGTCACGAACGCCATCACGTCGCATTTCGGCGTCACCAAGCAGCAGGTGTCGATCAATACCGTCGGATCAAGCTGGGGGAAGCAGATCACCTCGAAGGCGATCGAGAGCCTGATCATCTTCTTGATCGCGATCGTGATCTATCTGTCGTTGCGCTACGAGTGGAAGATGGCGGCCGCGGCGATCATTGCGCTGATCCATGACCTCGTCATCACCACCGGGATCTACGCGCTCGTTGGCTTCGAGGTATCGCCCTCCACCGTGATCGGCTTGCTCACGATTCTCGGTTATTCGCTCTACGACACTGTCGTGGTGTTCGACAAGGTGCGGGAGAACACCGCGCCTATCGCCGGCGGTAGCCGCTACACCTATGCAGAAGCAGCCAACCTGGCGGTCAACCAGACGCTGGTGCGATCGATCAACACGTCGGTGATTGCCCTGCTGCCGGTGGCGTCCCTGCTATTCGTCGGAGCCGGCCTACTCGGTGCCGGCTCTCTCAAGGACCTCGCCCTTGCGTTGTTCATCGGTCTGGCGACCGGGAGCTACTCGTCGATCTTCATCGCCACGCCATTGCTCGTGCTCTTCAAGGAGCGCGAGCCGCAATACATCGCGTTGGCAAAGCGGGTGCGCGCCCGAAGCGGATCGTCGAGCCGGTTGGCGACCGCCAGCGCGAGCGCTTCCGCTGGCGCTGCCTCAATTGCCGGGGGTGGTGGCACGTCGACCGCTGTCGAGGATCGACCTGGCACCGCCTTAGCGCCCGACGTCGACCGCGACGACGGCCCGAGCGCCGCCATACCGCCGACCCGGCCCGCGTTGCCGGCCCTGCCACCTACGCCGGCATCGCGCCGTCCAGGTACGCCGCCGCGGCGACCCGGCGGCCGACCGTCAGGGAAGAAGCGCCGGCGATGAACCACGGGAATGTCGGGCGGCTCATCGACGCGCTCGTTCGCGATGTCCCCGACTACCCGAGCCCTGGCATCCTGTTCAAGGACATCACGCCGCTACTCGCTGATTCGGCGGCATTCGCGGCCGTGGTCGACGCGCTGGTCGCGCAGTACGCGCCCGGCAGCATCGACAAGGTCGTGGGCATCGAGGCGCGCGGATTCATCCTGGCGGCGCCGGTGGCCTACCACCTCGGCGCTGGATTCGTACCGATGCGCAAGAAGGGCAAGCTGCCCTACCAAACCTTCGAGACCAGCTACGCGCTCGAATACGCCAGCGCCACCATCGAGGTGCACCGCGACGCATTCGGCCCAGGCGAACGGGTGCTGATTGTCGACGACGTGCTGGCCACTGGCGGTACGGCGGCGGCCGCCCTCGATCTGGTCGGGCAAGCGGGCGGGACGCCGGTTGGCTTGTCGTTTCTTCTTGAGCTGAGTGCCCTCGATGGCAGAGCGGCGCTGACGCGGGCGGTGCTCGGCGGTGCGGGCAGGTCGGCCCACCCGTTGTCGGTCGCGACGCACCCGGGCCTCAGCGCGGCCGACGTCAGGTCGCTGTTCGTCGTCTGATGCCGATTCGGGTCGGTAGACTCGAAGTCTGGTGAGGCGAAGGAGTACCCGTGCCGAGCAGGGCCGTTCCCGAACGCGTGGTGAGCGCGCTGGACGAACCTGTGCCCGCTGACCTGGCGGCCGCTCCCGATCTCGGCGTCGAAATCGAACCAGTGGACGCCGCTGACCTCGAAGGCACCGCAATCGAGGCGGGTGCCGCCGGGGAAACAGATCTCGCCGTTGCTGAGGGTGACGGCGAGACATCGCCCTCGTCGGGACGCCGGGTGCGTGCCCGGCTGGCCCGCCTTGCCACGCCGCGCACCTCGACCGGCATCTCGCCGGTGCTGGAGCCGCTGATCCGCTCGATCAAAGTCACCCATCCGAAGGCGGACACCCGCGCAATCCAACGTGCGTATGAGGTTGCCGAGCACCACCACCGGCTCCAGTTCCGCAAAAGCGGCGATCCTTACATCACCCATCCGCTGGCGGTCGCGCAGATCCTCGCCGAACTCGGCATGACCCCGCCGACGATCGTGGCCGCGCTGCTGCACGACACCATCGAAGACACTGAGTACACCCTCGAGGCGCTCCGTACCGATTTCGGTGACGAGGTGGCGGCGCTGGTCGACGGGGTGACCAAGCTCGACAAGGTCAAGTACGGCGATGCGGCGACCGCCGAGACGGTGCGCAAGATGGTGGTCGCGATGGCCCGCGACCCGCGCGTGCTCGTGCTGAAGTTGGCCGACCGCCTGCACAACATGCGCACGTTGCGCTACCTGCCGGTTGAGAAGCAAGACCGCAAGGCGCGCGAGACATTGGAGATCTACGCTCCGCTCGCCCACCGGCTCGGCATGAACACCTTGAAGTGGGAACTCGAGGACCTGTCGTTCTCCAACTTGTTCCCGAAGCGCTACGACGAGGTCGTGCGCCTTGTCACCGACAGGGCCCCGAGCCGGGACAGCTACCTCGCTGGCGTCATCGAGCAGGTCAACGCGCAGTTGCGCGGCGCGAAGATCAAGGCGGCGGTCACCGGGCGCCCGAAGCACTACTACTCGATCTACCAGAAGATGATCGTGCGCGGTCGCGACCTCAACGATATTTACGACCTGCTCGGCGTTCGCGTTCTCGTCGACTCAGTGCGTGATTGCTACGCCGCGCTCGGCATCATCCACGCCACCTGGAACCCGGTGCCCGGGCGGTTCAAAGACTTCATTGCGATGCCCAAGTTCAACCTGTACCAGTCGCTGCACACCACCGTGATTGGGCCCGATGGCAAGCCGGTCGAGCTCCAGATCCGCACCCACGCCATGCATCGGCGCGCTGAGTACGGCATCGCCGCGCACTGGAAGTACAAAGAGGATTCCGCCAGCGGCGTCGAATCGCCGTCGACCGGCAACGACATGGCCTGGCTGCGCCAGTTACTCGACTGGCAGAAGGAGGCTGCCGATCCCGGGGAGTTCCTCGAGTCGTTGCGGTTCGACATCCAAGGCGCCGAGATCTATGTCTTCACGCCGAAGGGCGACGTCCTTGCCCTGCCCCAGGGGTCTGGACCCGTCGACTTTGCGTATGCCGTGCACACGGAGGTCGGTCACCGATGTATCGGCGCCCGTGTCAACGGGCGGCTGGTGCCGCTCGACAGCACGCTCGACAATGGCGACGCCGTCGAGATTTTCACGTCCAAGGCGCAAAACGCCGGCCCGAGCCGCGACTGGCTGGTGTTCGTCAAGAGCCCACGGGCCCGCACCAAGATCCGGCAGTGGTTCGCGAAGGAACGTCGTGAAGACGCCATCGAAGACGGCAAGCACGCCATCGCCAAGGCGATGCGCAAGCAAGGCCTGCCACTCCAGCGACTGCTCTCTGACGACGCGCTTGGCAATCTCGCTCGCGAGATGCACTACTCCGATGTCTCCGGCCTTTACGCCGGGGTCGGTGAGGGACATGTCACCGCACAAGCCGTCGTCCAGCGCCTGCTTCTTGCGCGCGGCGGTGAAGAGGGCGCCGTTGAAGACCTAGCTGAGACGATCAACCCGAACACGACAGGTCCACGGCGGCCGTTGCGTTCGTCCGGCGATCCGGGTGTGGTGGTGAAGGGCGCCTCTGACATCTGGGTGAAGCTCGCTCGTTGCTGCACGCCGGTTCCGGGCGACACGATCAAGGGATTCGTCACGCGCGGCAACGGCGTGTCGGTGCATCGCCTCGACTGCGACAACATGGTGACCCTTGCCGGGCAGGAGCCCGATCGCCTCGTCGACGTCGAATGGGCGCCGGGCGCGGCGTCGGTCTTCCTCGTCGTCGTACAGGTCGAGGCGCTCGACCGCAGCCGGCTGCTCGCTGACCTCACCCAGGTACTGTCGGATCAGCACGTCAACATCCTCGCGGCGTCGGTCACGACCACCCGCGACCGGGTCGCGGTCAACCGCTTCACCTTCGAGATGGGCGACCCCAAGCACCTCGGTCACGTCCTGAAGGCAGTCAAGGCCGTCGACGGCGTCTACGACGCCTATCGGGTAACGAGCACGGTCCGCTCCTAGCGGCCGGGTGTCTAGGACGTCGCCGCAGGGGTTGGGCTCCCCGAAGCGGACGCCGAAGGGCTGACGCTCGGGCTCACGCTGGGGCTGGCAGACCCGGACGGCGACGCTGAGGCCGGGGTCGAGGCGGCAAGCACGTCGACGACGAAGATCAACTCCTCGTTGCCCTTGATGGTCCCTTGGCCGGTCGTGCCGTATCCGTCGGCGGGGGTGACGATGATCTCGCGACGACCGCCGACCTTCATCGGGGTGATTCCGGTCAAAGGATTGCCGCCGATGCCCTTCGTGAAGCCGGGTACGACGCCGTCGAGTGAGAAGGTGGCCGGGCTGTCGTGTGCCCACGACGAGTCAAACTCCGAGCAGTCAACGTAGTTCAGACCTAGGTAGTTGACCGTCACGCTGTCGTGCATGCCGACGGTCGCACCGGTGCCCACGACGATGTCCTTGACTTTGGTCGTCGTCGGTACCGGGCCGGCCGGAACCGTGACCACAGGCTCCGTCTTGAGCTGCGCGTCGACACCCGCAGGCAGGATCGGGAAGTTGGCGACCGGCGAGGCCACCACGCTGGGCTTGCTCGTGCAGCCGCTGGCGGTGGTGGGCACCGGCGGTATCGCGGACGACGATGCTGCCGGCGAGGCCGAGGCCGAACTCACCGGCGACGCACCAGCTGCCGATTTCTTCCCGTTGCCGTGCAGGTTGAACAGCAAGACGGTGCCCACGATGACGATCACCGCGCCGACCGACAACCCCATGGCCGTGCGTCGGCGGGCCTTGACCCGGGCTTGCGCCCTGGCAGCCATCCGGCGCTCGTAGCGCTCACGGGCGATCTGACGCTTCCGGTCCTTGCCGGCCACGCGGCCTCCTCGGCATTCAGGCAACTCCCCATTTT
>Ga0209863_10000601_pt1 | contig 16891 bp, 12 predicted proteins | sample OrgsoiDNA2013046_FD_185796 | JGI IMG/M metagenome (GOLD analysis project Ga0209863, IMG submission 185796) | Permafrost soil microbial communities from the Arctic, to analyse light accelerated degradation of dissolved organic matter (DOM) -... | ecosystem: Environmental > Terrestrial > Soil >...
AGCCAAGAAGAAGGTCCGCGATCACACCATCGGGCAGGCCTTTCTCGATTCCCGCGTCCTCCTGCTCACGGTTGCCTGGTTCCTGGCACTCTCGGGCGCGCTCGGGAGCGTGTACTGGATTCCGACCTTTGTAAAGAGAATGTCGGGAACCTCCGACCGGAACGTGACGAGCCTGCTGATCCTGCCTGCGGTCATCGGTGTCTTGGGAATGTTGTGGAACGGCTGGCACTCCGATAAAACTGGGGAACGGCGCTGGCATGCGGCGATCCCCCTGCTGTTGGCGGGTCTCTTGTTCGGCTTGTCTATCTTGGCCCGGGAGGATGCGAAAATCGCAGTCCTGTTCGTGCTGCTGGGGAGCGGCTGTTACTTCGGGTTTCAGCCGGTCTGCTGGTCGCTCCCGACGCTGATACTAGGTGAGTCTGCCGCCGCCGCCACGTTTGGCTTGATCAATTCTGTGGGGCAGATGGGCGGCTTCTTTGGCCCGAAGCTCATCGGATTCCTGAACATGCGTACCCATGGAGTGACGGCCAGCCTGGGTTTTATCGCGCTCGCCTATCTGGGAGCGGGAGGACTGATGCTCGGCTTGCAAATACGCGACCCGCAACTCGCGCAGGGGCACAATCCATGAGGAGACCAGCGCTCGGCGCTCTGCTATGGGGTGTCCTTCCGTTCGCCGGCACGTGTTTTTCGGTGGCGCTTTGGGATCGCCTCGATCCTCGCGTGTTCGGTCTGCCATTCAGCTACTTCTGGCTCATCGTATGGTTATTTCTCACTCCCCTGTGTATGTGGCGGGCCTACCGGATCGAATCACGACGCGATTCTCGGCCGCCTAATGGTGAAGGCGCATGAGCGCAAGCGCAACGGCACTCACTGTCATCTTTGCCATTGTTGGTGTTGCGACCGCCGTCGGATTCTACGCAGGTACGCGCCACAAGATGACGCTGGAACAGTGGACCGTCGGCGGCCGCGGTTTTGGAGTTGTCCTGATCTGGCTGTTGATGGCGGGAGAAGTCTACACAACCTTCACCTTCCTGGGTGCAAGCGGGTGGGCGTACTCCAGGGGCGGTCCCGCGCTCTACATCATCGGCTATCAGCCCTTGGCATTTCTGGTCTCGTTTTATATTTTGCCGGGCGTGTGGCAAGCCGGGCACAAACACCGGTTGCAGACGCAGGCGGATTTCTTTCGGGTAAGGTACGGCAGTAAATACCTGGCTGCACTGGTGGCACTCCTGGGCGTGATCTGCATCGTCCCCTACTTGCAACTGCAACTCACAGGATTGGGAATCATCGTCGAAGTCGCGAGTTTCGGAGGCATTGGGCGCACGACTGCTATGCTCTCCGCGTTCACTTTGGTAGCCGCATTTGTATTCTTCAGTGGCGTGCGCGGCGTGGCGTGGGTCAGCGTGCTCAAGGATGTTTTGCTCCTCTTCGCCGCCCTGTTTGTTGGCATCGCATTGCCGTACATCTATTTTGGCGGTATCGGGCCGATGTTCTCCGCCGTAATCCAGGCGCACCCAACTCATCTCCTGTTGCCGGGCGCGACCAAAAATTTCGGCCATTCGTGGTACATCTCTTCGGTTTTCATGACAGCGGTGGGATTCTTCATGTGGCCGCAAAATTTTGGTGCCAGCTATTCAGCCAAGAGTGCGGATACCTTGCGACGCAATGCCGTGGTGATGCCGCTCTACAGCATTACCATGCCGCTGATGCTGTTTGTTGGTCTCACGGCTCTGATGGTCTTACCGGCGCTCAGCAATGGCGATCTTTCCCTTCTAACGTTGGTGAGGAAAACCTTTCCGCCATGGTTTCTCGGACTCATCGGCGGGGCAGGAGCGCTGACCGCCATGGTGCCATCGGCGATTCTGATCTTGACCGCGGCATCGCTCTTCGCTAAAAACATCTGCCGCGATGTCTTCGCGCCAGATATGACGGATCGCGGTGTGGCCCTGCTGGCTCGCATGATGGTCCTGGTGGTAACGGCCGCGGCCTTGCTCTCGGCGATCCATAGTTCGATGAGTCTGGTCTCGCTCTTGATGGTGGGTTACGCAGGCGTGGCCCAGTTCTTTCCAGGCGTCGTCCTGGGTCTGTTTAGTAAGCGGGTGACGTTGCCAGGGGTGTTTGCGGGATTGGTCGCCGGTTTCTCGGTGACGGTGGGACTGATGCTGATCCGGAAGGACCCGTTCCATGGCCTGAATGCGGGCTTCCTCGCCCTATGCGTGAATTTTGTGATCACGGGAACCGTGAGTTATTTCACACCGGCTGAACCGTACCGGCTGGACGAGGCAGCGGCTGAGCCCGCATCGACCCATGCCTACTAATGACGCGATAAACCCGCCAACTGAGAAACTCCCGGGCAGCCTGAAGATTATTCTTGGCTTGCTGGTGTTCTCCGTCTTCATTAATTACGTGGACCGCGGCAACCTCTCCATCGCCGCGCCCATGATTAAAGATGAGCTAAGAATCTCCGCTTCCCAGTTAGGGTTGCTGCTCTCCGCATTCTTTTGGACGTACGGCACCTCCCAGATCCTTGCTGGATGGCTGGTCGACCGCTTTGATGTCAACTGGGTGCTGGCGGCGGGATTCTTCCTGTGGTCCGCAGCGACTGGTATCACGGGAATCCTCCACGGATTCGCTGCTCTGTTTGTCGTTCGGCTCGTGTTGGGAATCGGGGAATCGGTCGCTTTTCCCGCTTACGGGCGTATCATGGCGCAGCATTTTCCCGACCGCCACCGTGGGTTTACCAATTCCATGATTACGGCTGGTTTGGCCTCCGGTCCGGCTTTCGGAATGTTGGCGGGCGGAACTTTGATGGCCCGCTTCGGCTGGCGATCTTTCTTTGTTGTCCTCGGATCCGTGAGCCTGCTCTGGCTGATCCCATGGTTTCGCTGGATGCCGCGCGGACCCGGTTTGAAACGCGTCGAAGATACGGGAGCAGCGCCAAAGATTGTTGACATCCTGCTGCAACGGTCTGCCTGGGGAAGCTTTGCGGGATTGTTCTGCGTGAATTACACACTGTATTTCTTGATCGCGTGGTTGCCCTTCTACCTGGTGCGCGAGCGGCATTTTTCCATGGATTCCATGGCTAAGATTGGCGGGCTCGTCTACATCACTCAAGCCGTAACGTCAGCTCTGTGCGGACGCCTTTCGGATCGCTGGCTCGCCCGCGGGAGTGCTGCCACCCGGGTTCGCAAGACCTTCCTCGTCGGCGGCTGCATCGGCGTTGCTCTGTTTCTGTGCGCTAGCGTCTTTGCGGGCCCCACCCTTTGTGTCGCGTGTTTAGTCGGTGTGGGTCTATCCACCGGAGTATGTTCCTCCAATGTTTGGGTCGTGACGCAGACTCTGGCGGGACCTCGGGCCTCCGGACGCTGGACAGGCTTGCAGTGCGCCGTCGGGAATTTGGTCGGGGTTGTAGCCTCTTATCTGACGGGTTATACCGTGGATCGAACCGGTCATTTCTACTTGGCTTTTGTGATCTCAGGCGGATTCGCCGGCTTGGGTGCTCTGTGCTGGGCATTCTTTGTGGGACACATACAACCGGTCGTGTGGGGAAGAAAAGGGTTAGCCGTTAAGGCGCCCGTTGTCGAGGCAATTGCGTAACGCTTTCTGGAAGGAGGCAGGCAGACATGGATTCCAAAAGTTCTATGGTCGAGGCTGGCTCAGGCTATGCCCTGGGGTATACCAGCGCGGAGCACGACCGTCTGATTCGACAGGCGGCCCGCATTGAACCAATACTGGAACGTCTTTTCCGTGAAGCAGGGATCGGGCCCGGCCAGCGGGTTTTGGACCTGGGCTCAGGTGTTGGAGATGTGTCCATGCTGGCGGCCCGGTTGGTAGGGCCTGCTGGCGAAATCGTCGGCATTGAGCGCGACGCCAGTTCGATTGCGGTGGCCAGGAAGCGGGTTGCCGAGGCGGCATTCCGCAACGTTAGCTTTACGCAGACGGATGCGAGCCAGATTGCGATCGACAAGCCGTTCGATGCCGCGGTCGGCCGGTTCATTCTGATGTTCTTGCCTGATCCTGCGGCAGTGTTACGTTCTCTGTCGGCATTAGTACGCCCCGGAGGCGTGCTGGCATTTCAAGAGCCTTCGTGGCTCCCCTTTTTGGCATTGGCTTCACCACTGGCACTCTGGTCCAGGGTCGTGAGCGCGGTCGAGCAGACGTTCCGGCGTTCGGGTGTGCATGTGGAAATGGGGCCGGACCTGCACCGTGTCTTTCAGGAAATCGGATTCCCGGCGCCGAATATATTTCTGGAAATCCCGGTAGGGAGTGACCTCGCATTCACGCGAGTAATTCCTGAAGTGCTCGAAAGCTTGCGGCCGCTGGCCAACCAACACGCCGTTTCCCTGGACGAACTCGGCGATTTCTCAACCTTAGCCACGAGATGTCAGGCAGAGATCGATGCGGCGAAGGCCATGGTGAGTTGGGTGCCTTTGGTGGGTGCCTGGGCGCGCAAGCCCGTAACGAATGGATAAAAGGGAGATTAATATGCGTCGCACGATGGGGATTGTGTTCCTAATCACGATGGTTCTCGGTTCTGTCTCCAACGGACAAGACAATCCGAATCGTTCAACTGGCGAGGAGGCGAAGGTCTGGAAACTGGAGCAGTCCTATTGGGAGTACGCGAAGGCCTTGGACGTTCCGGGCTACAAAAGCCTTTGGCGCGAGGATTTTGTGGGTTGGCCTTCGACTGCATCCGCCCCGATGGGCAAGGACCGCATCGGCAACTGGGTTCAGGAGAACCGCGACGCTCAAGAAAAACTGCAATGCTACAACCTGGAACATGCCGGTTTCACACAAATGGGCGATGTAGCTATCGCCTTCTACTATTTAACCGAACACTGGCTGGACAAGAGCGGCAAAAGCGTGACCGGCCAGCCCAGGACGATCAAAGTCACCCACACATGGTTGCGTACAGGAGACTCCTGGCAGATTCTTGGCGGGATGGCAGCGGTGATTGAGACAAGACGCGATTGTGATGGATCGAAGTAAACAAGGAACGAATGTCGACGGCAAAGCTAGGTAAAAATCTTCTCTATCTTTCGCAGGCCGATGTCGAGTCGGTTGGCCTAGGCATGGCGGAAATCATCGCCGCGCTCGAGACTGCATTTCGCGAGAAGGGTGAAGGCCGGGTCGAGATGCCCGCAAAGATCGGTATTCATCCCCAGACCGACGCCTTTCTGCACGCCATGCCGGCTTCAATACCCGCGCAGAAAACGGCGGGAATGAAGTGGGTGGCGGGATTTCCCCAAAACAGCAAGCGCGGATTGCCCTATGTCACAGGGCTGCTGATTCTCAACGACTACGAAACCGGTTTGCCGCTCGCAGTGATGGATTGTGTCTGGATCACAGCCAAACGGACCGGCGCAGCCACGGCGCTCGCGGCCAGGTATTTGGCGAGGCCGGAATCGAAGACCGTGGGTATTCTCGGTTGCGGCGTTCAGGGACGAAGCAATCTGCAAGCTTTAAAAGTACTGTTCCAGATCCAAAAGGCCTTCGCCTACGACACGGATCCGGAGCGTCGCGAAGCCTTTGCCAAGGAGATGAGTTCTCAACTCGGCATCCACGTAGTTGCAGCGAGCCACCCAAAGGAGGCAGTCTCCGGATGCGATGTCGTCGTGACCGCAGGTCCAATCCTGCGCCAGCCCCACGCAACCATTCAGCCGGGATGGATGGACGAGGGGACGTTTGCTTCCTTGGTGGATTTTGATTCCTACTGGCATCCAGATGCGTTACGCGAGGCAAGCAAGTTCTGCACGGATGACACGCCGCAACTCGACTACTACCGCGAGCTGGGATATTTCAAGGACATTCCGCCGGTCCATGCGGAACTCGGAGAACTGGTGACCAAAAGGAAGGCAGGTCGTGAAAATCCCCGCGAGCGGACTTTTGCTTGCAACCTTGGCATCGCTCTGGACGACTTTGCCACCGCGCCTTTGATTTATGCAGCGGCGCTGGAGCGTGGCATCGGGACGTGGTTGCCGTTATAGCCGTTAAGCAAAACTTATGAGCACAGTCGTCGGTGACACCGCGCTCGGGGCTCGAACCATCCGCAAGATGCAGCAGCGGATCCTGCCCGCTGTTGTTCTGCTCTACGTCGTATCCTATCTGGATCGCACGAACGTTTCGTTTGCTGCACTGACCATGAACAAAGAGTTGGGGATCACGAGCCAGCAGTTTGGCCTGGCCGTGGGCATCTTTTTTATTGGCTACTTTCTTTTCGAAATCCCCAGCAATCTCCTCCTGCATCGCATCGGAGCGCGGATTTGGATCGCCAGAATTCTCCTGACCTGGGGCTTGATCGCCACGCTGACCGGATTCGTTCACAACGTGCATGAACTCTACATTGCCCGCTTCCTTCTGGGCTTGGCGGAAGCCGGATACTACCCTGGGGTGGTGCTCTATCTAACTTATTGGTTTCGCGAACGCGAGCGGGCCATCGCCGTGGCGGCGGTTTTGGTCGGCGTTCCGTTGACCAGCATTCTGGGAGGCCCGATTTCGGGTTTAATTCTGGATCACATCCACTGGCTGTCCGTCAGCAGTTGGAGATGGCTGCTGATTCTGGAAGGAATCCCAGCCATCCTCTGTGGCGTACTGGTTTACTACCTCTTGCCCAGCCGTCCGGCGGGGGCCAAGTTTCTAACGCCGGAAGAGAAGGCATGGATTCTCGAGGAACTGGCGAGAGAAGAGGAAGCCAAACGTAAGAAACATCCAATCTCTCTTGCGCAAACTTTTGCGCACCTGCGGGTCTGGCACCTGGCGGCCATTCAACTCACCGCGTTGACCGGCCTTTATTCCCTGAGCTTTTGGACCCCCCAGGTGGTTAAGGCTCTGTCCAGCCACTATTCCAATACGACGGTGGGCCTTCTCGTAGTCATTCCTCAACTAGCGGGATTTCTCAGCATGATTCTGGTGTCGCGGAGTTCGGACCGCACCTTGGAGCGGCGCTATCATGCTGGAATTCCAGTCTTCGTTGGCGCTGTCGGCTGGGTCCTCCTGAGCGCTACGGTGTCGCCCGTCGTGACCATGATCGCGCTCTCGCTGGTTGCCATTGGTGTCTATAGCTTCTTTGGACCATTTTGGGCGCTCCCGAGCGAGTTCTTGTGCGGATATGCGGCCGCTTCAGGGATCGCCCTCATCAACTCGATCGGCAACCTCGGAGGCTTCGCTGGCCCTTATGCGATTGGATACATCAAGAACCGGACCGGCAGTATGAGCAGGGGACTGGCGTTTGTGGGTATTTCAATGTTGGTATCTGCCGTGCTGCTGTTCACGCTTCCAAAAAAGGCTCGGCACCAGGATTGCTAGCGTAGGCTGGGGCGTTCGGTTTTCCACGGGCCCGGGCTTTGCCCGTGCCAAAAGAAATTGCGGGATCGAAACGTCACTTTGCGGTAGATTATAGTCGGTTGCGGGTTCCTCGGAGCCCGGTCTTGTCCTTGCCGGAGGCGTCTCTTGCCGAACAGAGTCTCATTCGTCAAATTCACCGTTTTGTTGCTCGTCGTCATCATGCTGGAGACGGTTCCTGCTTATGCCGGCGACGATTGGCAGGCGATCCTGCCTGAGGAGTTGAAGCTCGCCAGCGAGCCCAAGGCACCCGGAGCCCCAGCCATTTACCTGTACCGCCAGGTCGACCGTGACGATCAGGGCGGCCACGAAATCAACTACGCCCGCATCAAGATCCTCACCGAGGAAGGCCGCAAGAACGCCGACGTCGAGCTGCCCTTCAACAAGGATCGCGGATACATTCGAGCCATCAAGGCCAGAACGATCCATGCCGACGGAAGTATCGCTGAGTTTGACGGCAAGGTTTACGACAAGACGATCGTCAAAGCCCGGGGCGTTCGCATTCTCGCCAAAACCTTTACTCTGCCGGACGTGCAGGTGGGAAGCATTATCGAATATCGCTATACCTATAACTGGGAACCCTCGACGATTTACGACTCCAACTGGACCCTGAGCGAGGAATTATTTACGAAACATGCCAAGTTCAGTCTGAAGCCCAGCTCGGACTATGCCGTCCGCTGGAGCTGGAACAACTTGCCGCCGGGGACCGATGCTCCCAAGGACGAAAAGGGTTTGATTGCCTTGGACGTTCACGACATCCCGCCCTTCCCGAACGAAGACTACATGCCTCCGGAAGGAGAGTTGAAGGCGCGCGTCAACTTTGTCTACACCGAAGGAGTGGAAAAGGACGCCGACAAATTCTGGAAGGAAAACGGCAAGAAGAATTATCAAGCCATCGAGGAGTTTATCTCCAAGCGCAAGCAGATGGACCGCGCGTTAGCCGATATCGTCGGCGCCGGCGACGCTCCGGAGGTCAAACTACAGAAGATTTATGCTCGGGTCCAGCAACTCCGGAATCTGGACTATGACCAAGAGAAAACCGGGCAGGAGGAGAAACGGGAGAAGCTGAAGGGCTTTAGCAACGTCGAGGACGTCCTGAAAATCGGTTACGGCTACGGCAACAGCATTGACTGGGTATTCCTGGCGTTGGCGCGGGCCGCGGGCTTCGAGGCCTACCCAGTTTTGCTATCCGGGCGAAGCAACCATTTCTTTCATCCGGCGTTGATGAACAGCTTTGAGTTGAATGACGCCGTGGTGCTGGTAAAAGTTAGCGGCAAGGATGTCTTCTTCGACCCAGCTACGAAATTCGCTCCGTATGGAGTCTTGCCCTGGAATGAAACCGGTGTTCCGGGCCGGCGTCTGGACAAAGACGGTGGCATTTGGATTCAGACGCCCATGCCTGAGAGTTCGGTGTCTCGCGTCGAGCGCAAGGCGGACCTGAAGCTGAACGAGGAAGGATCGCTGGAAGGAAAATTGACCGTCACATACTCGGGTTTGACCGCGCTTTGGCGCAGGATTGACGAGCGCAGCGAAGATGACGCTCATCGCAAACAGTTTTTAGAAGACGCGGTGAAGGAGTATATACCGGTCGGGGCGCAAGTCGAACTGACCAACAAACCCGACTGGCTTAGTTCGTCGCCCACTTTGGTAGCGGAGTACAAGCTCACCGTGCAGGGTTGGGCCTCCGCTGCCGGGCACCGAACCGTACTGACGGCTGAGCTGTTTGGAAATCAGGAGAAGCACACGTTCGAGCACGCCAATCGAGTTCACCCCATCTACTTCCGCTATCCCTATGAAGAGTTGGACGACGTGAATATCGACCTTCCTTTGGGTTGGCAGGTCCACAGCGTTCCGGCGGAGCTGTCTAAAGATGCCAAGGTCATTTCGTACTCCCTGAAGACAGAAAACAAGAAGAATGCCGTGCATGTCAGCCGCGATTTTAAGGTGGATATCGTACAGCTCGATCCGAAGTACTACCCAGCTTTGAGGAACTTCTACGAACTGGTGAGGACAGATGATGAAGAGCAGATTGTTCTGGAACCGATTTCGTAGGGTAATCGCGAGCCACGCTCGGGACGGGTTTTTCTCCGTAACCTGCCTGGCCTGCCTTCTCGGAAGTGTCCCTCGAGCTCGTGCCGGAGACGCCCCGGCGTGGATGCACACGCTCACCAGTGTTGCCGTACCGGAGCACGACGAAAAGACGGACGCCGTCGAGCTATATTCAGAAGACGTTCTGAATGTTGCCCCGGGCGGAAAAATCAAGAATCTTCACCGCCGCGCTTACAAGATCCTCCGGCCGGGCGGAAAGGACTACGGGACGGTCTTAGCGAATTTCGACCCGGAAACCAAGATCTCCGGGATGCGCGCCTGGTGCATTCCTTCCCAGGGCAAAGACTACGAGGTCAAAGAGAAGGATGCCCTCGAAAGCGCGCTGCCCGGGATCGCCGACGGCGAGTTGATGAGTGACGAGCGCACCAAAATACTCCGAATTCCAGCCAGCGACCCCGGCAACATCGTCGGTTACGAGATCGAGCAGGAGGGACGGCCCTATGTGCAACAGGACGAATGGGTTTTCCAATCCACAATTCCTTCGCGCGAGGCTCACTATACCCTGCAACTCCCGCCGGACTGGGAATACAAGGCATCGTGGATGAACCATGCGGAGGTCAAGCCAATCTCCTTGGGCAACAATTCCTGGCAATGGGTCGTCAACGATGTGAAAGGGATTAAAACCGAAGAAGACATGCCACCTTGGCGCGCCGTGGCTGGGCAGATGCTGGTTTCGCTCTTTCCGCCAGCAGGAGCCAGTCAACAACGAGGTTTCGAAAACTGGACCGAATTGGGCACCTGGTACACCGGACTGCTGAAGGGACGGGATGACGCTTCTCCCGAACTGAAACAGAAAGTTGCGGCGCTGACTGCCTCCTCGCCAACCCCCTTGGCTAAAATGCGGGCCATCGCAAAATTCATGCAACACGATATCCGCTACGTCGCCATCCAACTGGGAATCGGAGGCTGGCAGCCTCATCCCGCGGATGAAGTCTTCAACCACCGCTATGGCGATTGCAAGGATAAAGCAACTCTCATGCGGGCGATGCTGCGGGAAGTTGGCATCGAGTCTTACCATGTTGTCATTAACACCGATCGCGGCGCCGTCACCGATGGCATGCCAGCGCATCAAGGTGTTTTTAATCACGCCATCCTTGCCATTCAGCTTCCGGACGCGGTGAAGGATCCGTCCCTCGTGGCCACGCTCCAGCACCCCAAGCTTGGGCGAATCTTGTTTTTCGATCCGACCAACGAATTGACCCCGTTTGGGGAGCTCAGCGGTTATTTGCAGGAGAATTACGGTCTCCTCATTGCACCCGGCGGCGGGGAGTTGGTCCGCCTCCCGACGCTCCCCGCGACTATGACAGGGATTCAGCGCACGGCCAGGCTCACGCTGGACGCGACGGGCACGCTGCAAGGGGAGGTGAATGAAGTGCGCGTCGGCGATCAGGCTCTATGGCAAAGACAGGCGTTGCACGGAACTTCCCAGAAGAGCGAATGGATCAAGCCGATCGAGTCCATGCTGGCCCACTCCTTTGCGAACTTCCAGGTCACCAAGGCTTCCATTACCAATCTGGAGCAGAACGATCTCCCCTTCGGTTACAACTACGAAGTGATCGCCCAAAATTACGGCAAGTCCGCCGGCAACCTGATGCTGGTGCGCCCACGAGTCCTTGGCACCAAGTCGAGCGGTCTGCTCGATACCAAGGAACCGCGCAAATATCCCGTGGAGTTTGGCGGCCCTTCTCAGGACACCGACACCTTCGAAATCACCCTGCCGCCGGGATACGTCGTAGACGACCTGCCTCCCGCCGCCAATGCCGACTACCCCTTTGCCAGCTATCACAGCAAGACGGAAGTTACGGGGAACGTACTACGCTACACCCGGTCCATCGAGGTCAAGCAACTTGCTGTGCCCCTGGAAAAAGTGGCGGACCTCAAGCGCTTTTATCAGATTATTAATGGCGACGAAAGAAATACAGCCGTCCTTAAGCCCATCGAGCTCAAGTGACGGCTGAAAGGGTTACCCTTGTAATTGAGCGAGGCCTCGCTACGCAGCCGCGCTTCGGTTGATGCTGACGTTCCGAATTGCCGCCAGCAGAATTCCTTCCGTGTCCGACGACTGGCAATAGTCGCTCGCGCCCACATCCAGAGCTGCGGCCCATTTGGCTTCGTCCGCCACCCGATGAGTGCAGACGATACAAATCCCGGGGAATTCCCGGTGCATGCGTTCCACCAGTTCCAGACGCGCGCCTTCCATATCCAGAACCAATACCTCGGCGCGATCGGTAACCAGCTTCGGGCGGACTTCATCGAGAGTGCCCGCCACGTTTACAGAATGAAAGTGATGCGACAAACTTTCGGCCAAAGCCTGCGCAACCCTGGGGTCTTCCTGCCATACCACGACGCTCAAGGGCGTCATACTTCACCCCTTTCCCACCACTCCCGCCGTTAGGCGGGTTACTGCGGCTGGCGCCGCAAGCCTGCACGCTGGAGAGACCTTGAACCGGAAAGCTTACTTCCTTGCCTTCTCGTTCCCAGGCTCAAACGCTTCTGCTTGGAGCTTGCCATTCTGCTTGAGCAGAATCTCTACTTTGCCCTCTGCCTGTTCGAGTTCCTTGCGGCATTGCCCGGACAGCTGCATGCCCTCTTCGAACAGCGTGAGGGACTTCTCCAGGGAAACTTCGCCTTTTTCCAAATCAATAACAATCTTTTCCAGGCGCTGGAGCGATTCCTCGAATTTCAGCAAGTTGGCCTAACTCCTATTTCGTGATTGTATGCCCAACGCCAGGAGCGGGGAATAGGGGTTTTATGAATTTTCCCCATCAGCATCGCAGTTAGAACCAGGTGGTAGGGCGGTACTACCTTTCCCCCATCAACCTCCGCCGAGAAGGTAAACGCTAAGCTATACGCTGATCGGCCGAGTCTCTCCCAATACTTCCAGCACATCCACGGCAAGAGAATACCGGCCAAGAGGTGCGCTGATTTGCGCCCCCTGTAGGCGGTCCCGCACAGCCAGCAGCATCTCCCGCGCTATCGCGACTCCTTCCGCGCGAGCTTCCTCAGGAGAAGCCGCCGCTGCCATTCGTTCCATGATGGAATTCGGGACAGACACCTTTAACTCGTCGCGCATAAATTCCGCATTCCGCAGCGAAACCAACGGCCAAATCCCGGCAATTACCGGAATCCGGCAACCTTCAATGCGCAACAAAAAAGCCTCCAGAAGTGACAGGTCAAACACGGGCTGCGTGACCGCATACTGCGCCCCCGCTTCCACTTTGTATTCGAAGCGGCGGACCTCCTCATCCAGATTTGCCACCCCCGGGTTCGCGCCTACCCCAATCACGAATTGTGTCGGGGTGCCGATCGGATTGCCCCCAATGTCGACCCCGCGGTTCAGGTTGTGCACGATATTCACCAAGCCGATCGCGTCCACATCGAATACGGCGGTGGCGTCGGGATAGCTGCCCATTTTGGGCGGGTCCCCGGTAATGCAAATGAGGTTCTTAATGCCCATCGCAGCCGCGCCCAACAGATCCGATTGGATGCCCAGAACGTTCCGGTCGCGGCACGTGTAATGGAGGATGGCCTCGATGTCCACATTCTTCTGCATCAGCAGGGAAAGGGCCTGGTTGCTCATGCGCGCGGACGCGCGCGGACTGTCCGGAATATTAATGGCGTCCACGCCGACGGATTTCAGGTACTTGCCGCCCTCAATCTCCTTTCGGCTGTCCATACCCTTCGGGGGAACGATCTCGACCATGGTGACGAACTCGCCGCGGACGAGTTTTCCACCCAGATTGGAACGCTGAGCGAGAGGCACTTCTTCGACGGCGGCCTTATGAGGCGCGTGCTTGGTAAGCGGAGCGGCAGTCTTGGCTTTAATCCCGCCTGCCCGCAGCATCGACTTCATCACACGAATGTGGTCCGGCGTCGTGCCGCAGCAGCCCCCAACCAGACGCACCCCGGCGTTGGCGAACTTGCGCGTATAGCTGGCCATGTATTCCGGCGAGCAGAGATAGATATTGCGCCCCTCGACCGAGCGCGGAATTCCGGCATTCGGTTGGGCTGCGAGGGGTAGGTTCGTAAAACGCCTCATCTGCTCGACCGCATCCAGCATGGCCACCGGGCCTACGCTACAGTTGCAGCCCACCACATCCGCGCCCCACTCTTCCATGCGCTGAGTGAAGATTTCAGGGCTCGATCCGTCCAGGCAGTTCCCCTCTTCGTCGATGGTGACCTGAGCCACAATCGGAATCTTAGCGTCCACTTCCCGAGCCGCCAGAATCGCCTGATGGAGTTCTTCCATATAGCCGAAGGTTTCGAGAATCAACAGGTCAGCCCCACCCTCCACCAGGGCCGCAATCTGCTCGCGAAACGCAGCCCGAGCCTCTTCCCGGGATGTCTTCCCCAGAGGCTCAATGCGAATCCCCAGCGGCCCGACCGTCCCAGCCACATAGGCGTCAAAGCTCTTGGCGGCCTCCCGGGCCAGCTTCACCCCCGCCAGGTTGACGGCCCTCACCTGGTCGGCAAATCCGTAATTCAGCAACCGAAACGAGGTACTACCAAATGTATTGGTTTCAATAACATCGGCCCCCGCCTGTAAGTATTCAAGATGGATGCCTCGAATCAGGTCGGCTTGCGAAAGGTTCAGCTCGTCATAGCAACGGTTAATAAAGATGCCCTTGGCATAAAGAACCGTCCCCATGGCTCCGTCGCAGAGCAGGGGAGAGTCCTTAAGCCGAGCAAGGAAGTTCGAAGCCATTCCCACCAGAATACTAGAGAGCCGGAGCGGATGCCAGACATCGAGCCAAACCGCGGCGGAACCAAAGGCGTTCCTGGGCGCAGGTTGCTATAATCCCTATTTCCGCATCCAAGCGTCTATCCCACAAGCATTTCCGGAGCTCCCAGTTTGAAGCAAAAGGCAATTTTCCTGTGGTTGTTGTGCGGGCTGGCCAGTTTCTTCGCCTGTAGTAGCGGTAATCCGAGTACAACGACGCCCACCACCATTCTGCCTCACCGCGCCCTGATCTCGAACTTAACCAGCTCCCGGATCGATGTAGCGGACACCACCCGCGACCTCATCGTGACCACGATTTCCGCCGACCTGCCCGGGCCGATGCAGCTCTCCCACGATAAGAAATTTACGATCGACGTCAGCCCCATCGACAACTCCGTCGGGTTTCTCCAGAACTCGACGCAAACAAGCCTGGCCTCGGCCACTCTCGCAGGCGCAAGCCAGAGCCTCCTCTTGACGGTCGACGACGGGCTGATCCTGGCCGCCGTACCCGCGGAAAGCGGTCCAGTCGGACAGGCGCCTGGGGCCGTCGATGTCGTCGCCGTTACACTTTCCAGCTCCGGCACGACCATCAGCGCCACTCTCGCGCGGCAGCCCTCGATTTTCCTGCCCGGAGCCCGTTATCTGGCGGCCAGTCCCGATACCAATCGCATTCTCGCCTTGAGCGATTTGGTCGCGAACCCGGCCAATCCAGGCGGCCCTGCTGGCCGTGTGTGGGTGATTAAAAGCAGCCTGGTAGACACGAACACCCAACCCTATTCAGAGGTCGTGAGCACCGCCTGGGATCATCCGGTGTTCGCAATTGGGAGCGCGGACAACACCACCATGTACGTTCTGAATTGCGGCCCGGAATGTGGTGGCACTTCCGCCGGTCTGGTCAAAGTAGACCTCACGGTCGATCCCCCTATTGCCTCATCCCCGCTGCCGATACCTTCCGGCGCCACAGTGGGTTTTCTTAACGGGAACACACTGTATGTGGCTGGAAGCGACCCGAGCCTGGTGTGTTCGTCGGCAACTTGTGGCGCATTGACTCCAGTCGACCTCGCGGCTTTCACCGCGGGCGCGCCCCTGGCCATCGCCGGCGGCTACCACGATCACATGACATTAGGTTCGAACAATTTGCTCTTCGTGGGTTCTCACGGCTGTCAATTTGTTCCCGCGGCCGGCTGCTTGTCGTCCTTTGATACCCTGAAGCTTCAGGCAAAGATCCTTCCTGCCACCGTATTTGCCCCGCCGGCTACCGGTCCCGGAAACGACGACGTGACCGGAATGACGCCGATTGCCAATCGCAACGAAGTCTACGTCATTGAAGCCGGCGAACTCGTTATTTACGACACCACAACCGGTCTGCCGAAGGTGCTCGATAACCCGCCCAATGTCATCGGGCAAGGCGTGGACGTTATTTCCTTGGATTTCTAAACTGAAGTCCCAAACCTCCAGGCAGTTGCGAGGAGCTCCGACAATGTTCTCCCCCACAACTCAACGCGGTCCCGCTTTCTCGCTCCTGCCATTCCTTCTGTTCGCCGCAGGCTTCGCAAAACCGCTTCCCGCTCCCAGAATCGTCGACCTGACCACCCCCGACGGCACCATCCTCAAAGCGACCTACTTCGCTTCGGACAAGCCAGGCCCCGCCGTTCTGCTCCTGCATCAGTGCGACGCGCAACGTAAGTTGTGGGACACACTAGCTGAGCGTCTAACGGCCTCCGGTGTCAGCGTACTTACTCTCGACTACCGCGGCTTCGGCGAGAGCGACGGCGCGCGCTACGACAAGATGACCGGCCAGGAGAGGGGCAAAGTAGTGAACGACGTCTGGCCCGCCGATATCGAACAGGCTTACACCTATCTGCTAGCACAGCCGGAAGTACAACACGACAAGATCGGCGCTGGCGGCGCAAGCTGCGGTGTCAACAATTCCATCCAGTTGGCACGTCACCATCCTGAAGTGAAATCCCTCATGCTGCTGTCCGGTCCCACTAACCGCGACGGCAGGCTCTTTCTGACCTCCTCCAAACTGCCGATTTTCACGGCCGTAGCCAACGACGACAAATATCCAGGCACCGTCGAGACCATGCAATGGCTTTTCGCCGTGTCTCCGAATTCCGCCAGCCGGTTCGCCCGTTTTTCCAACGGCGGACACGGAGCCGAAATGTTCACCGCCCACCCGGACCTGGCGGCTACGATCACCGGGTGGTTCGACGCGACCCTGCGGGGACACCCGGAAACCGCTCCCCAGACCCGAGGCGCCGGGATGGATCCAAAGGAGCTCGCGAATCTGGAACAGATCGACCGCCCCGGGGGCGCAGTGCTGGTGGCGAAGCAGCTTGCTGCCCGGAGAGCCGATCCCAAAACGATTCCATTCCCAGAAGAGTTCGTAAATCAGTTGGGCTACGAACATGCCCAACTCGGCGACACCAAGGGCGCCGTCGAGATCATGAAGCTCAACACCTCCGCCTATCCGGATTCGCCCAATGCTTACGACAGTCTCTCGGACGTCTATCTGGCGGACGGCCAGATGGACGCCGCTCTGCAAAACGCGAAGAAGGCGCTCGCGAAATTCCGCAGTCACCTGCTTGGGCCGGTATCTCCGAAATCGATGGTTTTTGTACCGATGGTCGCGGACGATCAGGTGCATGGAATGATCCAGTTGGCCGACATGGACCGCGAGCACGCCTTCTCGGAGTCGGATGTGCATCTGCTGCAAAC
>Ga0209863_10000602_pt1 | contig 16862 bp, 10 predicted proteins | sample OrgsoiDNA2013046_FD_185796 | JGI IMG/M metagenome (GOLD analysis project Ga0209863, IMG submission 185796) | Permafrost soil microbial communities from the Arctic, to analyse light accelerated degradation of dissolved organic matter (DOM) -... | ecosystem: Environmental > Terrestrial > Soil >...
ACGAAACCATTCAACTGGCTTTGGAGAGTGATGCCATTTTATTCGGAGCCATTGGTCATCCGAAATATGATAATGATCCGACTGCCAAGGTCAGGCCGGAACAGGGATTGCTTAAACTGAGAAAATCACTTCAGCTGTTTGCGAATATTCGTCCGGTCAGCACTTACGCCGCCCTGCATCATCTTTCTCCTTTAAAAGCAAAGAATATTGAGGGGGTTGATTTTATTATTTACCGGGAGTTAACGGGTGGCATATATTTTGGCAAAAAAGAAACGAACACTGACCAAACCTTTGCTTCTGACGAATGTACCTATAGCCATGAAGAAATTGAACGTATCGCACACCTCGCATTCAGACAGGCTTCCCTGAGAAGAAAAAAATTAACCCTGGTAGACAAAGCGAACGTGCTGGAGACTTCCAGACTCTGGCGCAAAGTGGTTCAGGAAATTGCAAAAGGATATCCTGAAGTGAGTCTGGATTTTCTGTTTGTGGACAATGCAGCGATGCAGATTATTATTAATCCAAAGCAATTTGATGTTATACTCACTGAAAATATGTTTGGGGACATCCTGAGTGATGAAGCCAGTGTAATCAGTGGTTCTCTGGGTTTACTTCCTTCTGCTTCTGTAGGTAAGGGACCCGCACTTTTCGAACCCATTCATGGATCCTACCCGCAGGCTGCAGGAAAAGACATTGCCAACCCGCTCGGTTCAATACTTTCAGCGGCCATGATGCTCGATCATTTTGAAATGTATAAAGAAGCCCGTATGGTCAGGGAAGCCGTTGAATGGACATTGGTCAATGGATTTGTTACGAAGGATATAGATCCGGTAAATTTTTATTTCACCACCACCATCGGTGAATTGATCAGTGATTATCTGGTGGGTAAGATTGCGGGCGTCGAATTAAATCAGGAAAATATTTCCCTGAGGAAGTCGACGATCATTTAGTTCTTTGTTTTTTAATGCGCGGTTCGTATATTCGCTATTCAACTTCATTCATGTTGCTAAAAAGCGTTTATAATAAAGTAATCATCGCCCGCCTTGCGGTCGTCATTATTATTATTATATCCGTAATACATGGAGGCAGTTGATAGTATAAAAATTTCAAAACAATTATACCGACCCGCCTCCAAAGGCGGGTTTCTTTATTTAAAATCATGACGGAACTAAACAAATATTCAAAAACGCTTACCCAGGATGAGACTCAGCCGGGGGCCCAGGCCATGTTTTATGCAATCGGATTTTCAGAAGCTGATTTCAAAAAAGCACAGGTGGGGATTGCCAGCATGGGCTGGGAAGGAAACCCATGTAATATGCATCTGAATGATCTGGCTAAATCGGTTAAGGCCAGTATCAACAAAACAAATCTGCTCGGTCTGATTTTTCATACGATCGGCGTAAGCGATGGAATCAGTATGGGAACCGACGGCATGAGGTATTCTCTTGTAAGCAGGGATATCATCGCAGACAGTATTGAAACCAATGCCGGTGCCCAGTATTATGATGGCATTATAACGATTCCGGGATGTGATAAAAATATGCCCGGGTCGATCATGGCCATGGGCAGATTGAACCGTCCGGGGATCATGTTATATGGCGGCACGATTGCTCCGGGTCATTATAAAGGAGAAGATTTAAATATTGTTTCAGCATTTGAAGCACTGGGTCAGAAAATTGCCGGCAACCTGGAAGAAGCAGATTTTAAAGCGATCGTACGAAATAGCTGTCCGGGTGCAGGCGCCTGCGGCGGCATGTATACTGCCAATACCATGGCAAGCGCCATTGAGGCACTCGGCATGAGCCTTCCCTATTCTTCTTCGAATCCCGCCCTTAGTGATGATAAACAAAAAGAATGCGAGGCGATTGGTGAGTCTATCAAATTATTATTGGAAAAAGATATCAAGCCAAGAGATATCATGACGCGTAAGGCATTTGAAAATGCGATTACCGTGGTGATGGCACTGGGCGGTTCAACCAATGCGGTGCTGCATTTGATTGCCATGGCCAAAAGTGTGGATGTGCCATTGACCCAGGATGATTTTCAACTGATCAGTAATAAAATTCCTGTACTGGCCGATTTTAAACCCAGCGGGAAATACCTGATGGAAGACCTTCATCAATATGGGGGCGTACCTGCAGTAATGAAATATTTACTTAAACATGGTTTATTACACGGCGACTGTTTAACAGTAACCGGCAAAACAATATCCGAAAATCTCGTCGCTGCACCAGATCTTGATTTTGAAAAACAGAAAGTCATTATGCCACTGGATAAACCCATTAAGGCAACAGGGCACTTACAAATACTATATGGCAATCTTGCTGAAGGGGGTTCTGTAGCGAAAATAAGCGGCAAGGAAGGTGAACGCTTTGAAGGCAGGGCAAGGGTATTTGATGGTGAGCACGATTTAATTAAAGGAATTCAATCCCGTAAAGTTCATGCCGGCGATGTCGTTGTAATAAGGAATATCGGCCCCAAGGGCGCTCCCGGAATGCCGGAAATGTTAAAACCAACGGGAGCCATTATTGGTGCAGGTTTAGGTAAAACGGTGGCACTCATTACAGACGCAAGGTTTAGCGGGGGCACACATGGATTTGTGGTGGGTCATATTACTCCGGAGGCCTTCGAAGGGGGATTGATCGCACTCGTTGAAGATGATGATATCATTGAAATTGATGCAATAAAAAATTCTCTGACTTTAAAAGTTCCGGATGACGTGATTGCAGAAAGAAGGAAGTCTTGGAAAAAGCCGGCACTGAAAGTTACCAAGGGTGTATTATACAAATATGCACTGGTGGTCAAAGATGCGAGCCAGGGTTGTGTTACGGATGAAGCTTAAGCGGTTAACATTTAACTGTTTACGGTTAACGATAAATATTTGATTTTAAAAAATTGATAAAATGGAAACACTAGAGGTGAAAAAATCCAAAGGGAATCTGCCAAAGCAAAAAACAAGAAAATTAACGGGCTCAGCCGTACTGCTGGAAGTATTCCTGGAAGAAAAAGTGGAAACCATTTTTGGATATCCCGGTGGTGCGATCATGCCGATCTATGATGCACTATATGATTATCAGGAAAAACTAAAACATATTCTGGTGCGCCATGAACAGGGAGCTATTCATGCGGCGCAGGGTTATGCGCGTGTATCCGGAAAAACAGGAATCGTATTTGCAACCAGCGGCCCGGGCGCGACCAATCTGGTAACAGGTCTGGCAGATGCAATGATCGACAGCACCCCCCTTGTTTGTATTACCGGTCAGGTATATGCGCATTTATTGGGGACAGATGCATTCCAGGAAACGGATGTGATCAATATTACCACACCGGTAACAAAATGGAATTATCAGATTACCGATGCAACGGAAATTCCTTCCGTACTTGCCAAAGCTTTTTATATCGCAGGCAGTGGCAGACCAGGACCTGTGCTGATCGACATAACAAAAAACGCACAAATTCAAATATTGGATTTTGATGAATATAAACCCTGCAATCATATCAGGAGTTATCGCCCGAAACCTATTGTAAGGAAAAAATATGTGGAGGAAGCCGCTAAACTGATTAATGAAGCAAAAAAACCCTTTATCATTTTCGGACAAGGTGTAATTCTTGGACATGCAGAAAATGAGTTTTTACAATTCCTGGAAAAATCCGGGATACCTGCTGCATGGACTATCCTCGGAATGAGTGCTATACCTACGGACCATCCTTTGGCCGTGGGCATGCTGGGTATGCATGGCAATTATGGACCGAATGTTTTGACAAACGAATGTGATGTACTCATTGCCATCGGTATGCGGTTTGACGATCGGGTAACGGGTCGTTTGGACAAATATGCAAAACAGGCAAAGGTCGTTCACCTGGATATTGATCCGGCAGAGATTGATAAGAATGTAAAAGCAACCGTTCCGGTATGGGGAGATTGTAAGGAAACACTTCCTTTGCTCACTCAGCTTATTGAGCAGAAATCGCATACTGCATGGCACCAGAAATTCAAGGATCTTCAAAAAGAGGAAGACGAAAAATGTATTTACCCAGAAATGCATCCGGGAACAGAAGTGCTGTCGATGGGCGAAGTAATCAACGAACTGAATCTGTTAACTCATGGCAATGCCGTACTGGTGACGGATGTGGGCCAGCATCAGATGGTTACCTGCCGGTATGCAAAATACAATCAGTCAAAAAGCAATATCACTTCCGGCGGTTTGGGCACTATGGGATTTGCTCTTCCGGCCGCCATCGGTGCAAAATTCGGTGCACCTGAAAGAACGGTGGTAGCCATTGCGGGAGACGGTGGCTTTCAGATGACGCTCCAGGAATTGGGCACCATCATGCAGACAAACCTCAACGTAAAGATCATAATACTCAACAATCAGTTTCTCGGCATGGTACGTCAGTGGCAGGAATTATTTAACGACAGAAGATATTCTTTCGTGGATATTCAAAGTCCGGATTATGTGGAGTTGGCCAAATCATTCCGTATTGACGGGCAAAAGGTTACGCACCGCAATACGCTTAAAGAAGCATTGAAAGAAATGCTTGATCATGACGGAGCTTATTTATTGGAAATCATGGTAGGCAAGGAAAATAATGTATTCCCGATGGTTCCGCAGGGATGCAGTGTAAGTGAAATCAGATTAAGCTGAAGATAAAAATATTGGAGCGTGAAAATGAAATTCGTTCTTATTAAATAATTTTTATTTTATGTTAAAGCAGGAATACACAATAACGGTTTATACAGAAAATCAAATCGGTCTGCTGAACCGTATTGCGATCATCTTCTCAAGAAGAAAGATCAATATTGACAGTATGAATACCTCACCCTCTGAAATTGAAGGCATTCACAGATTTACCATTGTGATCAATGAAACGGAAGACGTAGTGAAAAAACTCTGCCGTCAGATTGAAAAACAGGTTGAAGTACTGAAAGCCTATTTTAATCAAAATGATGAAATTGTCTGGCAGGAACTCGCATTATATAAAGTATCCACCGAACAGATCGTTGAGAAAGCGAAAGTGGAGCGGTTACTCAGGCAATATGGTGCACGCGCCGTAGTGATCAGGAAGGATTATACCATATTTGAAACAACGGGTCACCGTGAAGAAACAGATGGTTTACTTGAAGTTTTAGAACCATTCGGAATCATCGAATTTGTGCGCAGTGCACGTGTGGCAATTATTAAAGACAGCAAAGGATTCCATGAAAAACTGAAAGAATTTGAACAGACAGAGCCGGGTGAACTATTGGTCGAGAATGAATACCTGGACAAAAAGGATCAGGTATTCAGCATGTAAAAAAGATTTAACCGGGATTTAAATTCAAAAGCGATCCGTTTTAAGGGGTTCAGGATGAATCAAATTTCAATTCAGAAACAACATAGAACAATTAACAATTAATAATTAAAAAAATGGCAACACTTAATTTCGGCGGGGTTAATGAAACGGTTGTAACCCGCGAAGAATTTCCGCTTTCTAAAGCCCAGCAGGTATTGAAAAATGAAGTGATCGCCGTAATCGGTTACGGTGTGCAGGGGCCGGGACAGGCATTGAATCAGAGAGATAACGGAGTAAATGTAATTGTAGGCCAGCGCAAGAATTCTAAGACCTGGGAAAAAGCGATTCGGGATGGTTTTGTACCAGGAGAAACACTTTTTGAAATTGAAGAAGCACTTGAAAAAGGAACCATCATCTGCTATTTATTGAGTGATGCCGCACAGATTGAATTGTGGCCGACTGTAAAAAAGCACCTGACGAAAGGAAAGGCCCTTTATTTTTCTCATGGTTTCGGAATAACTTTTAAAGAACAAACAGGCATTATTCCCCCTGACGACGTGGATGTATTTCTTGTAGCACCAAAGGGTTCCGGCACTTCATTAAGAAGAATGTTCCTACAGGGTCGTGGCTTAAACAGCAGCTATGCCATCTTCCAGGATGCAACAGGTAAAGCAAAAGACCGCGTGATTGCACTTGGTATTGCAGTGGGCAGCGGATATCTTTTTGAAACCAATTTTAAAAAAGAAGTCTATAGTGATTTAACCGGCGAACGCGGCACACTGATGGGTGCGATTCAGGGAATTTTTGCAGCACAGTATCAGGTTTTACGCGATAAGGGACATACCCCTTCTGAAGCATTCAATGAAACCGTAGAAGAGCTTACACAGAGTCTCATGCCGCTCGTTGCTGAGAACGGAATGGACTGGATGTATGCCAACTGTTCAACAACTGCGCAACGTGGTGCGCTGGACTGGTGGAAAAAATTCCGTGATGCCACTGCGCCTGTATTTAAAGAACTCTATGAGAGTGTTGCAACCGGAAAAGAATCCCAGCGTTCGATTGACAGCAATAGTAAAGCAGATTATCGTGAAAACCTCGAATTGGAACTGAAAGAACTGCGCGACAGTGAAATGTGGCAGGCAGGGAAAACAGTAAGAAGTCTGCGTCCGGAAAATCAAACGGCGCCAGCAGTAAAATCAGATAAGAAGCTGGCAGAAAAAGTATAACCATGGAATCAACAACCCGCGCAGTGGTATTGGATGTTGCCGGTGCAGCAGAAAGATTAAAAAAAGTGGTGATCAGGACCCCGCTGGTCTTAAATCAAAATCTTTCGCGACGTTATCATTGCAATATTTATCTGAAAAGAGAAGATTTGCAGGTGGTCCGTTCTTATAAAATCCGTGGTGCTTACAATATGATGATCAGCCTTCCGCAGGAAGCCCTGCAAAAAGGCCTGGTATGCGCCAGTGCAGGAAATCATGCGCAGGGATTTGCCTATTCATGTAAAAAATTAAACGTGAAAGGCGTGGTTTTCATGCCCATTATCACACCAAAACAAAAAGTGGATCAGACAAAAATGTTTGGTGAAAATTTTGTCGAGATTAAATTGATCGGTGACAGTTTTGATGAATGTGCTACAGCTGCAAAAAAATATACAGCAGATAATCAGCTTGTTTTCATTCCGCCTTTTGAAGATGTTCGCATCATAGAAGGTCAGGCAACGGTAGCACTTGAAATCCTGGAGGACCTTTCGGATATAGATTTTTTATTTGTTCCGGTGGGAGGTGGCGGACTGGCATCAGGAACCGGTACTTATTTTAAAACATATTCTCCGAAAACAAGGATAATTGGTCTGGAACCTGAAGGAGCTCCTTCCATGGCGGAAGCATTTAAAGCAGGACATCCGGTAACCCTAGAAAAAATAGACCGTTTTGTGGATGGGGCCGCCGTGAAAAGAACCGGCGACCTGACTTTTTCGATCTGTAAGGAAATGCTCGATGAACTCAATCTTGTTCCTGAAGGTCAGATTTGCTCAACCATACTAAGACTCTATAATGAGGATGCCATCGTGGTGGAACCTGCAGGTGCGCTTTCCATTGCCGGTCTGGAAAAACATAAGGAAGCGATCAGGGGTAAAAATGTAGTGTGTATTGTGAGTGGCAGCAACAATGACATTGACAGAATGCCTGAAATCAAAGAAAGATCCCTGCAGTACGAGGGACTAAAACATTATTTCCTGATCCGCTTTGCCCAACGTCCCGGATCATTAAAGGAATTTGTAAATAATGTACTGGGACCAAGCGACGATATTACCCGTTTTGAATACATGCAGAAGACGAATAAAGAGGCCGGTCCGGCACTGGTTGGTATTGAGCTGATCAGCCGCACAGACTATATTGTTCTTCTGGAAAATTTGAAAAAATACCAGATTGACTTTACAGAACTCAATAAAAATGACAATTTGTTCGGTTACCTGGTTTAAATAAGATCTTTAATTTCATTGCTATTTATTTGAGAAATTATCGGAGTTTTTTTATATTTTTAGATGAATCCCTCCATTCCTTAGAAAAAACGATAGAATTACGATTGCTAAGATGCCATTCACTGCTTAACTGAATAAAATGGAACAAAACCAGGGATTATATCATCCTTCTTTTGAGCGGGATTCTTGTGGCATTGGCTTTGTCGCAAATATTAAAGGGAATAAGGGTCATCAGATCATTTCAGATGCCCTTACCATCCTGGAGAATATGGAGCACCGCGGTGCCTGTGGTTGTGAAATCAATACAGGAGATGGTGCCGGCATCATGATCCAGACCCCGCATGAATTCTTTTTTGACGAATGTATCCGGCTGGGGTTTCATCTGCCTGCTTATGGCAGATATGGTGTGGGCATGATATTCTTTCCGAAGGATATCATGTTAAAGGAAGAATGTCGTGATATTTTTAACCGGGCAGCAGACAAACTCGGCCTCGAAGTACTCGGATACCGCAAAGTACCGGTAAATCCAGACGGACTGGGTGATACAGCGCTTTCTGTTGAACCTGACATAGAACAGGTTTTTATTGCCAGTCCTGATCATATCAGTGATCCGGATGAATTTGAGCGTAAACTTTTTATACTCCGAAATTATTCAAGTCATACCATTCAGAATTCTGTTAAGAAAGATGCAATTGGATTTTACCTTGCTTCCCTTTCTTATAAAACAGTTATTTATAAAGGCCAGCTAACGAGCATGCAGGTCCGCCATTATTTTCCTGACCTGAGCAATAACCGACTGGTTTCAGCATTTGGTTTAGTGCATTCCCGGTTTGCCACTAATACATTTCCGTCCTGGAAACTGGCGCAGCCTTTCCGGTATATCGCACACAATGGGGAAATCAATACAGTACAGGGCAACCTGAATTGGTTGAAAACAAGTGAAAAAGGATTTGAATCGCCGTTTTTCACCAAGGAGGAAATGGAATTAATACTGCCATTGATTATTGATGGTCAGTCTGACTCCGCCTGTCTGGATAACATGATCGAAATGTTATTAATTTGCGGTCGTTCTCTGCCGCATGTGATGATGATGCTCATACCTGAAGCCTGGGATGGCAACGATCTGATGGATCCCGTAAAAAAATCTTTTTATGAATTCCATGCCTCGTTGATGGAACCCTGGGATGGTCCGGCTTCTATTTCATTCACTGATGGGAAAATGATCGGTGCAACACTTGACCGGAACGGACTCCGTCCTTCCAGATATTGTGTTACCACAGATGACCGGGTGATCATGGCATCGGAAACCGGTGTATTGCCTGTTGATCAGAAACTGGTCAGGGAAAAAGGAAGACTGCAACCGGGAAAGATGTTTGTGGTAGATATGGAACAGGGTAGAATTATTAGTGATGAAGAAATAAAAAATCAAATCTGTTCTGCTAAACCCTATGCAGAATGGTTGAATAAATATAAGATCCGTTTGGAAGAATTACCTGAACCACGCGTTGCATTTACAGAATTGCAGCATGATCAGATATTCAAATACCAGAAAGCATTCGGTTATACGACGGAAGATGTGGAATCCATTATAACACCCATGGCGCTGGATGGTAAAGAACCGATCGGATCCATGGGTTCGGATATTCCGCTGGCGGTACTCAGTGATGAGCCACAACATCTCAGCAGTTATTTTAAACAATTATTTGCGCAGGTAACCAATCCGCCAATCGATCCGATACGTGAACGACTCGTGATGTCATTGGCAACATTTGCCGGCAATAATGGAAACCTTTTAGTAGAAGACCCGCTGGCTTCACATTGCGTTGCATTGAAACATCCTGTACTTACCAATCATGAACTGGAAAAAATCCGGAGCATTGATACGGGTATTTTCCAGGCTAAAACACTGCAGCTTTATTTCAGGGCAGACGAAAAACCAGGATCCCTTCAGGCCGGCGTGGAAAGACTTTGCAGGTACGCTGTGGATGCGGCAATGGATGGATTTGAAGTTTTGATATTATCTGATCGTGCCATTGATTCTGATCATGCGCCGATCCCTACCCTGCTTGCTACAGCAGCGGTACATCACCACCTGATCAGAAAAGGATTACGCGGACAGGTTGGTATTATTGTGGAAGCCGGCGATGTTTGGGAAGTCCACCACTATGCCTGTCTGATTGGTTTTGGCGCTACGGCCATCAATCCCTATCTGGCATTTTCAACCATACATGATGCGCGTCTGACAGGAAAACTGCAAACGAATCTTGAACCGGAACAACTCAAGAAAAATTATATCAAAGCCGTTAATGAAGGATTACTGAAAGTGTTTTCAAAAATGGGTATTTCAACCCTGCAGTCCTATCAGGGCGCTCAGATTTTTGAAATCATCGGACTGAATCATTCTGTAGTAGATAAATATTTTACAGGTGCCACATCACGCATTGAAGGCATGGGCCTGGATGAAATCGCCAGGGAAACGCTCGCCAAACATTTATTTGCCTTCAGTAAAAAAGATATTCCTGTAGAAAGACTTCCAACCGGCGGTGTCTATCAATGGAAACGTAAAGGTGAATTTCATCTGTTCAATCCCAATACGATTCACTTCCTGCAGTATTCTACACATATGAACGATTATGCATCGTTCAAGAAATATTCCAAACTGATCAATGATCAGATGGAAAAAGCAGCTACGTTGCGCGGCATGTTTCAGTTTAAAAGAAACCGCTCATCTATTCCGATTGAAGAAGTAGAGCCTGAAGAAAGTATCCTGAAAAGATTTGCAACGGGCGCAATGAGTTTTGGTTCCATTTCTCATGAAGCCCATTCAACGCTTGCTATTGCGATGAACCGGATTGGTGCAAAAAGCAATACAGGTGAAGGTGGAGAAGATGAATTCCGTTTTGATACGCTTCCCAATGGAGACTCCATGCGTTCTGCCATCAAACAGGTTGCTTCTGCAAGATTCGGTGTAACCAGTTACTATCTTACACAGGCCGATGAATTGCAAATTAAAATGGCGCAGGGTGCCAAGCCGGGTGAAGGCGGTCAGCTGCCCGGGCATAAAGTGGATGAATGGATAGGAAAAGTGAGACATTCCACTCCAGGTGTAGGTCTGATTTCACCACCCCCGCATCATGATATATATTCTATTGAAGACCTGGCACAACTCATATTCGATTTAAAAAATGCGAACCGTACGGCCAGGGTCAATGTAAAACTGGTTTCAAAAGCGGGTGTAGGTACCATTGCTGCCGGCGTTGCTAAAGCAAAATCTGATGTGATCCTCATATCAGGCCATGACGGCGGTACAGGCGCATCGCCTATAAGTTCAATTCGTCATACGGGTCTGCCCTGGGAACTCGGACTTGCGGAATCACATCAGACGCTGGTTAAAAATAAACTGAGGAGCCGGGTTGTATTACAAACAGACGGACAATTGAAAACCGGTCGCGATGTTGCTATTGCAACACTTCTTGGAGCCGAGGAATGGGGCGTTGCCACTGCAGCGCTGGTTGTGGAAGGATGTATCATGATGCGGAAATGTCATCTGAATACCTGTCCTGTTGGTGTAGCCACACAGGATCCTGAGTTGAGAAAACGTTTTACAGGAAATGCAGACCATGTGGTAAACCTGTTTAAATTTCTTACAAGGGAATTACGCGAGATCATGGCTGATCTGGGATTTCGAACGATTGAAGAAATGGTCGGACAGGTGGAATGCCTTGAAGTGAACAATACGAACAGACATTGGAAAACGAAAAAATTAAATCTCTCCCCTATTTTATTCAAGGAACCGACTTCCATGTATACAGGAACTCATCATATGGAAGACCAGGATCACGGACTTTCTGAAGTGCTGGACTGGAAGTTACTGGAAGCAGCAAAACCCGCATTGGAATCCGGTCAGAAAGTAACTGCATCTTTCACAGTGAAGAATACTGACCGTACAATCGGAACCATTCTTTCCAATGAGATTTCTAAAAAATTTAAATCGGCAGGATTGCCTGCTGACAGTCTTCACTTTAAACTGACAGGAACAGCCGGACAAAGTTTTGGTGCATTCAACACGAATGGTGTTACGCTGGAATTGGAAGGAGATGCGAATGACTATTTTGGAAAGGGCTTATCCGGAGCGAGATTAATTGTTTATCCGGCTCCGGATGCAGGATTTGTTCCGGAAGAAAATTTCATTATCGGAAATGTCGCATTTTACGGAGCCACATCAGGAGAAGCATTTATCCGGGGAAAAGCAGGTGAACGATTTGCTGTCCGCAATTCCGGCGCCAACGCAGTGGTGGAAGGCATCGGCGATCATGGCTGCGAATATATGACGGGCGGAAGGGTAGTTATTCTCGGTTCCACAGGACGCAATTTTGCAGCGGGTATGAGTGGCGGGATTGCCTATGTATATGATGTGGACGGAAAATTTTCTTCATTGTGTAACCTGGATATGATTGATCTGGATCCGCTGGATGATCTGGATGCCTTTGAAATGAAAGAAATGATTTCCAGACATTTTACGTATACGGGCAGCACGGTCGCAAAATTTGTATTGGACGATTTTGAAAACCAATTGCGGAATTTCGTCAAAGTATTTCCGAAGGATTTTAAAAAAGTATTGTCAGATAAAAAAGCCCATGTAGGCGTTAATTCCTGATTCATCAATTTATAAGCACAAAGCAATGGGTAAACCAACAGGGTTTATGGAATTCAATCGTGAACTGCCGGAAAAAAGACCCGTTGCAGAGCGGAGAAAAGATTACAAAGAATTTGTAAATCTGTTTGAGCCTGAACAATTGAATCACCAGGCAGCAAGATGCATGAATTGCGGAATTCCGTTTTGCCATCATGGATGTCCCCTGGGAAATGTGATCCCCGAATTCAATGATGCAGTTTACAGGAAAGCCTGGCAGGATGCCTATGATATTCTGGTAACGACAAATAATTTTCCGGAATTTACGGGTCGGATATGCCCCGCTCCCTGTGAAACCAGTTGTGTTTTGGGAATCAATCAACCGGCCGTAACGATTGAGGAAATAGAAAAGCACATTATTGAAATCGCTTTCGAAAAAGGATTTGTAAAAGTTAAACAACCCAATATCAGATCCGGGAAAAAAATTGCCATCGTCGGATCCGGGCCGGCGGGGCTGGCGGCGGCCGCGCAACTGAATTCTGCAGGACATACGGTTACGGTATTTGAAAGAGATGACGCACCGGGCGGACTTTTACGTTATGGTATTCCGGATTTCAAGCTGGAAAAATGGATTATCGACAGAAGAATTAATATCCTGGAACAGGAAGGCATTATTTTTCGTTGTAATGTGAATGTCGGTGTAGATCTTCGTATTGATGACCTGATGCATGATTACCACGCAATCGTTTTATGTGGCGGCTCAACAATTCCCCGGGACCTGCCGGTACCCGGAAGAGAGTTGAAAGGAACTTATTTTGCTATGGATTTTTTAAAACAGCAAAATAAAAGAGTGCGCGGCGCAGAGGTATTTGGAGAAGATGTTTTTGCTACTGATAAAAATGTAGTGGTGATTGGTGGTGGTGATACGGGAAGTGACTGTGTGGGTACATCCAACCGGCATGGTGCAAAAAATATTATACAGTTTGAATTACTTCCTCAGCCTCCAAAGGAAAGAACCTCTTATATGCCCTGGCCCACATATCCCATGATCATGAAAACCACTTCTTCACATGAAGAAGGGGTTGAAAGGCAGTGGGCAATGGCTACCAAGGAATTCATCGGTGATAAAAATGGAAATTTGAAGGCGTTGAAAATTGTTCAGCTGGAATGGAAAATGGCTGAAGACGGACGTCCGGCAAAATTTATTGAAGTACCGGGATCTGAGCAGGTCATTCCATGTGAACTTGCACTGCTTGCAATGGGTTTTGTGCATCCGCAAAAAGATGGAATGGTAAATGAATTCAACCTGGAGCTGGATGAACGCGGAAATGTAAGGGCAGCAGAAAAATCTTATCAGACAAATATTGATAAAGTATTTGCTGCCGGCGATATGCGTCGCGGGCAATCACTTGTTGTATGGGCGATCAGCGAAGGAAGAGAATGCGCACGCAAAGTGGATGAATACCTGATGGGCGTTTCGCTACTGGAAACAAAAGATCATTCATTGATCGGCGTTTCCTGCTGATGACTTTCAAAATCCGTAATGAAGATTAAATGATGTAAACCTTATTACAGCTTTCTTTCCGAATGCACTATATTGTTGAATAATATCCCTGTTTGTCCCAGCAAACTTTTACCAGACCCATTTATATTCTGTTCCTTGTTCTTCCGTCAGGTATAAACATTGGATTTGCAACTGTAACGCTTCCTTATCTCTTAACATATCATGGTTTTTCTGTAGCAAGAACGGCTGCAATCGTTGCACTGGGCGTATCAGCCAGTCTCTGGCGTTTCGCTGGCGGTCCGATAGTGGATCTTTCATTAAGTCTAAGAAAATGGCATTTTATTGCTGTGCTCATTTCCATCATTTCCATATTCCTGCTTTCTGTAACACCGATAGATATAAATAAATTTATTTTATTTACGATCATTTATTTTATTTCCCAATTGGCTGCCAATCTGATCCTATTACCGGTTGGCGGATATATGGCAAATTGTATTGAACCTGGCAGAAAAGGAAGAGCTGCAGGATGGTATCAGGCAGGGAATCTGGGCGGCGTTGGACTTGGAGGTGGTGCCGGCTTATGGCTTGCAACACATTTCAGTGAAGTTACTGCCGGAATCATTTTAAGTGTCCTCTCTTTGTTATCCGGTTTATTCGTATTCCTGATAAGGGATATTCAACATGAAAAAGGAAAGCGACTGATCACCGAATTGACCGGGATGGGAAAAGACTTATTATCCATGATCAGGGTACCTGTTGTACTATTTGTCATCATGATGTTATGCATGCCCATCGGAACCGGAGCGGCTGTGAATTTATGGTCGGCCATTGCTGCGGATTGGAAAACGGATGCGGATACTGTAGCGCTTGTCACAGGTATTTTAAGTGGACTGGTTAGCGTTATCGGATCTATTGCGGGCGGATTAATAGCTGATCGCTGGGGAAACTGGAAGGCATATATGGGCGCAGGTCTTGTTTGCGCAATCGTTACTTTCATCATGGCAGCACTCCCTTTGGTTCCTTATGTATATATATTGGGCGTGCTTGGTTATGCTTTCGGACTGGGATTATTCAATGCTGCATTTTCTTCCGTGATACTTTTTGCGATTGGAAAGAAGAATGCCTCTACAAAATATGCATTGATTTCTTCCATCGGAAATCTGCCCGTCGTTTATATGACCACATTTGATGGATGGACTCATGACCGGTTTAACAGTACAATCATGCTGATCGCAGAATCAGTTATTGGTTTCGTATTTATCATTATTTGTATCCTTGCCATAAAAAAACTGAAGACTAAAAATTTACTTATTCAGCCAGGTGACTGATTTTTTTGAACCATTTAAGATTCATGAAAAAAAAGATTTCGAGAAAAGATTTTATTACTGCGATCCCATTATTGGCAATGATTCCTAAAATCAATCATTCAACCCCCAGGGATGGATTTAAAAAGCTTTCCTTTTCAACTTTGGGCTGTCCGGACTGGACATTCGATCAGATCATTTCATTTGCTGATCTGAATGGTTATCATGGTATAGAACTAAGGGGAATTTTACGGCAGATGGATCTGAGCCTGGTTCCCGAGTTTTCAACACCCGAAAAAATTTCAATTACGCTGTTGAAAATGAAGAACCACGATTTAGTATTTGCGGATCTTGGATCTTCAGCAGCTATGCATTTCCCGGAAAGTCTGGTTAGGAATCAAAACCTGGATGAAGCAAAAAGATTTATTGACCTGGCAGAAAAGTTGCATTGTCCTTATATAAGGGTTTTTCCAAATCAGCTGCCTAAGGAAAGAAGTAAAACGGAGTCTTTGAATCTGATTATTGCGGGATTAAAAGAACTTGGAGAATATGCATTTAAAAAAAATGTTACTGTATTGCTGGAATCTCACGGAGAACTGATTTATAAAAATGATTTGCTTGCGGTGATGCAGGGAGTAAACCATGCGCATGTGGGTATGGTATGGGATATCTGCAATATGTGGATCGCCACCAAAGAACCTCCGAATGAAGTCTATGCCACATTAAAACCATATATAAAGCATACCCACATAAAAGACCTGGATATAATAAATGGAAAAGAGCAGTATGTTTTATTGGGGAAGGGTATTGTGCCTATATTTCCAGCAATTGATATACTGTTTAGGGACAACTATCCTGGCTATTATAGTTTTGAATGGGAGAAATTATGGCATCCGGAAATTTTGGATCCGGAAATTGCACTGGCTGATTATCCTTTAGCGATGGAAGGAGAGGCTTTAAAACTGAGCCGAAAAAATCACCAATAATTTTTCATCAGGTCAGAAACCCAGGCGGGCTGGCGGATTTCAGCATTCAATCCGAATTCTATAAATACTGGTTTGATGTCGAGCACCGGTGAACCATCCAGGGCGTCGAGTCTTTTTACTCCGATCGTTCTATTCCGATGCCAGAGTAATTCCACTCTACACAATCCAACGGAGTTGGGCCGGTCTTTATTTCTCTGTGCGAATACACCCGTTTCAGGGTATGCGGGATTTCCTCTTGGTCTCCGGATAAAGAAATGATTTTCTTCTTTTACTTTATTAAAATAATAAATGATATCCAGTTGAGAGAATGATGCAATCTGATGAAAAGCCTCTTCAGGAATATGATCAGCCAGCGTAATTTCTGAAATGATTTCACCCCAATGATCATCTTCAGGTTCCGTTCTGCTGTTCTTTACCCAGGCCACGGGTTTCATTTTTATTTCCATCATACAAAATTAGTCGTACCGAAACAAAAAGCGGGAAAGGATTCATTGCTGGAAAAATGGTTGGCCGTATTTCCAAAATTACCGACATGAATTCCAAAAAGCGGGGAGTGGAAATAAAAAAAAAGCCCCGTCTGATAAAAGACAGGGCTTCAATAAATATGGCAGCTACCTACTCTCCCGCATTGTGGTGCAGTACCATCGGCCATAAGGGGCTTAACTTCTCTGTTCGGAAT
>Ga0209863_10000604_pt1 | contig 16857 bp, 17 predicted proteins | sample OrgsoiDNA2013046_FD_185796 | JGI IMG/M metagenome (GOLD analysis project Ga0209863, IMG submission 185796) | Permafrost soil microbial communities from the Arctic, to analyse light accelerated degradation of dissolved organic matter (DOM) -... | ecosystem: Environmental > Terrestrial > Soil >...
GGGATATTGCCAAAATCGTGCGAGGGGTTGGCTGAGTCGAGGTTGAACGTTTCTACATAATCTGCATAATCCGGGTAAGCAACCAGCAGGATGTATTGTCCGCCAGGCAGTCCATCCAGCATAAAACTGCCGTTGGTTTTGGTATAGCTGAATTTGACCAGTATCGAGTCCCTGGCCTGTAGGATGGTGACGGCAGATGTGACCAGCTTTACCTTTTCAACCGTGTCGGCTATTGTCCCCTTAACGGAATAGTTGTTTTGGGCCGAGGCGCCAAGCCCGAAAAAGATCAAAAACGCCCAGAGTAAAATGATATATCTCATGGCTTGAGAATGGGTGGTCGTTTAGCAAGTTACTTCTGTTTCGTCATCACTTCGATATAATAATGGAGAGGCTTAGGAATACTTTTCTTTCACCCGCGATAAAACCTACACCTTCGATAGCGATCTTCCCAATCACTCACCTTTTCACGGTATTTTTTGCACCCAATAAGGTATACCCCTTTCAAGTGAGCCCCACGATTTTCATATTGATTTTCTTTGACTCATTAAATCAATCAATATGAAACTTCGTACATTATTACTGCTGATCATCCTTTCACCAGCCATCGCGAACGCGCAGCTGGGACTCAAGGCCGGTCTCAATTTTACCAACGTAACCAATGTCTCTTCCGTAAACAATCAAAGCAGTTCCGGTTTCAATGCCGGTATCTTCTTTTCGACGCCTTACAACCGGGTACTGGGTTCGAAGACGGAACTGATTTTTTCCCGGCAGGGGTATAATTATGAAACGGGTTTGGTCTCCGGAAAAGTGAACCTGGATTATATCATGTTGCCTACTTACATGTGCATCAATATCACGAAGTTTTTTCAGATACAAGTGGGTATGCAGTTCGGTTATCTGATGAATGCGGTGGCAGACAGTACGACAAAGAGTCCTGGCGGCACTTCCGGCTCCATCAATGGGGCACTGAGTTTTTACAACCGGTTCACCTATAGCGTCGGTGGCGGCGTGGAAGTACATCCCGTCAAAGGATTGCTGGTCGGCGCGCGACTGAATGTTAGTCTGAATAATTTATATAAGATGCCCGATCCGAGCATGTCTACTACCCCGCCATCCTACACTTCCGATGTGAATATTAAATCCAACCTCCTTCAGATCTACATAGGTTGGAAATTTGGGCATCCCTGATAAGTACCTTTTGTAAATTATTAATCATTAAACCTTATCTAATGAAATTGAGATCTCCACTTTGCCGGCGTTATTTATTTGCGCGCAAATTAGATAACCCGATTTTCCTTCTATGCATGTTCATTATTTGTTTTTACGGATGCAAAAAAACCGATGAGGTAAATTCATCAAATTCCAATACACCGCGTATTCTCCTGCTGGAAGCCAGAGAATTTAATTATTCAGTTTTTTTCCATTATAGAGATCGCGCAGTGACGGGAAACATCGGTCAGGTTTATGTAGATTCCGCAACTTTCGATCTTACCATTTCGGTACATCCAGACGCTACGCCAAATACATTTCAAAATGTAATTACGGCGTTTATAAAAAATATTCAAAATAATGCTCCGTCGGTAACTCCGGCAAGTGAAACGTATCTTAAGCCCGATGGCGGTACTACTAACTGGACCTGGATTCCGAATCCAATCGGTATGTTCGATATCCAAAACATTGCGATAGATGATTCTGTTATAAACAGTGATTCAACGCTTATTCTCAATTTCAATAGTGACGTTGGATTTACGGCAGGGTTTTATGGCCTGGATCTACCTGAGGACGGGGGAGTGCATTTTACTGTTCCAAGTACACAAATACCCGATGGACTACCAGCAAGTACACCTGGTCCATTTAAAATAAATAATAAAGTACAAGAAATTGGAGACCCCAATAATGGGATGTATTTCAAGATAACGCCTAAAATGCAGTAGTCAGGAAATTGGTATATTTCCTAAGAAAAACAATATTTGACGAGAATCATTTTGAATTATGGATCTGCGCTTTGACGTTCATATTATTTTTACGCTGATGGCTATGCTTACCATGAATGCTGTTTTCAGTCAGACTGTGCCTGACAGTCTGTTGAAAAAACTGAATACTGCCACGAATGATTCAGTGAGAGCCAGAACGATCCTTGACATCGGTGAAGATATAGAGTCGAGATCAACGGAGAAGAGCCTGGTATATTACCGGCAGGCACTGGAGCTTGCAGAAAAAATTCAAAACAAACGACTCATTCTATCATCGCTTGTCAACCTGGGCATTGGCAATATGGAAAGCAATCATCTGGACACGGCAGTCGCGTATTTCAATCTGGCGATGCCGGTGGCCGCGGGGCTTCATGACACCAACCGCATAGCCGTCGTCTATTCGAACCTGGGCAATGCATACCGTTATAAAAAAGACAGAGTCAAGGCGCTGGAAAATTATCAGCGGGCAGCCAGTCTGCTGGAGATCAAAAACGATTCGGTTCGTCTTCCGGGCGTTTATCAGAATATCAGCATTTTTCTCGGTGAAAACAATGACTACCGGGAATCGATCGTATATAGCGACAAGGCTTATGTGATGGCGTCTGCACAGGGGGACGATTATACGGCATGCAACGCCCTCATCAGCATGTCGGATGCCTGGTTTGATCTGGGTGAACCCGGCAGGCAATATGAACTGCTGCAAAAAGCACAGGTGCTCGCCGACCGTACGGGTGACCTCGAGGAACATGGTGCGATTTATAACAATCTGGGATCTTACTTTTTCAATAAAAAAGATTTTCCCAAAGCCCTGCGGCAGTATAAGCTTTCCTATGGAATCGCCCTGCAGATGGGCAACCACTTCCATCTTTGTGAGGCCTGTACCCGGATGGCAGAGATTTACAAACAGATGAACAATCCCGACAGCGCGCTCGCCTACGCAAAAAAAGCGGAGGACCTGGCACATGAGATCGGATCACGTTCGGATTTAAAAGAAATTTATTTAACCCGCGCAGAAATCGAAAAAAGTCTGGGCCATGCAAATGAGGGCTATTCATTTCTCTCAAAGGCTTTGCAACTCAGCGACTCTCTCTATACAACGGCGGCCAGTGAAAAGATTGCAGAAATGGAGGCCCGTTATGAAAGTGAAAAAAAACAACAACAGATAACGGCACTTGAGAAGGACAGGCAGATCAGTTTGCTTTCGTTAAAGCAAAAAGTATTTTTCAACTGGTTGATGGCTGGACTGGCTTTGACCCTGCTGGTTGTTTCGTTTTTGATTTATCTGAATCTGCGGAGAAGCAGGATGCTGGCCAGACAAACGGAGAAAATACAACAACAGCGTATCGTGGAACTGGAGAAGGACCATGAGTTGCAGGTCGTCAATTCACTGCTGAAGGGTCAGGAAGAGGAGCGGGGCCGAATGGCGCGGGATCTCCACGACGGACTCGGCGGATTATTATCGGGCATCAAATTTTCCATGCATCATATGAAAGACAATTTAATTGTAACACCAGAAAACATGGCGGTATTTGAACGGTCACTTGATCTGATCGATGGGTCCATCGCGGAACTTCGCCGGATAGCACATAATATGATGCCGGAAGGACTGGTTTCCTATGGACTGGATGAAGCATTAAAGCAATACTGCAGCTCCATCAATACCAACGGCATGTTGCGTGTTTCTTACCAGTCAGTGGGTCTGGATTCCAGAATGCCGGATGCGGTAGAAATCACGAGCTACCGGATCATCCAGGAACTGCTGAATAATATACTGAAACATGCGGTTGCTACCGAGGCCATGGTGCAGGTGATCCATGACGACGGCAGACTGAATATCGTAGTCGAAGACAATGGCAAGGGGTTTGACCTGAATTCACTGGATGAAAAAAAAGGCGCGGGCTGGGTAAATATCAGGGCGCGGGTGGACTATCTGAAAGGTCAGCTGGAACTGAATTCCGAACCAGGAAAAGGCACACAGGTAAATATTGAATTCAAATTATGATCCGACTATTCATTGTGGACGATCATCCGGTAGTGATTGAAGGCATACAGGCCATCCTGCAGCACGAAAAAGATTTGCAATGGGCAGGTCAGGCGATGAATGCAAACTCCTGCCTGGGATTTTTTGTCAATCATACGGCAGACGTCGTGCTGATGGATATTCATCTTCCTGACATGAGTGGTGTTGAGCTTTGCGCGATCATGAAAGAAAAATATCCTGCTGTGATTATACTGGGGCTAAGCACTTCTAACCAGGGACTAGACATTAAGAAAATGGTTGAAAATGGCGCCTCGGGATATATTCTGAAAAATTCGTCAAAAGAGGAAATGATCCGCGCGATTCACGCAGTTAGCGAAGGACATTTGTTTTTTAGCGGGGAAGTGGGTCTTGCGCTGAAGGAATATCAGAAAACTTCCTCATCCTCTATTCCGGTACTTAGCAAAAGAGAAAAGGAAATTTTACTGCTGATTACAGAAGGTTTAACGAACGCGGAAATTGCGGAAAAACTATTTGTCAGCCATTTTACGGCAGAAACTCACCGTAAGAACCTGTTGGCGAAACTAAATGTGAAAAACACGGCGAGTCTGGTGCGGGTGGCTATTCAGGAAAAACTGGTGTAGGAAGGATGGCACCTCACGTGTTAAAAAAAATAATTATTTCCTTCGATAGATTTTTTAATTTAATTAAAACCTTGACCTATGCCACGCATCTATTCAATTCTGCTTATACTGGCATTTGCCAGCAGCTGCAAAAAATCAAGCTCTCCCGGAAACGGTTCTACAGGAACTGGTTCAACCACCACCGACACTTCGATTGCAATTACTGACGTCGGAACGCCGATTGGGACCCCGGTCACAAAAACAATTGGCGCTGCGGGCGGAACGATCTCCAGTACCGATGGAAGGATGGATTTAATCATACCCCCGGGTGCCCTGTCCACCAATGTAGCCATCACGATACAATCCATAACCAATGAATGTCCTGGCGGCCTTGGGGCCGGCTATGATTTCCTGCCAAATGGCACAAAATTTTCCACGCCGGCTACACTTATTTTTCACTACGCGGACAGTGATGTGAATGGCACCGATCCGGATCTTCTTTATTATGCAACTCAGGATAGTACGCAGGCGTGGGATGTCGATATAAAAAAAGATGTGGATACGGTGGGCAAAACGATCAGTTTTGATGTGCATCATTTTACCGCGCGTGGTTTTCTGGCGGGACTTATTATTTACCCCAACGGAAAGATTAATTACCAGCAAGGCGAGACCGGTACATTGACATTGCACCAATATGTAAAAGATCCCGAATTGGCAGGAGATCCCCAATCGACCGACGACGATGACCTACCTCGATTACCGAAGGGCAAACCGATACCCACTGAGCAGATCACATCATGGACCGTAGTTGGAGGAAGTCAGAATGGAACCCTTTCAGGTTCCGGAAACCAGGTCATCTATACTGCGCCTGCTAAAATTCCAACAGAAAAAACGATACAGGTTTCAGTAACGGTCAAGAAAACAATCGCGAGCAAATCCAGAAAGAGCGTTATAATAACTTATGCCCAGAAGACCCTTACTACCCACCTCTTTCTTCGTCCTCCGGCTTTATCCTTTTCCGTGAAGGTTGATGCCACCATAACCAAAACCAGTGAAGTCTATAACGACCTCTATCATGATGGGGCGACCTTTCAGGTCGATATTAAGGGCGACTCGGTAACGCTGTCAAAAATTGTAAATCAGGCGCCCACGGTAACACCGCCTTTCGGTTCCGGGAGTGATGGCACTACTGCCAAGTGGATCCCTGATAGCATCGGCATCACAAATATTACTGGCGCAGAACTGGCGTTCGCTTATGATACTACATCAGGCAACAAAAATGTAACGATCTATTTTGCCCAAAGCGCTACAGTTACACCCAGCTGGTCCATCAATAGTCCGATTTATGGTAAGTATACTGTTGCCTCAGCGCCTGTCCCCGGTTTTCCTGTCTACCTTATTTTTACTACTTCGAATGAAACACAAACAGTAACTCCATCACTGGGGGCCGGGTCTCTGGCAGGCGTGACTTTTGTGATAACGCCATTACATTGAATACCTGACCTCGTGCGAATTCGCTGATCACATATATAAAGGGAGATCTTATTCCTTTTTGGCAATGCATGGTATCATCCAGTCTTTGCTTTCGCCTTCCCGTCTCCATAGTTTTGTCTTTTCATTTAAAAACAAAAAACAAACTTTTATGAAACATTCAATTTTCAGCGCACTCCTTATCGCAGGCGCACTATTTATGAGTTTTAATTCTGCTGCTGCCAAAAACAGCACAGGTAATGATCAGGTATCATAAAAACTCAGGTCAACACACTTATTTCCTCGCAGCGCCCGGATGGAAGTTGGAACAATGCGCCAATACTTCGAATAACCAGGCGCGACTGCTTTACTCCCTGGACAACAGATAATGCTGGCCCATTATTTTCTGACACTAACCGGCTTTTTGCAACTGCTACAGCTGTTGAAGCATTGTCCAGATCATTTCAACTTCCCCTCATCTTCCGGCAGACATCATAAAACTGAATGCCAGATTCCAACTGTTAGGTGGTCGCAAAGACAATCTACGCTTCGGTAAATTTTGGAATTAGACTACAGAATAAGATGAATTAAGCCGCTTTATTTATTCGTAAAATTCTCGTAAGTATTGAATTTCTCATTCTCCATGCAAAAAAGAACACTATGATTAAAGTCAATAATGTAAAAACTTCCCGTATCCAGGTTTTTCCCTGATGAGGAACCAAGACATCCGTTTTTCCAACAATAATAGCAGCTGCCCAAAAATATGGCAATTGTTTTTCTTTTGAGCCATCCTTTAAAAATTGAATTTTAGAATTTTGTAGAGCAATATCATCGGGTTGCCCCTGTAATAGGAATTGATAAAAAAGTTCAGTAAGCCGGTATGTGGACTTATTGTCCACCGACCATAAGTTGATGATCGCTGAAGGAATTCCCAACGAAGCAAATCCCCTGTTAAAACTAAAGACACCTTCGCCCTGGTATAATTTTCCATTGCCGGTTTCGCACGCAGAAAGCACGACAAGACGGGTAATCGGTTTATTTCCGGAAATTAAATCAGACAAGTAAAGAATAGAGTCGGCAAAATAAATAATGGGTTCTCCGTTATTACTGCTATCAGTTGAATGAGTATACAACTGGATGATGGTATATTTTGAAAACTCATTCAGGAAATTATTTTTGGTAGCCTGATCACCCGTTAAATTATGGGCGCACTGAAAATATGAGCCGATCTGATTTAATGACAGGTCACTACCACGCAGCTCCACGAGCCGAAATGGAGTAGGAAACCGGACAGGAGCGACTCCCAAAAAATTTGCCGTTTTTTTGGATGGGTTTACATTCATTTCATTTATGAGATACCTGGCTGAATAGGTGTAACTTACAGCGTGATTCTGGAGAAAATAAACCGGAAACTCATAATTAGCATTCGATACAAGTGTTTCAAATGGAAAATATCCCCTGTCAGGTGAAACAATGATGCGGCCGGCAGGCGGTGGATGGGTTTTAAAAATCAGATCATATAAATGATGCGCGATTTTGGTGTATTCTGTAAACCGACTATTTAATAAAATCGGACTCGATATGAAGTTTATATATTTATTGACACAGGTGTCAAAATCTGTTCTATTAATTTTACTAAAGTAATTATTTCCAGTTGTTACCTGCATTTCATATACTGCACTATCACCTTCAAACAATTCAAGCAACGCCTGGTGGTCCTTTAATAAATTATTTTTTACACATTTCAACGTAATAAAAGTAGTATCCAAATCACCAAATGAATAGAGATAGCTGTGTTTTTTAATTGATTTCGACAATCTTTCCAACTCCTGTTCATATGTAAGAAGACTTTTTTGAATTTCTATGTATTCATTGGAAGAAGTTCCCATTATCTGCTCCCTTTTTAACAATAGTATTTTTCGTTTTAGATCTGCCTGCTTTAGAATTTCACTTTCGGGAATATTATTTTGCTCATTTAATTGATCACTCAATAACACTGCTCGACTTTTTTCGAAGAAATAGAAGGCATCATCCTGGTTATTTTCCAAGTAGGCAGCCCTTATAGCATGTTCGTATAGATGTTGGGCATAACTTCTCCAAAATAATTTGGATTCTAATTCAGTTTGTTCCACTTTTATGGCGTTGAGGAGGCGATCTGCTGACTTATAAATGTTCAAGGCTTTAGATAATGCTCCATTATTCATTTTATTGTCATATTCCTGCAAATGGGCGTCAGCCTTATCCAATACCAATTTTACCACATGCTCTGCATTGTTGTCAATCACATAGTCCTCAATATGTACAGCCAAATCATTTTCATCTATTCCGGGCTTTATTTTATCGAACGCTCTCTGAAAAAAATAATAAGCAGAATCAAATAATTTCATTCCCGCATAGACATTTGCAATATTTCCTAAAATATAGAAGGAATCGGAAGCGTTGGCATTGGCGAGCACTTTATTATTAGAATGCTTCAGGGCTTTGTAATAATATTGCAACGCAGGACCATTCTGATGAAGGTTTTCGTAATAAATCATTCCAATGCGGTTTAATACCGTGGCACCTAGCTCTTTATTGACAGAAAGTGTATTGTAATAATATGCTTTCTTAAAGTAATCAATGGCATTTTTATATTGATTTTTGGATATACTTAAATACCCAAATAAACTGTAAAAATCACCCTTGTAAATTGTGTTATTAATTTTTGCGAATTCTTTGCTTTTGCTTCGTAAGAATTGTTCCTCTTCAGTAAATCGCCCTAAAGATCGAAGGGCATTGGCTTTATAAGTAATAAAAAAAATTGTGTGGTTAAGGCTATCAAAATATCTATAATATTTGTGAATAAGAGCTTCTCCGAGGGATGAACGTTCAATGCAACGATTAAAATCACCTTTGTTATAGAGATCTATAACGTTGTCTTGCAAAACTAAACTGGTAAAATGATAATCGGTATTGGCCTCCATTTCGTTTGAAATACAACTATCAATGGCTTCATTTTTCTGCGACTCTAGTTTTATTGAATCGTAATAGATGGACAAATAATAATAATATTTGAATAGATCTGTTTTATTGATCCATGGGCTTTCTCTATTTTTCTGAATGATATTCAGTGCTTTTTTGGTAACCTGAATTGCATGTGTGTAATCTGCAAGCCTATAAAATACAACACCAATACTCAGCTGTAGATAAGTATAAGTGGAATCCATCCTCATAGGACAGTCCTTTACTTGTTGATCCAGTTTCGTTAGCCGGGTTAACTGCTCCGTTTTATTCAGGACAGAAGAATTCCTGATCATGAAGATCTGTTTCCATAGAGAATCTCTGTCAGGACATTGGCTGAATAAGGATTCAGCGCCAAGTAAGAAAAAACAAACGATAATATTTATAATGCGCATTCAACACGTTACTTATGTTTTCCTGGCAATTATTATGTAAAGCGGACTTAAAATGCCAATTTTATTTGGCACAATATCATTTCTTAAATTCGATTTCCGGAGTTGTAAACGAAATCGAATCTATATATTTAAATTCCGGATGATCTGGCGGTGGATTATGCATATAGTTATTCAAAATTTCGCAAACACCGCAGTTGGTGGAGCAATAACATGGAGGTTTAGCGGTGGAATCCCTTAGGGGCAGTGCCAAGTAATGTTGACTGAGTGATTGAACCATAGTTGAATTACTGCTGGGACCTATGTTAATATCATATCGTAAAGTATCAATTGAGGGGCTTTTACTGATGGTAATAATGGGAGGATAATTATAGTAGTTGGAGGATTTCTGCGCAGTAAAAGAATCGACCAGGAGTTTTTCGATGGATCTTAATGTTATGTCCCTCAATTCGGCGGTCGTATTGGCTTTATATTTGATATCCAAAGTGATCCAGTTTCTAATAGGTGCCCTCTCTTTCACCGGATAGTTACAAGCGACCTGTGAACAAGCGATGAGGAGATAAAGAGCTACCCCACAAAACATGGCAAATGAATTTGCAGGATAAAATGCATTCTTTCTCATAAATATTGTTTTAACGGTGATCTTTTCTAAAATTACGACTACTTCAGCCATTTCTGAGCAAGGTACCTTGAGCAGTGACGGCATGATTATTAGTAAAAAATGCAAAAGGCAATCTGTTTTTTTGCACTCTTGCAAATCATTGACCGTTTCTTCTCTTTAAAAATGACAATTTGAGGTTTAGAGTAAAAATCTCCTGGCTTGGCTTTTAAGCATACTGGCACGCTGACGAATAAACTTATTTTCGTCTTTTACATAGAAAGGGATAACGCCCCATTCGAAATACTGCATAACAATAGCGCCTTCTTGATTTCTTCTAACAATAGGATATTCCGCGATAATCCACCAGCTTCTTCAATTTCATGGTATAAGAAATATCATAACACATTTTACTTAATCTTTTTGCCTTCTGTTTGCTGCCCGTTTTGATATAGTATCAGATGATCCGTTTTTCCTGCGGGATCGGAAACGAATTCAAGCTGTGCGTCTACGACTTTCAAAAAGAAGAAATTGGCTTTTTCGGCATATATAGTGAATTTGGGTTGTCCTGTCGCCTGCGCCTGCAGCGCACCATTTTCCAGCGTAATAACGATATGAAAGGCAGGAACCAACTCGTACTCACCAATAAATTTTTTCAATGTATTGGTATCTACACTGATTTCTTTTCTTACAGGTGCCGGTGGCGACAACCCTTCCGGGCCCAATTTTTTAGCAGTCATTTTCTGGCCGTTCTGGTATAGCACCAGGTGATCCGTCTTCCCGTCAGCGCCGGTTATGAATTCAACCTGGGCGTCGACAGTCTTTAAAAAAAAGAAATTGTCCTTTTCCGCGAACAAGGCATTTTTCCCCTGACCCGTCGCCTGCGCCTGAAGAAGACCATTCTCGAGTGTTATAAATATATGGAAGGAGGGAGCGAGTTCGTATTCACCGACATATTTCCTCATCGTTTGCGTGTCAACGATGATCTCTTTTCTTTCGACGGGTAAATCAACTGTTTTACCATTGAACATGGCATTGATTTCATTGGATATCTTTGATGGCGCATCAGAAGCGACATTTGTCAGCACGATTATGCAGGTTTGGTCTCCGGGGACACGCAGTATAAAAGAGGCAAAGCCGGTGATGCCGCCTCCATGCTGGACGGTTTTTTTACCGTAGCTTTCATTGATCATCCACCCGTAACCATAGGAAGACTGATATACGGTGAAGGCTTTTTGGAGCAGCGCCTGATCCACGATCTGGTTCGTATACAATGCCCGGTCCCATTTGTACAAATCGCCGACCGTCGTATATATGGCACCGGCAGCGAAGGAAACGGACGAATCCACGATGCCAACGGGCATCGTCAAGTCGCCTGCATAACCGGTCGCCTTATTAGCATTTTTCAGATGTGTAAAATCAAATCCTGAATGCCACATACCGAGGGGCTCAAAAATATTTTCCCTGACCATCCTGAAATAGGTTTTACCGGTTACTTTTTCAATGATCATGCCGAGTAATATATATCCTGAGTTGCTGTAGCTCCATTTTGTGCCTGGTGAAAAGTCGAGGGGTTTGTATTCAAAAAGCGCGAGAAGGCTATCGCGGGCAATCGGATGCTCGGATCTGTCACGCATAAAATCCCCGTCGTTGGTATAGTTATATATTCCTGAAGTATGGGTCAGCAATTGCTCCACCGTGATGGAATCACCGCCGGGGTATCCATGGAAATATTTTGACAGTTTATCCTGGAGCGTCATTTTTTTGGTGGCAACCAGCTGAAGTATAATGGCGGAAGTAAACTGTTTGGTAATCGAGCCAATCTGGTACAGCGTATTTGCCGTATTCAAAAGGTTTTCCTTTTTATTTTTGAAACCGTAACCCTTCTCCAAAATGATTTTTCCGTTTTGGGCCACCAGTACGGTGCCGTTAAACGCATGCTGTGCAGTCTTAAGATTCAGCAGACTGTCCAGCTTCGCAGTGGTAACCTGACCGGAAACTGCCATGCGGATCAGAAAAATTATTAAAAAAACAGCGGTTTTTTTCATCGATTATATATTCGTAAGGAGTAAATGTACAAATCGTGGTTGGTTTTGAAATCCGGATCGTGTTTGCTAAATAATCTAGCAAACCATGCCCAACTATAAAATAACCATCCACCTGAAATACGGGGAGTCTAAATCAGGCGTGCCACAAACTTGAATATCAAAGTGCTCTTATATGTGAAATTATCATTATTCGTTTTATATCTTGTGCATTGATATTAAAGGCCCCTTTCAAAATGCTGGTTGGTATTGCTTCCATAATACGGGGATATATATTATTCCGGTAATAGATGATTAAATAATTATGAAATATTTTCTATTATCGTTCTTGATAATCTCCATTCAATCGAAAGCCCAGAAATATATTTTGCAAAATGAGAAACTGATTTTTTCCTTTCAGACAAAAAAGGGAAAATATTTGACCATTGCCAAAGACTCAACTGACAAGTATATCGTCTACCGTTTCGGAACAAAAGATAAGGTGGAGTTTGAATACCCGGAAAAAAACAGATCCAGCTGGAGCAAATTTAAATATGCTTTCTACCTGCGGGGCGGAGGCCTTCAGAACGAAGGTGAAGATCGGAACTATATCTACTTTACCAATCAAAATATCAGGTATACCGTTTACGATGAATATTACGCCGTGGGATCAAAAACATTAATTGGGATAAAAGTCGCTGGTTCGGCTCCGGGCCAACCAATCGATATACCAGGTGAGTATAAAACAAAGGAAGGCACGCTGACCGATCTTCGAGACAATAAATTTTTGGAAATTTTAGATGAGCCGGAATAATATGAAAGCGGTAAAAATTGTGCTGGGAATTGTCAATCTCCTCCTCATCGCCGGCATTTATATCGTATCATTTCAGAGTATCCATGAAAGTGGCAGTGACGACAAAACTGTTCTATTGCCGTTGGTTTACTTTTCCCTGCTATTTATTGTTAATTGTGTTTTACTAATAGCTTTTTATCTGACAAAAATGCTATTCCTGATACAAGTACAAAGAATCATATTGCTGATAGTCATTATTACCGGGTTCATCGCGGTTTATATATTTTCCCGATAAGTGAACTCAATTGAAGGCGGCCAATTAACGCCGCCATGCCAGGGCTTTCTAGGTGCACATCGTTAGATGTATTCGCGTTTATTTGCCGGCTATTTTGGATGCAGCTTTAATACAACCCATCAATCCCTCTTTAAATTCATAGAGTTTTAATCGTTCTTCCGATTCACTGAATTGATGGTTGTCAGTGACCAGGGCGATTCTATTGAAGCGCATCAATATTAAGGTCTCGGTTCGAATAGGATCAAAAGTAGTTGTGGATGATATTGGCCGCAATGCCGATTATAAAAGGTAGTGCAATTAGAATGATAAAACTGTACAGCCAGAATGGAGATTTGGTTTTTGATTCATAGTAACTGCTGAGACTGTCCTTTCGGAAAACCTGTTTGCATTGATTACACCAGATTTTTCCGGTTTTTTCACCGACCGGTGCCACTGGAATAAACAGAAAGTGATAATAAGGTTGGTAAATTGCCACCATTAGGTCCAAATTCCCGCAGGCATTGCAGCTGTGTGCATGGTCTGTATAAGATCTGATCTTGGCAGTTCGGATTCCTCCAATAAAAAGCATTCTTTTGTATTCGATCTAAAAATACAATAGTTTTCGCCACCTGGAGAAATGTTGTTTTAGCCGAAAGCTGAACCCCGGATTACTCCTCCATTTTATTCTTTTTATCAAATAATTACATTTTGCAAATATCTGCAATATTGCATAATATTGCAAATGGTCGTCATGCCGGGATTAATTAATAAATCATTTATGAAAAGGCAGGTAAACAGTTGTAGCATTTGTATTGCGGTGTTTTGTGCATTCTTTATGTCTGCATGCTTAAGTCGTTCTGAACAGCACAATACCATTTCTGATCAGGAAAAAAAAGATGGATGGGTCCTCCTTTTTGATGGAAAGACCATGAATGGATGGCATCTGTTTAACAGGGGCAACATCCCTTCAGCCTGGTCTGTGGACAGTGGTAACCTGGTATGCAACCCGCACGCTAAAAATGTAAAACACGGAGACCTCGTGACAGATAACGAGTATGAAAATTTTGATATGACCTTCGAATGGAAAATTTCGCATGCCGGTAACAGTGGTGTGTTTATAAACGTACAGGAAAGACCGGACCTAGGGACTACTTTTTCCACCGGACCGGAATATCAGTTGCTGGATGATAGAAATGTAGAACCCGACTATCTTAAAGATTCCTCACATAAAGCCGCTGCCATCTTTGGCATAATCCCAAATACAAGTAATACCATCCCCAATTCCGGTGAATGGAACCAGTCCCGTATTCAACAGCAGAATGGGAAGCTTACTTTCTGGCTGAACGGAGTGCAAACCGTTCAGGTGGATATGAAAAGCGATGAATGGAAAAAAACAGTAGCTGCAAGCTCTATGAGTCGTTATCCTGAATTTGGAACATATTTCAAAGGACATATTGCTGTTCAGGACTGGACAAATGGCGTTTCATTCAGGGATATGAAGATCAAAAAACTTTGATAATTGTCAATTGTCAATGGTTAATTGATAACTATGATCCGGATAAATTCAATCCATGCTAAAATACTATAAGACAATAAACGCATATGTGCTGGCAGCTATAATGCTCTTATTATCCTGTGGACCGACGGCGGACAATAAAAATAATTCCAAAGAAAGTTCGCCAGCTGAAAAGACAGAAACATCTGTTCCCGGTATTGAGAAGCTTGAATTTACAGATAGCGTTCAATTGAAGGCAAATGAGAATATGCGCTATGATAAAGAGTTGTTCAGGGTCAGGGCCGGGAAAAAAATCAGTCTCATTTTTAAAAATACTGGTGCAAAATCCGCTGCATCAATGACCCACAATGTGGTGATCTTAAAGAACGGAGTCGATATTGCCGATTTTGCAGATATAGCGCACAATGCAAAAACTGAACAATATGTTCCATCCTCTTTAGACTCATTAATTATCGCGCATACACGATTGGTAAGCGGCGGTGATTCTGATCAGGTGGAGTTTATTATTCCTAAACCAGGTGTTTATGATTTTATATGCAGTTTTCCTGGTCATTGGGGAACGATGCAGGGAAAAATCGTCGCACAATAGGATTTACATTTTAACCGCTTAACATCATGAAAATTGAACATCTCGGTCTCTGGGTACAGGATTTGGAGCTCATGAGAAGTTTTTACCTGAAATATTTCGATACGACTTCAGGAGAAAAATATGTTAATCTGAAAACACAGTTCCAGGCTTATTTTATTTTTTTCGGAGAAGGTAAAACAAGATTAGAGTTAATGATGCGACCGGATATCGTTTCTGATAACAGTAAGCGCGGATTTAATATAGGCATTGCCCATTTCGCAATATCTGTGGGAGGAAAGGAAAAAGTGAATGAACTGACAGAACGTATAAGAAACGACAACTTCACCATTTTTAGCGAACCGAGAACAACGGGAGATGGCTATTATGAAAGCGTTGTTCTGGATCCTGAGGGAAATTTACTGGAAATTTCAGCCTGATCAATGAACAATATCAATACCATCATATTTGACTTCGGAGGTGTTTTGATAGACTGGAATCCGAGATATATGTATCGGGATGAATTTGAAGAAAGTTCAGAAATGGAACATTTTCTCAGCCAGGTTTGTACAGACGATTGGAATCTTCAACAGGATAAAGGACGGTCTCTGGCGGAGGGAACCCGAATTCTGCAGGACCAGTTCCCGGAGCATGTGGTGAAAATCCAGTTATATTATGATCAATGGGAGAAAATGATAAAAGGTGACATTCCACAAAATGTAAGACTTTTACGAAAAATGAAGGAGAAATATAAACTGTATGGATTGACGAACTGGTCGGCTGAAACTTTTCCAATCGTTTTTAAACGATATTCATTCTTTACATTATTTGATGGGATTGTCATTTCAGGAGAAGAAAAACTGATAAAGCCGGATAAGAAGATTTTTGAACTCATGCTGGAGCGCTATCATTTGGATGCTAAAAACTCATTGTTTATTGATGATAATGTGAATAATATCCAAACGGCAAAAGAAATGGGGTTCGAAACGATTCATGTACTGGAAAAAACAGATTTGAAAAGGGAACTGTATGCATTGGGCCTGGTATAAAAACCAGGAATTAAATTTCTAACTAAACCAGGATGTTAAAAGAAGAGCGGTTTAATCATATTCTTAAAGTGATAAAGAAAAGAGGCAAGGTCTTTTATGAAACGTTGTCAGAAGATTTAAATATTTCTGAAGACACGGCCAGGAGGGATATTGAGTCTCTCCACAACAATGGTTTGTTATTTAAAGTTCGCGGGGGCGCGATTTCCATTTCCAAGAACCCACTCAGTTTCCAGGAGCGCAGCCGCTATTTACCTGAAGAAAAAGAATTGATTGCCTTAAAGGCGCAACAGCTGATTAAGAATGGGCAAACGATTTTTATGGATGGAGGTTCTACCATTTGTGCAATTGCCGCCCATCTTCCTTCCAACTCCAGTTTCAGGCTGGTTACGAATAATATGGCGCTGGTTCCTATCATTTCAAAATTCAGGGATATAGAACTGATCATACTTGGTGGTATTCACGATCGTGAAGCGGTTATTAATACAGGCGGTCAGACCTGCAATGAGGTGAAGCAATATATCGCCAGTCTTTATTTTATGGGTACCTGTGCTCTTCAAAAGGACTTTGGCATCAGCGCCGTTTTTCAAAATGATGGAGAAGTA
>Ga0209863_10000605_pt1 | contig 16739 bp, 11 predicted proteins | sample OrgsoiDNA2013046_FD_185796 | JGI IMG/M metagenome (GOLD analysis project Ga0209863, IMG submission 185796) | Permafrost soil microbial communities from the Arctic, to analyse light accelerated degradation of dissolved organic matter (DOM) -... | ecosystem: Environmental > Terrestrial > Soil >...
CGTCAGGCCAAATACCTTTTGCAGGTCGGCGAGGAGGTTGACGATCTGCGCCTGGATCGACACGTCGAGGGCAGACACCGGCTCGTCACACACGATCAACTTCGGGCGCAGGATCAGCGCCCGCGCCACGCCGATCCGCTGGCGCTGGCCACCAGAGAACTCGGCCGGAAACCTGTTGTAGTGCTCGGGGTTTAGCCCGACGAGTTCCATCGTCTCCTGGACGAGCAACTTGCGGTCCTTGCGGCCCTTTCCCTCGCCCATGCCGTGAATCGACAACGGATCGGCGATGATCGAGCCGACCCGGCGCCGTGGGTTGAGGGAACCGTAGGGGTCTTGGAAGATCATCTGAATATCGCGGCGAAATGGCCGCATCCGCCGCCGCGACAACGCGCTTATGTCTTCGCCCTCGAACGTGATCGTGCCTGACGTGAGGTTGTAGAGCCGGGTGATGCAACGGGCGAGCGTCGACTTGCCACAGCCTGTCTCGCCGACAAGACCAACGGTTTCCCCGCGCCGGATCTCAAGACTGACGTCGTCGACCGCATGCACGACCTCGTGCGCGCCCTTGCGCAGCGACGTCGACTGCACCGGAAAATGCTTGACCACATGCTCAACCCGAACCAAGACATCGTTGTCGGATACTGCGCCCGCAGTCGAGGCGATCATTGGAGGCCTTGTGCGGCCGCGAGGGCGGTGCGCTCGGCAAGCTGCGCCCGGGCGGCTTCCCGCTCCGCTCTGTCGGTGGGTAGCCAACAAGCCGACACGTGCCCTACGCCGCCCGGAACGACGCGCAGCGGGGGATCCTCGGTTCGGCAGATGTCCATCACGTACGGGCATCGCGGGTGGTAAGGGCAGCCGGACGGCAAGTTGATGAGACTCGGCGGTTGGCCCTTGATTGGGCGCAAGCGTTGGCGCTCGTCGCCGTAGCCCGGAAGCGATTCGAGCAGTCCCTCTGTGTAGGGGTGGTGGAACGCGTAAAAGATGTCGTCCTGGCTGCTCTTTTCCATCGTTGCGCCGGCGTACATCACCACCACGTCATCAGCGACCTCCGCGATCACCCCGAGGTCGTGGGTGATCATGATGATCGCGGTGCCAAACTCCTGCTGCAGGCGCTTCATGATTTCAAGCACCTGCGCTTGCACTGTGACGTCGAGAGCCGTGGTCGGCTCGTCGGCAATCAGCAACTTGGGATTCAGCGCCATCGCCATCGCGATCATCGCGCGTTGCCGCATACCGCCGGAGAATTGGTGCGGGAAGTCGTTGACCCGGCGGTCCGGCTGCGGAATGCCAACGAGTCGGAGCAGTTCGATTGCGCGAGCGTGCGCCGCCCTCTTCGACATGCTGCTCTGGTGCGCCCGCAACATCTCGGCGATCTGCCAGCCGACCCGGTAGTACGGGTGCAGACTCGACAGCGGATCTTGAAAGATCATTGCGATCTCGGCGCCCCGGATGTCTTGCATCTCATGAGGCTCGAGTTCGAATAGGTTCCTGCCTTCGAACATGGCACGGCCGCTGATGTGGGCGCCTTGGGTCAAACCCATGATGGTTTGGGTCGAGACGCTCTTCCCCGAGCCCGACTCACCGACGATGCCCAGCGTCTTGCCGGCGTCGACCGTGAACGACACGTCGCGGACCGCCTTGACGATGCCGTCAGGGGTGTGGAACGAAACGGTGAGGTCTTCGACCTCGAGCAACGGCATGCGCGCTCCAGAAACGGCTGGTCGAGGAAGCTTTGGCGGTTATAAAAGCACGGGGGGCTGGAGCGAGTCGCGCCAGCCCCCCGCCTCGAACTCAGCTACTGGTCAACCACACGTTCGTGGGGTCGTTCTGCTGGTAGGCCGGAATGTAAACCGTGTTGTGCGTGTGACTGGCGTGGTAGGTCGGCTCGTTTTGGTCAGTGATCGGGAAGAACGCGGCGTCCGCCATGACCTGCTTGTCAGCCTGTGCCCACAGCGCGTCCGCCTTCGACTCGTCCTGCTCAGCCGACGCTTGAGCAATCAGCGCGTCAGTCGCCGGGTTGTCGTAGAAGCCGAAGTCACTGCCATTCGGTGGGAAGGCAGCGCCACCCGCGCCGTTGAAAAGGGGTCCGAAGAACGACAGTGCAGCGTTGCCGTACCAGTCGGGGCCCCAACCAGCAAGCGAGATGTCCCACGTACCGGCCTTGGCCACACTCGGCACCTCAAGATACTTCGTGTAGAAGTCCGCTTGGGGCACCCCGACCAGAGAGACCTTGATACCGGCCAGCGAGAGATCCTGCTGCAACGTAGTGACAATCTTGGACGACAGCGACGACACCGGACGGTAGAGGATCTTCACCGTGAGGCCGTTCGGGTAGCCCGCGGTCGCAAGATCTGCCTTGGCCTTTGCCGCGTTGTATGGGTAGAGATCGATGCTGGTGTTGCTCGCCGTGCCAGAAATCCCGACCGGCAACACATGCGTCAGCGGGGGTGAGATATCCGGCCCATTGTCGTCCTGAATCAGGTTGGCGCGGCTGATGGCCTCGGAGATTGCCTGCCGAACCGCGACCTTTCCGAGCGCGCCGTTGTTGTTTGGCGACACCGTGTTGAACACGACGTACGGGTTCGTCGAGAACGTCGGAGACAGGAAAAAGTTCGGGTCCTTCGCGTTCTTGAGCGTGGTTACCTGCGACACCGGCGGGAACGTGTCCCATTCCATGTCGGCGCCGGACGTGTTTGCTTGCAATTGCTGTTGTATCGCCGTCTGATCACCGGTCTCGTTCACGAGGATCTTGTCGACGTACGCCTTGCGGACCGTGTCGGTGCTCGGATCCCAGGCCGGGTTGCGGTCGAACTCGATCGACTTCGTCGCCGTGTAGCTGGCGATGAAATACGGACCGTCGGAGATCGTGTGCGTGGCCAGGTCGGCACTTGCTGGGATGTACTTATCGTATTCGACCGGTGCTGGCGAGAAGGCCGGCAAGCTCAACATCGCTATGAAGTACGACGCCGCCCGCGTAAGCGTGAAGACCACAGTCTCAGGGTTGCTTGGGTCGACCGAAACACCTGGCAAGGCGGTGGCGTTCTGATAGGCGGCCATCGCGGTCGCTGATTTCGGGTCGACCTTGGCGAACCCCGTGCAGAACGCATCGAGACCGGCGATAAGCGACTGGAAGTCTTGCTCGTCGGCGAATGGTTGCGCGGGGTTACACGTCCGCTTCATGCCACGGACGAAGTCCGCCGCAGTTACCTGGCGAGCGGGTGTGGTGTCCCACTTGATGCCCGTCTGGATCGTGAACTTGTACGTCAGGCCGTCAGCGCTGATGCCGCCATTTGCCACCGTTGGGATCGCGGTAGCGAGGTCGGCAACGTCCGTCGTCGCCTTGCCCGCAACGGCGGGATACGTCACCAATTGCCGGCTATACATGCGCGCGGCCATGATGCCGGTGCTGAAGGACGTGATGTTCGGGTCCATGTAGTCGACATCGCCGACGCCGAGCATGTGAAGCGTTCCGCCCTTGACGGGCGTGCCTGTGCTGTTGGTGTTCTGGGGGGCCAGGTCGCCCGCCGCGGGAGCACTGCTCACAGCCGGCGCACTACTTGCCGGGGTGCTTGCGCTCGTACCCGCGCTGGCGGAACCGCTCGGCGTACCGCTCGTCGTCTTGGATTTGCTGGTGCATGCAGCGAGCGCGAGCGACGTCACCGCCAGCCCGACAAAAACCTTGTTGACCCGTCCTACTTTCCGCATGGACACTCTCCTCAGTCCTTGAGTCTCGTCGTGGGAACTCTGCCCCGGGACGCGGGTAGCGTCACGAAGCGCTGTGACCGTCTACCGCAGATCACGGGTCACTGTCGGGCTTGCGGTTATATCTAGAAGCGCGCGCAAACGTACATACGTAAACACCACACCACCATGCGTAACGCAAGGGGTCTTGGGCCAACTGGCCCAGGCCCCCGCGCGCGCCGCGGCAGTTTGTCGTTGAATTGCACCATACATGGCGTGGCGGCAAAGCTACGCGCACGGGTCGGCAAGGCCCGGCGTCCGGAGAGCAGGCACGCAGGCACGCTCCCCACGGATACCCAATCGGTGCGTAGCCGTTAGCCATTCGTGAGGTTCGAACGACGACCGCTCAGGCTTCGGCGGGCTCGGCGCCGAAGCGGACGATGCGCACGAAGTCGTCGACATCAAGGCTGGCACCGCCAATTAGCGCCCCGTCGACGTCGCGCTGCGCCATGATGCCGGCCGCGTTGCTTCCCTTTACCGAACCGCCGTACAGAATGCGCACCTGAGCGGCAACGGTCGCCTCGTAGAGCGATGCAAGCCGCCCACGGATAGCTGCACACACCTCTTGAGCGTCGTCAGGGGTGGCCACTTCCCCGGTGCCGATCGCCCAGACCGGCTCGTAGGCGATGACCAGTTGGGCCGCTTTGTCGGCCGCGATACCGAGTAGCCCGCCGTCGAGCTGCGCCAGCGTGTGCGGCACCTGTTCGCCGGCTCGCCGCACGTCGAGCGGCTCACCTATGCACAAGATCGGCGTCATCGCGGCAGCGATGACCGCCTTCACCTTGGCGTTGACGAGTGCGTCATCCTCCGCGTGGTACTGACGGCGCTCGGAGTGGCCGACCACCACGAAGGTGCAGCCGAGCTTGGCCAGCATCGCAGCCGAGATCTCGCCGGTGTATGCGCCGGCCGCATAAGCCGAGACGTCCTGCGCGCCGTACCGAATCCGCAGCCGATCGCCGTCCACGAGCGTCTGCACGCTGCGCAGGTCGGTGAACGGCGGGATCACCGCAACGTCGACCGCGTCGAAGTCGGGGTCGGCGAGGGAGAAGGCCAGCTTCTGAACGAGGCCGATGGCTTCGAGGTGGTTGAGGTTCATTTTCCAGTTGCCCGCCATCAACGGCTTGCGTGCGGGTGCCTTCGATGTGCTCACTTAACCCTCCAGCGCCTGAAGGCCGGGCAGTGTCTTGCCCTCGAGGTACTCAAGGCTGGCCCCGCCGCCGGTCGAGACATGGCCAAAGTCGCTCTCCTTGAACCCGAGCTGACGCACCGCGGCCGCCGAATCGCCACCGCCGACAACCGTGAGTCCGTCGACGTGGGTCAGTGCCGTCGCCAGCGCCTTCGTGCCACCGGCGAATGCCTCGAACTCGAACACGCCCATCGGCCCGTTCCAGAACACGGTGCGCGCGTCGGCCAACTTGGCCGCAAACAGCTCACGCGTCCGCGGGCCTATGTCGAGCCCTTCACGATCGGCCGGTATCTGCGAAGCGGGGACGACGGAGTGCTCGGCAGCTGGCGCGAAGTGGGTCGCCGCGACGATGTCGACGGGCAGCACGATCTCGACACCCCGGCTCTCGGCATCGGTAAGAAACCTGCGGACGACGTCGAGCTGGTCACCTTCGAGCAGCGAGTTACCGACCTCGTAACCCTGAGCTTTGAGGAAGGTGTACGCCATGCCGCCGCCAATGAGCAGGCGATCGACCTTGTCGAGCAGGTTCGCAATGACCCCGAGCTTGTCGGACACTTTCGCGCCGCCGAGCACGACCACGTAGGGCCGCTCAAGATCCTCTGTCAACCGGCGCAGGACGGAGACCTCGGCCAGCACGAGACCGCCGGCGGCATGCGGCAGCCGCTGCGGCAGGTCGTACACGCTCGCGTGCTTGCGGTGGACCGCGCCGAACCCGTCGCCGACGTACGAGCCGCTCTCGCCGGCCAGGCCGGCGAGCTGGTCGGCAAACTGGGCCCGGTCCGCGTCGTCCTTACTCGTCTCGGCCGCTTCGAAGCGCAGATTCTCGAGCAGCACCACGCGGCCGACCGAGGTGGCTTTGACGACAGCTTGAGCCGACGGCCCCGCGATGCCATCCGCAGCGGTGGCCGGAAAACCGACCGGCTGGCCGAGGAGTTGAGAGAGCCGCTCCGCCACCGGGCGCAGGGACAGCTTCGGGTTGATCTCACCCTTCGGCCGGCCCAGATGCGCCATCACGACCACCCGCGCCCCGCGGCCGGTCAGCTCGCGGATCGTCGGCAAGCTGGCCTGGATCCGCTTATCGTCGGTGATCGCGCCCGAGCTCGAATCGAGCGGCACGTTGAGGTCGGCCCGGACCAGCACGGTCTGGCCGGCGACCTCGAGGTCGCCGACGGTGCGCATCGGGCGCCTAGCCGAGTCGCGAAGCGACGAGCGACGTGAGGTCGGCGAGCCGGCTCGAGTAGCCCCACTCGTTGTCGTACCAGCCGAGCACCTTGACGGTCTTGCCACTGACCATCGTGAGCAGCGAGTCGAAGGTGCATGACGCCGGCGTACCGACGATGTCGGACGACACGATCGGGTCTTCGGTGTAGACGAGGTAACCCTTCAAGGGACCGTCAGCTGCGGCCTTGTACGCGGCGTTGACTTCATCTCTGGTGACTTCGCGCTCAAGCTCGACCACGAGGTCGGTGATCGAACCGTCGGGAACAGGCACCCGCAGCGCGAACCCGTCGAGCTTGCCTTTCAGCTCGGGAAGCACGAGGGCAACAGCCTTGGCCGCGCCCGTCGTGGTCGGGATGATGTTCTGCGCGGCCGCACGGGCGCGACGCAGGTCGGAGTGCGGGAAGTCGAGGATCACCTGGTCGTTCGTGTACGCGTGGACGGTGGTCATGAAGCCCTTGACGATGCCAAAACTGTCTTGCAGCACCTTGGCCAGCGGCGCCACACAGTTGGTGGTGCAGGAGGCGTTGCTGATGATGTGGTGCTTGGCGTTGTCGTAGTCGCCGTCGTTCACGCCGAGCACGAACGTGCCGTCTTCCCCCTTGGCGGGCGCGGAGATGATGACCTTCTTCGCACCGGCCGCGAGGTGTGCCTTGGCCTTCTCGGCGTCGGTGAAATGGCCGGTCGACTCGATGACGATGTCGACACCGAGCTCGCCCCAGGGCAGCTGCGCGGGGTCACGCTGCGAAAGCACCTTGATCTGCTTGCCGTCGACGGTGATCGAACCTTCGCCATGGCTGACCTCGCCAGCGAAGGTGCCGAGCACGGTGTCGTACTTCAGGAGGTGGGCGAGCGTCTTGGTGTCGGTGAGGTCGTTCACCGCGACGATCTCGATGTTGCTGCCCGGCGAGGCCGCGACAGCGCGGTAGAAGTTGCGTCCGATGCGTCCGAAGCCATTGACGCCTACGCGAATAGTCACGAGTGCTCCTCGTTCGAGTCGAAAACAGAACCGTCAGGCCGGGGTCACGCCCGGGCGTGACCGCGGCGCACCTACCGGTGAGGCCGGTGCATGAGGACGCGGACGCCGGGGCAAGTCGGCACCCAAACCTTAACCGATGGTGAGCATGCGAGGGCCAGCGGATTGTTTGGCCGTGGATTGGCAGCGCTCCCAGTTGGCGCCAGCAACGCGTCGTCCGGGCTTCGGGTTGGGCCCTGGACAGGCCGCGACCCCCCTTACGCGGCTTGCAACCCTGTCCTCGGGGGGGTCGATCACGTAAACGTGATCGAACCGCGGCCGTATGCAGGGAACCGGCTGGCCCGCGCGCTAAGGGACGAGCATGTCGGCGGTCAGGCCGGCTTCCGTGCCGGGCTGGCCGAGATCGGTGGCCTTCTTGTCGGCCATTGCCAGGAGCCGGCGGATGCGACCGGCAACGGCGTCCTTGGTCATCGGCGGATCGGCGAGCGCGCCGAGCTCCTCAAGCGACGCCTGCGCGTGCTCGATCCGCAAGTGTCCGGCCGCGACCAAGTGCTCAGGCGCCTCGGCTCCGAGCAACTCGAGCGCCCGCTTGACTCGGGCACCGGCGGCTACCGCGGCCCGGGCCGATCGACGCAGGTTTGCGTCGTCGAAGTTGGCCAGCCGGTTGGCTGCCGCACGCACCTCACGCCGCACCCGCCGCTCTTCCCAGGCCAGCACGCTGTCGTGCGCGCCAAGACGGGTGAGCAACGCACCAATCGCGTCGCCGTCGCGGATCACCACCCGATCGACGCCGCGCACCTCACGAGCTTTGGCGGGGACGCCGAGGCGCCGGGCCGCGCCGACGAGTGCGAGCGCCGCCTCTGGTCCGGGGCAGGTCACTTCGAGCGCGGATGATCGGCCGGGTTCGGTCAACGATCCGTGGGCCAGAAAAGCTCCGCGCCAGGCCGCCTCGGCATCGCAGACCCCGCCCGACACCACTTGCGGCGGTAGCCCTCGGATCGGCCGGCCCCGCCCGTCGAGCAGCCCGGTCTGCTTCGCCAGCACATCGCCGTCCTTGACGACGCGCACGACGTAGCGGCTGCCCTTGCGCAAACCGCCGGCGGCGACCACGGCAATGTCGGACCCGTGGCCGTAGAGCTCGGCGATGTCCTTGCGCAGCCGCCGGGCCGACGAGCCAGTGTCGAGTTCGGCCTCGACCACAACATGGCCACCCACGAGGTGCAGGCCGCCGGCGAAACGCAACAGCGCGGCTGTCTCGGCCTTGCGGCAGCACGACTTCGTGACGGTCAGTCTCGACAGCTCATCCTTGACCGCTGCGGTCATTGCCATCGTCGGTACCGTCCGTTCCCCAGTTGTCGAAGAGACCCGTCAGTCAGCATCCGCGAAGATGCTGGCGTAGGCGGCTGCGAGCAGGTCAGGATCGTGGCGCGGGCTGCCGTCACTCATCGCGACAGGTGCCAACACCAGCCGACCTCCCAACTGCGCAGCCGCTGCACGCAACGTATCGGCATTGGCAACAACCCCGGCGTCGGCGAGCACGGCGTCGATGCGCAGCCTGGGCGCGTGAGCACCAAGGACCTGTAGGTGTGCGGCCTGCGAGAAGTCCTCGGTCTCCCCCGGTTGTGGCGCCAAGTTGAGCGCAACGAGTTTCCGCGCACTGGTTCCGATCAGCGCTTTCGCGAGGTCAGGCACAAGTAAATGCGGCAGCACGCTGGAAAACCATGACCCGGGGCCAAGCACGATCCAATCCGCTTCGAGAATGGCGGTGACCGCTTCGGGGCACGCCGGCGGATCTGCCGGTACCAACGCGATCGACACGACCCGGCCTGGCGCACTGGCGACGGCCACCTGCCCACGCACGGTGCGGACTGCCGACGGATCGGCTGGGTCGAGCCCGGCGACCTCGGCCTCGATGTCGAGGGGAACGACCGACATCGGCAGCACCCGACCGTGCGCGCGAAGCAGCCGGCCCATGAGGTCGAGCGCGGCAACCTCATCGCCGAGCAGATCGCTGATCGCCACGATCAGCAGATTGCCGAGCGCGTGATCGTTCAATTCGCCGACGCTCTCAAACCGATGCTGCACGACCTCGGCCCAGACGCGGCCCCACGGGTCGTCGCCACACAGCGCGGCGAGCGCCTTGCGCAGGTCACCAGGCGGCAGCACTCCGAACTCGCGCCGCAATCGACCGCTCGAGCCGCCGTCATCCGAAACGGTCACGACGGCAGTGAGCGCATCGGTGACCCGCCGAAGCGCCGACAGCGACGCCGCCAATCCGTGTCCGCCGCCGAGCGCGACCACGCGTGGCCCGCGGCCCGGCGATGCGGCCGACCAATCGCCCACTGCGCTCAACCGAAGATCGGCAGCATGCGCGACAGCCGGCCGATTCGGCCGGCTTCGCGGTGGCGGGGCGGAGATCACTCGCGGCCCAGGTCGCGATGAGTGACTTGCACCTCGATCGGGTCGCCGGCCGACAGCGCGCCGGGAGCAGGAGGGCGACCCGCGTCGCCTTCGGTGTGGTTCGGGCTCATGGCTTGCAGCCGGGCGGCCAGCTGCTCCGCGATCGCGACACTGCGGTGCTTGCCACCGGTGCAGCCCACCGCGAGCGTCAGGAACCGCTTCCCCTCACGCCGGTAGCCCTCGACCAAGATCGCCAACAACGCTGCATAGTGGTCGAGGAATTCTTGTGCGCCAGGCCGGCTCAACACGTATTCACTCACGGCGGCGTCACGACCCGTCAGCGGCCGCAGCTCGGGCACCCAATGCGGGTTGGGCAGGAACCGACAATCGACCACGAGATCGGCGTCGACCGGCAGACCGTACTTGTATCCGAACGACACGACCGTCGCCCGTAGCACCGGCTCGCCCGCGTCGGCAAAAGCGGTCACGATCTTGGCACGCAGTTCGTGCACGTTCAGCCGCGTGGTGTCGATCACGAGCCCGGCATCACCGCGGACGTCACGCAGCAACTCGCGCTCGCGGGCGATGCCGTCGACGAGCCGGCCGTCGCCCTGCAATGGATGCGGCCGGCGCACGTTCTCGAACCGCCGCACCAGCTCGTCATCTGTGGCCTCGAGGAACAGCACCTGCGGTTCGGCGCCGCGTCGCTGCAATGCCGACAGCGCACCCTGAAGGTCAGACGTAAAGCCACGACTGCGGACGTCGACCACTGCCGCGATTTTGGTAATCGCACCGCCGCTTCGGGTTCCGAGTTCGACCATGGTGTCGAGCAGCCCGGGTGGCAGGTTGTCGACCACAAACCAGCCGAGGTCTTCGAGACACTTCGCAGCAGTACTTCGGCCGGCGCCCGAGAGGCCCGTGAGCACGACCAGCTGGAGCTCGTCCGGCGTTGGCCCCGGGAGCCCAGGCTGCACTGGCTGCACGGTGCTCACGTAGCGGTCCCCTCGATCGTGCCCCCGCGGGTTCGGCTGATGTCGGTCGCCGTGGCGCCCGCAAGGGCAGTGTGCACGAGCTGCGCGGTGAGCGGCCCGATCCCCGAAACCTCGGCGAGTTCGTCGAGCGTCGCGGCACGCAACCGCTTCACCGATCCAAAGTGTCGCAGCAGCGCGGCCTGCCGGGTCGAGCCGAGCCCAGGAATTCCTTCGAGAGCGCTGCGGGTCATCGATTTCGATCGCTTGGCGCGGTGGTAGGTGATCGCGAATCGGTGGGCTTCGTCACGAACCCGCTGAAGCAAATACAGCCCCTCACTGCTGCGCGGGAGAATGATCGGATCGGCATCGCCAGGCCGCCACACCTCCTCGAGACGTTTCGCGAGGCCCACCAGCGGGACGTCGTCGATGCCGAGCTCGTCGAGCGCCCGCTTTGCGGCAGCAACCTGCGGAGGGCCGCCGTCGACGACGACCAGGTTCGGTGTGTACGCGAACTTGCGCGGCCGACCCGTATCGGGATCGATCGCCCGGCCCACCGAGCTCCCCCGAATGTCAAGCTCATCGGCATCGGGTGATTCGTCCATCTGCAGGTCGCTCGCGGTGCGCTCGTCGAGGTAACGGCGGAACCGGCGGGTGATCACCTCGTGGATCGCTGCCACATCGTTGGCGGTGGCGCGATCGGTGAGCTCACCTGGTTCGGCGTGTGGAAAGAGGTCGGGCGCCAGTGCCCCGCTACCGACCGACGTGATCGCGAAGCGGCGGTATTCGCTCTTGCGGGCGAGACCGTCTTCGAACACCACCATCGACGCGACCACATCGGTGCCCTGCAGGTTCGAGACGTCGTAGCACTCGATGCGCAACGGCGCTTGGTCGAGCTCGAGAGCGTCTTGGATCTCTTGCAGGGCGCGCCCGCGCGCCGTGAGGTCACCTGCCCGGCGTGTCTTGTGCAGCATGAGTGCTTGCGCTGCGTTGCGGGCGACCGTTTCCATGAGTGCACGCTTGTCGCCGCGCTGCGGTACCCGGAAGTCGACGCGTGAGCCACGCCGCGAACTCAACCACTCCGTCACAGCGTCGAGGTCGGCCGGCAGTTCGGGCACCAGTACCTCGCGAGGTACCTCGGCAGCGGCACCGACCAACTCGTCGACCTCGCCATAAAGCTGCGTCACGAAATGTTCGACGAGATCTGCGGTGGTGACGTCTTCGACCTTCTCGACGACCCAGCCACGCTGGCCGCGTACCCGGCCACCGCGAACAAAGAAGACCTGAACTGCGGCCTCAAGTTGATCCTCGGCGAGCGCGACCACATCGGCGTCGGTGGCGTCGGCCAGCACCACCGTCTGCTTCTCCATGGCCCGGCGCAAGGCAGCCGTATCGTCGCGCAGTCGGGCCGCTCGCTCGTACTCTTGTTCAGTGGCCGCCTGCCGCATCTCGCCCTCGAGCCGTTTGAGGTAGGCATCGGGGTGACCGGCCATAAAGTCGCAGAAGTCGTTGACGATGCTCCGGTGCTCGTCGACCGAAACCCAGCCGACGCATGGTGCAGCGCACTTACCGATGTGGCCGAGTAGGCACGGCCGCCCGGTCTGCTCGGCCCGCCGGTAGACACCATTGGAACAAGTACGCATCGGGAAAACCCGAAGCAGCAGATCGAGCGTCTCGCGGATCGCCCACGCATGCGAGTAAGGCCCAAAATAACGAACCCCCTTGCGCTTCGCCCCGCGCAAGACCATCGAGCGAGGTACATCGTCGCCCACGGTGACGGCGAGGTAGGGGTAGCTCTTGTCGTCGCGATACTTCACGTTGAACCGTGGGTCGAACTCTTTGATCCAGTTGTATTCGAGCTGCAGTGCTTCGACCTCGGTCGCAACGACGGTCCAGTCGACGCGACTCGCCGTCGTGACCATGCTTTGGGTGCGCGGGTGCAGTGTGTGGGGCTCGGCAAAGTAGGAATTGAGCCGCGACCGCAAGTTCTTGGCTTTGCCGACATAGACGACCCGATCCTGCGGATCGCGGAAACGGTAGACACCCGGAGACTCCGGGATCGAGCCCGGCGCGGGTCGATAACTCGCGGGGTCTATCACGGTGTCAAGTCTACCGACGACGACGAGGCGCAGCCGCTTTTGACGCAGGCTGGGCTGCAAGCACGTGCTTGAGAAAAACGCCGGTGTGGCTGTCGTCGACTCCCGCGAGATGTTCGGGGGTGCCTTCGGCGACGACGAGACCACCGCCCGATCCACCCTCGGGACCCATGTCAATGACCCAGTCGGCCGTCTTCACGACGTCGAGATTGTGCTCGATGACGATGACCGTATTGCCCTTATCAACAAGGGATTGCAGGACGCCGAGCAGCTTGCGCACGTCTTCAAAATGCAGACCAGTCGTCGGCTCGTCGAGAACATAGACGGTGCGCCCGGTTGATCGCTTCTGCAGCTCCGAGGCGAGCTTGACGCGTTGGGCCTCGCCACCCGAGAGTGTCGGTGCGGGCTGCCCGAGCCGCACGTAGCCGAGGCCGACTTCGACCAATGTCACCAGATGCCGCGCGATCGCCGGGATGGCCGCAAAGAATTCCGCGGCCTCTTCGATCGGCATGTCGAGAACGTCGGAGATTGTCTTGCCCTTGAAGTGTACGTCGAGCGTCTCGCGGTTGTACCGCGCCCCGTGGCATACCTCGCACGGGACGTACACGTCGGGCAGGAAATTCATCTCGATCTTGATCGTGCCGTCGCCCGCACACGCTTCGCAGCGGCCGCCCTTGACGTTGAACGAGAAGCGCCCTTGAAGGTAGCCACGCACTTTCGCTTCGGTGGTCTCGGCAAACAGTTTGCGGATGTTGTCGAAGACCCCGGTGTACGTCGCCGCGTTCGACCGGGGCGTACGCCCGATCGGGCTCTGGTCGACGTGGATGGCCTTGTCAACCTGGTTGAGACCGGTGATCCGCAGATGCCGCCCCGGCACCGTCTTTGCGCCGTACAACTCGCGGGCCAGCGCGGCGTACAAGATGTCGTTGACCAGTGTCGACTTACCGGAACCGGAGACACCGGTGACTGCAACGAAACACCCCAGCGGGAAGCTGACATCGACGTTGCGCAGGTTGTGTTCGCGGGCCCCCTTGACGACGAGCAGCCGCTTCGGATCGCGGGCCCGCCGAACAGCCGGCACCTCGATCTTGCGTCGGCCGGAAAGATATGCGCCGGTCAGCGAATCCTTGCTAGCAAGCAGATCCTTCACGGAGCCCGACACGACAACCTGACCACCGTGCTCACCTGCGCCTGGGCCGATGTCGACGACCCAGTCGGCGGTGCGGATGGTGTCTTCGTCGTGCTCGACCACGATCAAGGTATTGCCGAGATCGCGCAATCTGATGAGGGTGTCGATGAGCCGGTGGTTGTCGCGTTGATGCAACCCGATGCTCGGTTCGTCGAGCACATACAGGACGCCGACAAGGCCCGACCCGATCTGGGTGGCCAACCTGATGCGCTGCGCTTCGCCTCCGGCCAACGTGCCGGCCGCGCGATCGAGTGACAAATAGTGGAGTCCGACATCGAGCAGGAATCCCAAACGGGAGTTGACTTCTTTCAGCACCCGCTCGGCAATCTGCTTCTCGCGCGGTGACAGTTCGAGACCGCGCAGGAACGTCGCACATTCACCGATCGGCAGCCCGGCGACGTCCGCGATGGATTTGTCGCCGAGGGTGACGGCGAGCGAGACGGGCTTCAACCGTTTGCCGTGGCACTCAGGGCACGGCACTTCGCGCATGTAGCCCTCGAACTTCTCGCGGCTCCAGTCACTTTCGACTTCGCCGTGCCTGCGCTCGATGAAAGGGATGACGCCTTCATAGGTGGTGTAGTACGAACGCTCGCGGTTGTAACGGTTTTTATAGCGAACGTGCACTTGCTCGTCGTGGCCGTAGAGCACGCAGGTGCGCACCTTGGCCGGCAGTTTGTTCCATGGTGTGGACGTGCTGAAGCCCATGGTGTCGGCGAGCGCTTCGAGCAAGCGGATGAAGTAGTCGGAGGTGCGGCCGCCACCCCACGGCGCGATGACGCCATTCGCAATCGACAACGTCGGATCGGGGATGATCAGGTCGGGGTCGACTTCGAGCTTGGTGCCAAGCCCCGAACACTCGGTGCACGCGCCGAATGGTGAGTTGAACGAGAACGAGCGCGGTTCGAGCTCTTCGAACGACAGGTCGTCGTAGGTGCAGGCCAGGTGTTCGGAGAACACCCGCTCGCGATGCGGATCATCGTCGGGCAGATCGACGAACTCCAACGTAAGCAAGCCCCCGGCCAGCTTCAACGCCGTTTCGACCGAATCGGTGAGCCGCTGTTTCGCGGTGCCTTTCACCGAGAGCCTGTCGACGACGACCTCGATGGTGTGCTTCTCCTGCTTCTTCAGCTTCGGTGGCTCAGTCAGTGGGTGCACCACGCCATCGACCCGCACCCGCGCAAAGCCCTTGGTCTGAAGCTCGCTGAACAGGTCGGCGTATTCGCCCTTACGCCCGCGAATGAGCGGCGCAAGCACCTGGAAACGGGTGCCCTCGTCGAGCTCGAGGATGCGGTCGACGATCTGCTGCGGGGTCTGCCGCGAGATCGACCGGCCGCAGACCGGGCAGTGCGGATGACCGATGCGCGCATAGAGCAGGCGAAGGTAGTCATAGACCTCGGTGATGGTGCCGACCGTCGACCTCGGGTTGCGCGACGTCGACTTCTGGTCGATCGAGACCGCCGGTGACAGACCCTCGATGAAGTCGACGTCGGGCTTGTCCATCTGCCCGAGGAATTGGCGCGCATAGGCAGACAACGACTCGACGTAGCGCCGCTGCCCCTCGGCGAAGATGGTGTCGAAGGCGAGACTCGACTTGCCGGAGCCCGACAGGCCGGTGAACACGATCAGGGCGTCGCGCGGCAAGTCGAGAGACACGTCCTTGAGGTTGTGCTCGCGAGCTCCGCGAACGACAAGGCGATCGACCATGACGCGGCGACCCCATCCTTTCGGCTCATTCGTGATCACGACCGCCCGAGACAGGACCCGGGCTGGTCCATCGTAAGTGGGGGGCCCGACAGATTTTCCGGACCACAAATCGAAGTGGCCGGCGCTCGGCTTCGGGTAGCGTCCGGCAGGTGAGCCAACACTGGGATCCCGCCCCCGATTCCGCCGAGATCGCCACGGCCACCGCCCGGCTGCTCGACAGTGCCCACACCCTGTCGGACGCCGAGGTGCGGGCGCCCTCCGGATTGCCGGGGTGGTCACGGGGTCACGTTCTGACCCACATCGCCCGCAATGCCGACAGCCTGATCAACCTCCTGACCTGGGCGGCGAGCGGCGTCGTGCAGCCCCAGTACCGGAGCGCAGCAGACCGCGAAGCGGGCATCGAGGCCGGCGCCGCCCGACCACTCAACCAGCAGATCTCCGATCTTGAGGGCTCCCACGAACGGTTCGCCAACGCCGTCGCTTCGGTACCCGCGGACCACTGGTGGAACGACGTACGGTGGATGAGCGGCGATCCGCGGCCGGCCTACAAGATCCTCGACGCCCGGCTGCGCGAGGTGGCGATCCATCACCTCGACCTGCGGGCTGGCTACACGGCGTCCGACTGGCCGTCGGAGTTCGCCGTGCGGATCTTGGTCTCGGTGCTGCCGGCGTTCGAACTGCGCGGGATCGACCCGGTCACCCTTCTGCCGACCGACGTCGACGCCCGCGTCGACGTCGCGGGCGGGTCAGCGCTCGAGGTTCGGGGGCCCGCCCACGCGCTCGCGACCTGGGTGCTCGGGCGCGATGAAGGTGCGGGCCTTGAGGTATCCGGCGGCGCGCTGCCGACTCCCCCGGCCTGGACCTGATCGCGCGGTTCTCGCACGGCAGGTAAGAATGGCGCCATGCCAACAGACTCCTACTCCGGCGATGTATCGGTCGGCGGCCCGAGCGCCGTACGTGAACTCCCCGGCGTGCGGATCACCAAGATCGCGGTCGGGCCGTCGAACAACAACGCGTACCTGCTCCGGTGCACGACAACCGGCGACACGCTGCTCATCCGCGGCACTGGACGCACCGATTTTCAGAACGGCGACGCGCGGCAGCAATATGAATCGCTGTTTGGCCGGCTGCTCAAGCTGCCCGACGAGACGATGGTGTTTCCGGCGCACGATTACAAAGGCGACACCGTTTCGACCATCGGCGAGGAAAAGCGCTACAATCCGCGCCTGCAGGTAAAGTCGGTCAACGAGTACGTCGACTT
>Ga0209863_10000606_pt1 | contig 16736 bp, 13 predicted proteins | sample OrgsoiDNA2013046_FD_185796 | JGI IMG/M metagenome (GOLD analysis project Ga0209863, IMG submission 185796) | Permafrost soil microbial communities from the Arctic, to analyse light accelerated degradation of dissolved organic matter (DOM) -... | ecosystem: Environmental > Terrestrial > Soil >...
GTTTCCAAATGGGCGTGAATGCCAGAATACTTTCCGGCAATGGACTCAACAATACCAGAGTCTCTGCGTGATCTCCCACGCTTTTTGCAAAACGAATTTTCAAACCATCCACGATTGTAAACTGCGTTTCCATATTCTCTTTTTGAATGATGAATAAATCAAATTTTCTTTTCCGGATTCCACATAAGCGATGGCCTCATTTGCCTATTAATTCGCTTTCCATTTTTGTCTATTTAAACTTTACAGATTCTACTTCCACATGTACGAGTTCGGGTTCCGGCTGAAAGCTATCGTCCGGATTACGGATATAAATGATCCGTTTTGTCGGAAGCATGATTCCATCGTAATCTTTATAATCTGAAACCATCTGGGTTGAAATAAAATGATTCATAATATCCGGGGCGTAATCATGCCTTCTTTGAAAGCCTTTTTCATCGTAGTAGAAAATCTGCACTTTATTGTGCGTGGCGATACGATCGGGAAACGTTACTTCCAGCCGGCGCCATATTTCTGATCCTTCCTTCCAGGGTTCCAGCTCCCTGGTTTCATATCCGGATAAGGTGAAATTAAAAGGCGCCGTCATATAAGTCCAGAAGGCATAGTTGCTGAAATAGAGCATTTGGAGCAAATTCCAGGGCGTTGCCCATTCATAACCTGCGAACGTTGCGCGAGGATGAAGACTTTCTTCTATTATTTTACCATCAATTGTTTCGATGCTTACCCGGTCAGGCCGGAATGTAGTGAATTGCTCTTCTTTTGGAAAGTGATCAAACCCCGTTGATTGTTCATGTAGATCAGCGTGGTATTGTACATCTTTAAATACATCGGGCTTGCCTTTCACGGCCCAGACTTTTCCGGTAACATGCAAATGCGCCTCCAGTGACTTATACCCTTTCCATTTTTCGATGCCTCCGTGGGCTTCTATTGCGAGTCTTAATAAATCATTCATTGTAATTTGTTTCCAATGATATAACCAAGAAACTGCCAATTTGCAAAGACCATCTGATCAGTTCATTATAAAAAACCCGGAATAAATATTTTATGCTATTTCGTTTTTTTGCGATCGTTTATACGAAATGAAGTTTAAAAAAAGGAAATGGCACTCATAGTATAAAAGAGGTTTTGAATTTGCAAATCTGATTCGATGTTTGATATAAAACAATTGTGCTCATAAAAAAACGATATATCGTTTTAGGAATTTAGTCCGGATTTCACAATTCGCTAACTGACAGTTCATTGATTAGCGGCATGTCATTGGCATTTCCGTTAAATGAAAAACGAATTCATCAAACTCAAACATTTTATTATGAAAGAACAAATGGGTAAAAATCGAAAAACAGTTTCTGTCAGAAAAAAAATCAGGATGGCTGGCATGGCTCTTACAATGCTTTGTGTTAGTCTGTTTTTTAATCAGGCCATCGCACAGGTAAAAAACATTGTGCTGGTGCATGGCGCCTGGGCAGATGGCTCGGGATGGGAAGCTGTTTACAAAATCCTGGTAATGAAAGGCTATAACGTGAGCGTGGTCGGCAACTCCGATTTTAGTCTTGATCTTGATGTGCAATCGGTAAAAAACGTGCTTGCACAACAAACGGGTCCGGTCATCCTGGTGGGACATTCTTACGGTGGCGCCATCATTACACAAGCAGGAGATACCTCCAGCGTAGTTGGATTGGTTTATATTGCAGCGTTTGCACCCGATTTAGGCGAGTCACTCGCGAGTTTGGGGAAAAATGCACCCCCAAATCCCGATGCAGGTTTTCTTCCTCCACAAGCTGGTTTTGTCTGGTACGATAAGGCAAAATTTCACAGAGATTTTTGCCCGGATTTATCAGCAGACCAGGCAAAGTTTATGGCCGATTCTCAATTGCCATTGGGACTTGCCAGCATCATAGCACCCATGACCTCCGTCGCCTGGAAAAATAAGCCGGTCTGGTATCTGGTTGCCTCAGAAGATCGTATGATTCCTCCCGATGCAGAGCGTTTTATGGGAAAAAGAACGGGTGGCAAGGTCTCTGAAATCAAATCCAGCCATGCGGTGTACGTCTCTCATCCGAAAGAGGTAGCAGAACTCATTGAAACGGCTGCGAAGTCTGCGGGTCACTAATTATTCTATAGATAAAATAATCGAAATCCGGCTGCTGCATGCTTTGGCCGGATTTTTTATGCCGTTAATGCATGTACAACATTTGAACTTACAGAGACATTTTTAAATTCCATCTGAATGGTAATTCCGTTGTCTGACTGAATACTGACAGTCCCGTCCAGATCTTCGGTAAGTCCCTTAATTAATATCATCCCAAATGAACTGTCTTTTTCCAGATCGAACCCAGCTGGAAAACCCTTTCCGTTATCACTGATATAAAGAAGGAGATTATCTGTACCAGTTTTCAGCAATCTGATAATAATCCGGGCATCCGGGTTTTCGGGGAAAGCATATTTGATTGCATTGGTAATGATTTCATTGAGAATAAGCCCGACTGGTACCGCATGCATCACATCCAGATCGATGGGTTGCACTTCGAGTTCAAATTGAATCGTATTACGGGTTTTAAAACTATCCTTCAGATATTCCAATAAATCCCTGATATACTCTGGCATATAGATGCTGGATACGTTTTTTGATTTATATAATTTCTGATGAATTAACGACATGGTCTGAACCCGGTGTTGACTTTCCAAAATCGCTTTTTGTGCTGACTCGTCCTGCAGATAGGCGGTTTGTGAATTCAGCAGGCTCATCACAATCTGCAGGTTATTTTTTACGCGATGATGTACCTCCCGAAGGAGCCATTCGTTTTCACTCAGCAGTTTGGTAAGGGCCGTATTTTTTGCAGAGATTTCCCTTTGATTTTCCTCAAGCTGAAGATTTTTCTTTTGTTTGATAGCATATCGGTTATAAAGAAGCCCGAGCAGTAAAAGCAACATGGCGGCTCCGATGATAATTACATTGCGAATGGTTTTTGCCTGTCGGGCGCTGCTTTCCTGCAATTTCGACTCTGTAGTGAGGACCTGTATGTTTTTTGCATTCAGTTGCAGGTCCTTATCCTTTTTTGCGATGTCGTATTGAATCCGGAGTGCCTGCAGCTCTTTTGATTTTTTAATCACATCCAGGGAATCATCCAGTTTCCTATAGTGCTGGTAAGATTTTAAAGCCTGTTCAAATTTTGATTCACTGGAGTCTATTTTATATTGGTTACGCGCGATATCTGTTTGCATGGAAACACTACTAACAGAATACTTCGCTGCCTCCTGAAGAAAATAGCGGGCTTTATTTATTAGACCAATCTGTATGTAAAAACTTGAAACACCTATATAAGCTTCCGAGACAGCATATTTTGCCTGTGCATCGCCCTTTAGCAGTTGCGCAAAAAGAATGGTCTGCTCCACATACAGTTTTGCAGAATCCAGTTGACCTATTTCCCGATACGCATTACCTAAATAGTAAGTCAATAACAATTTGTCCAGCAGATTAACCGGAGGAAATTCAGCTGTCGTAGTTTTAACAAGGTCAAAAAGTTCTTTGTACCTGCCAAAATCGAGTAATGTAAATACCTCATCCATAAACAGAGGATACCAGTGCCTTTTATTCCGATTGGGATTTGATCTGTCAACGGCCTTATTATACCAAATGAGAGACTCATCCAAATCATTTAACTGGCTAAACAGACCCGCCATGCGTTCATAAAAAAAATCTTCAAAAAAAAGGTCCCCATTTGCTTCCATAATTTGGACCGCCTTAATGCCATATTCAAATTCATCGCTTAGCCTTCCTTCCTGTTGCGCAATAAATGAAAGCACATTATAATTATACTGTGTTTGCCGGAATCCGATCGCATTTTCAAGATCCATGATTTTCAACAGTCCGGCTCGCACCGTATCAATATTGCCCTGAAAAAAATAGATTTCAAATATGCGCGTTAGCATTTCAATTTCTTTGACCGTATCTTTTTGTTCCGTGAATAGTGTCAGCGCACTGTTCAGATCTTCTAATCTTCCGGCTTGCTGTAAAGGGGCAAAAATTCCGCGAACGGCAAATGCCTGGGCTATTTCTTTTTTATCCTCCTCCTTCTGACGGGATTTTAACACACTGGTAAATAGCTGGGCAGCTTTCTGATTGTCTCCAAGCTTGAAATAATACTCGCCCAGCATGGTATTGGTTATATTTTGCCATTTACTCTTAAGATCTGAATGACTTCCTGCATCGGCCGCTTTCAAAAAACCCAGCGAACTGTCCATGTCCGTCTTTTTGTTCCCTGGTTTGTACATATAGTAAGAACCCAACTGAAGTTGCAATTTGATCTTATCGACCCCATTCAAATGATTTGCGAGATTGATTGCAGTCTGAATATCATTCCTGTCAATGAGCGACTGTCCTGGCAAAGAACTACCGTCAACGTTATACACTTCATCATAGAAAAGAGAAGGACTCAGGTGCTCCGATTCACTGGCAAGCACAATGGCGCTGTCTTCATCAATTACCCCTTCGTAAATTCCATGCGCGTAAGAACTAACAATTTTTAATTGTAATCGCTGCATGGATGGACTGTACGGCGGAAATTTTTGTGCGATAGACGCTCCTGGCACTGCGGATAACACAGCAAAAATAAAAACCAGTTTTAATAAAATGGATCGTCTACTCATTTTAATATTTCCAGGTGATGCCGAGCTTTTTCATTTTGGAAGTCAGGGTGGTTGAGGGAATCTTTAAAATCTCTGCAGCGCCTCCTTTTCCTGAAACTTTACCATTACATTTTTTTAACACTGCCAGAATATGAGTCCTGTCCAGATCCGCAATGGTTTTAAAACTTTCTTCCTGATTTTCTTTTATATCTGTTGCAGTAATTTCTTCCGGAAACTCAACAGATGAAATGATATCCGCCGGTGTGATCAGAATATGTCTCTCTATCAGGTGTTGCAATTCGCGGATATTTCCGGGCCACGGATATTGGACAAGCATCTGCATCATATCCGGTGCAAATTGCTTGACCTTGTTTGCAGACAAATGAGCGTTTTTCCGGAGGAAATAATCCGCGAGCAGGGGAATGTCTTCTTGGCGTTCCCGAAGGGCTGGCAATTTTAAAGGGAAAACGTTAATCCGATAATAGAGATCAATTCTGAATTTACCAGCGGCCACTTCCTGATACAAATTCCGGTTGGTAGCGGCGATGATCCTGACATCTATTTTAATGGTTGTGCGGCCACCGATCCGTTCAAGCTCTTTTTCCTGCAAAACCCTTAATAATTTGCTCTGTATTTCGAGCGGAATCTCACCAATTTCATCCAGAAAGACCGTACCGCCTTGTGCCTGTTCAAACTTTCCTATCCGTTGGTCTGTTGCGCCTGTGAATGATCCCGCTTCGTGACCGAATAATTCACTCTCCACCAGGGAAGCCGGGATGGCTGCGCAGTTTATTTTTATGAATGGTTTTAATTTTCTTCCGGACCTATAATGGATTGCCTGCGCAATTCCTTCCTTACCGACGCCTGTCTCTCCTAATATCAACACGGTTGTTTCAAACGGTGCCACCTGCGAAACCTGATCAAGCACCTGCAGGAGCCTGGAGCTATTGCCTATAATCTCCGGGAAAGCACTTACGATAGCTAACTCTCCGGTCTTGTAATCATCAGACCTGATATTCGATGATTGTTTTTCTTTTTGTTTTTCGACGCCCTGTATTACCGTCATCATCAATTTATTCAGCGGTTCGATCAATTCTAAGTGTTCCGGTTTATAAGTATCCGGCTGCATGCTGAATAAACTGATGGAAGCCTGCGTCTTTTTATCAATATAAAGTGGAATCAACAAACATGATTTCAAATCATATTGCCGGACTAATTTTTCAGATAGCATATCTGAACGGGTCATTTCATAAAAATCCTTTCCGTTCAATATCGACATACCCGATTGCTGAATAAAACGCCGCCGGAAAACATTCAGATCCGAAAGGCTGCCATCTACCTTTTTCAGGAAAGACCAGCCGTTGATCATCTTGTAGTCGTCATAATTTAGGCGGTGAAGGGCATATACCGAGGAAGGACCATCCTGATCAATCCTTAGATCGATCATCATAAAGTCAAAATAGATCACGGGCTTAAACGCTTTAGCAAACTGCAGTAGCTTTTGATCCGGCTCTCCATTTTCCTGCAAGATAGTCGTGAGCAGATTGCTTAGCCAGCCTTCCTGTCGGCGCATCAGCTCGGCCATTTGCTTATGCCGGTAACTGGCAATTTCCAGGGCAGCTAAAATATCTTTTTCCCGAAAAGGCTTCACCAGAAAACCATAAGGATTGGTTGCTTTGGCGGATTCAAAAGTCGATTCATTCGAATTGGCCGTCAGGTATATAAAAGGAATATTTTCTGTCGTCAATGTCTTCGCCAGATCGATTCCGGTACGATCACCCTTCAGAAATATGTCCAGTAAAACGATTTGCGGTTTTTCAATCTCCAACAAACCGAGTGCCTGCTCCACGGACTTTGCAATTCCAAGAACCCGGTGTCCGGCTTTTTCCAGAATGATTTTCAAATCATTTGCTTCTATAAACTGATCTTCTACAATTAATATTTTCAGAAACATTTGTTTGGAGTTTTGGAACAAACCCTGTGCCTTTGAATAACCGGATATGAATCAAGGCTTTGACCTGGTTGAGTAAAAATCAATTTACTGTATTTCGTGTATTCCCGGTCAGGCTTACGAAATAAAGCAATAATAACCAGCCTGTTTTATTTAACAATAATTGTCGTAAATAAATGAAATAAAGCATATCCTTAAAATACCTCTATATCTAAAATGCAGGGCTGCAATGGCTTATCTATTGGGGCGCTATTTGTTCTCTTGTCTGCATGAGCAAGGTAGTCTGGGTGATATCGCCCGAAAATTCCCGCATTTATATTAAATTAAAATGGCTCCGAATCAGTCAGCTCGCCGCACAACTAACCCATATAACCGGTGAAGTGCTGGCCGATCATTTTTTTACAAATCCGGAGGTTTATCTTTTTATTAAAGCTGGTTCCCTAAACACACAATACCCGGAACAAAATGATCGCCTGAAAGGACCAAAGATGTTGGATGCAGAAAAATATCCCTTTCTGGAATTTAGTTCCATAGGAGGTTGCCAGTTGAGAAGTGGAACGATATGGGAATTGACGGGTATACTGACAATCAAAGAATCAAAGTATCCGCTCACCATGATCATCAATAAATCAGATTTTAACCTGGATCGTAAAAAAAACACAGCGCGGTTCAGACTCTTTGGCGAGCTGAATCTCGAAAATTCAAATTTTGATTGCACAGTTGAAAGTCACTATGGCCCAGCTGTTACTATCGAAGCCGAAATCTTTCTTAAAGTAAAAGAATAATCCAGTTTTACTAAATATCGTAAATGCTTTTCATAAATTTTTACGAAATGCAGAAAATCATTTACCAGGAATATTGCAATGAGTTAATAATCACACAGTTAATATTCGGCACTCGGTTGGTATACAGAAAGAAAACAAATTGTATGCTGACCCAATCACCGCCGACCGAGCAAACCTTTCGGGTATTAAACCAGTACCTGCAGGAAGAATTACAGGTCACCCATAATTACACTGAAATCATTGGATCGAGTTCCGTGATGAATAAAATATTTCGACTGGTATCTCAGGTTGCAGAGTCTGACAGTTCGGTTCTGATTCTTGGTGAGACGGGAACAGGAAAAGAATTGATCGCCCGGGCGCTTCACAACAATTCAAACAGGAAGGATAAAGTGATGGTAAAGGTGAACTGTGCTACACTGCCAGCCAACCTGGTAGAAAGTGAATTGTTTGGTCATGAAAAAGGCTCATTTACCGGAGCTTTTGAAAGAAAAATCGGAAAGTTCGAACTAGCCCATAACAGCACTTTGTTTCTCGATGAAGTGGGCGAACTACCGATGGATCTTCAGGTTAAATTGCTGCGTGCCTTGCAGGAAAAAGAAATCGAACGGGTGGGTGGACGGGTTACGATTAAAACAAACGTGCGCATTATTGCAGCTACCAATTGCAATTTGCAAAAAGATGTTCAGGCCGGGAAATTCAGGGCTGATCTTTATTTCAGGCTCAATGTGATTCCCATTCATGTGCCTCCATTAAGGGAACGAAAAGATGATATTCTTTCTTTAGCAGATCATTTCCTGCACAAATATGCTCGCAAAAGTATTGGGCGGAGCATGCATTTTTCAGCGAGGGCTTTGAAAGAGCTTGTGGCATATAACTGGCCGGGTAATGTACGCGAACTGGAGCATCAGATCGAAAGAAGCATTCTCCTTACAAACGGTACAACCATTGACAATGTTTTTTTACCCACTGAATTAAATCACAATGCCATTCTTTCTGACACCTACATCAAATCCATTGATGAAGTGGAACGGGAACATATAATATCTGTGCTGAGAAAAACAAATGGAAAAGTGGCGGGTTTGGGAGGCGCAGCCGAATTGCTCAGAATTCCATCTACGACATTAAACTCAAAAATGAAAAGATTAAAAATACAAAAGCGACTGATTGAAAACATTTTAAATAATTAATGATCGCATTTTTACTCCTGTTCCCGGAGCGTTTTCCCAGGTTTAGTAACTTTGTTTTTATGATTACTCCTCAGGGGTTAGACTGGTCACAGGAATTTGAAGATAAAATCTATGACAAGGCGGAAGAAATACGCTCCAAAATTATTTTAGAAATTAACGAGTTTGCCGGTGATTACTGGAGTGCAAAATTTGGCGATTTTGATTCACCCGGTAAGAACAAATTTATAGTTGATGTATCAGCGCCAAGTCCTGAATTCCTTATTCGTATAGCACAGGTTATCGTGAACGCTTTTCCTGAAATGGATTTTATGTTTTTCTCTGCTAATCAATGCTTTTTTGAAACCCCGCATTTTCGGTATGGCCAGCTTTAGTATAGGACAGAGCGGCTACCCGGAAATTATTTGTTTAATATTTCCCCTTCCTTTATTTCATCACTGGCATGTACAATCACACTGTCCGTTTTATCCAGATTACCAAACACTTCCACCGAACTGCCGGATTCGTTTCCCGAGGTCACATCCACTTTCTGAATTCTGCCGGAACGAATTGCCAGCACATATTTTCTTTCCGTGGAAGTAACCAGGCCCGACTTGGGAATAGTAAATCCACTCGCATTTCCTTTGGAGTATATAACGACATCGGCATACATGCCCGGTGTGAGTAATTCATCCGCATTCATTACATCAGCCTCTACCCTTTCAGAACGAAACTGTGCATTCACATTCATCGATTTTCTGCTGATATGACCGGTGATTTTTTTCCCCGGCAATGCACTGGTGAAAAAAGAAATCGTGTCTCCGACTTTCATTGTACCCGACAGATTTTCCGGAATATCTACTTGCAATCGGAGGTGGCTAATTTCTTTTAGCTCCAGCATCGGTTTGGCATCCTTTGATTCAGCACTCACCAGCGCGCCGGGGTGTACGTTTCTGTCTGTGATCACACCGCTGAACGGCGCTGTCACCACCAGGTACGCCTCCATAGTTTGCTGCATCTGCCAGTTTGATTTTGCGGCATTACTGACCGCGCTGTCTGATTCCATTTTGGATTTTACAAAGGAAAGATCCAAAGGTGAAATCGCACCCGGTGTTTGAGAGGCTTCCAGCAAACGATTATAATGCTCTCTGTCAATGGAAAGGTCAGCCTTTGTTCTCGCATATTTTTCTTTCGCCTGCATGCTGGATTGTTCCAGCTCCGGCGCTTCAAGCGTCATAAGCAACTGGCCTTTTCTAACCTGGGTACCAATATCTACTTTCACTTCTTTCACATAGCCGTTTACTTTTGGAAAGATGCTCACTTCCTGGTAAGCTGCCAGCTGACCCGGCAGCTTGATCATACTGGATAATCCCGTTTGCTGAATGGCTGCCAGTTTATAAATCGGTTTTTTGATGCTGTCATTTTCATTGGGCGCATCTGGTTTGGTCGACTGGCAGCTGTTGAACAAAATCGCTGACAGAGCGATTCCGAATATCATATTATTCATAAAAAGGTATTTAGTTGTTTTCATCTTCTGCGAGTAATGAGCTGGTTTTGAAAGTTGTTTTCTGTTGGATCCATCCGTAAACGAGGGGAACAATAAACAGTGCAGCCAGTGTGGAAGCAGCCAGTCCCCCGATCACCGCTCTACCGAGGGGAGCAGACTGATCACCGGCTTCACCCAGACCACTGGCCATAGGAATCATGCCCGCAATCATCGCGAGACTTGTCATAAGGATCGGACGCAGTCTTATACTGGCCGCGGTGTAAGCGGCTTTAAAGGGATCACGATATTCCAGTCTCAACGATTCCGCATTCGTTACAATCAGGATCGCATTGGCAACCGACACACCGGTAGACATGATAATCCCCATATACGATTGCAGGTTGAGTGTTGAGCCGGTGGCAAGCAACATCAACATGGCTCCGAGTATAACGGCGGGCACGGTGGACAGTACCGTGATCGCAAGTCCGAATGATTGATAGTTGGCGGCGAGCAAAAGCAGGATCACAATAACCGCTGCCAGCAACCCATTCTGAAGAGATTGCAACGTTTCCGTTAACAGGGACGACATGCCCCTGACTTCAGCCACGAGCCCAGTTGGAGGTTTCCCCATTTCATCAATGACCCGCTGAACGGCCACGGTAGCCGAACCCAGGTCTTTATGATAAATGTTTGCACTAACGGTCACGAACCGGCGCGGACCGCTGCGGTCGTATTCACCCGGCAGACTATCTATGGTTATCTCTGCGATATCAGAAAGTACAGGTCGCATCTGCCCCTTTACAACAGGCACCGACTGCAACTGTTCCATGGAGTTCATATTGTATTCGGGCACCTCCACCTGGGTTTGATAAGTATACGCGTTCTTTGTATCGAGCCAGAGATTCTTGTTGGTAAATCGACTGGAAGAGGTAACGTCGGTAACACTTTTCGCGACATTATCGAGCGAGAGCCCCATCAACGCCAGCCGGCTCCTGTCAATATGAATTTGAAGGGTCGGCATATTTAATGGCTGTGCAATCTGAACATCCCGGAGAAAATGGATTCCCCTTAGTTTTTCTGTGAGAGCGGTTGCATAATTTTTTATGTCTGCCATATTTTTTCCGGCCACACGAACTTCAATAGGAGTCGATGCTCCCTGGGCCATGATTTTTTCAGTGAGCTCAATGGGTTCAAATGAAATCAGCAAGTCGGGATAAAGTATTAAAAGACGTTTGCGAATGGTTTCCTTTAATTCCTCCATTTTCACTCTGTAGTCCCCATCCAGATTTATCTGTATAACGGATTCCTGGGTACCACTGTTAAAAACATACAGGTTGCTGGCACCGAAGCTGCTGGGCACGATGCCTACATAGGCAGAAGAGATGGCCACATGATGATCTACGATTGAATCCACGACGTCTAGTACCTCTTTTGTGAGTCGCTCAGTTACTTCCAGCCTCGTTCCCTGTGGTTCCCTTAAGCGCAACTGCAGCTGCCCGTTATTTGTTTTAGGTAGAAGATCTTTGCCAATAAATACAAAACAAAATCCAGCAGCTCCCAGGATAACAATCAGATAAATTCCGACGATCAATTTTCGGAAAGGCATCCAATATTGTAATCTTTTACCCAGACCGCTTTTCATTCTTTGAAAAAGACCATTGTCTTCTTTATGAGTTGACTCCTGGATGCGATGGGCATTAACTTCATTAATTTCCTCTTCATTCAGCGCCAGCCCGGCATGGGCATGTATGCCGGAATGTTTATACTGAAATTTTTCAGCTTTTAATAACCAGACGGAAATAACCGGAACCAGTGTTTGTGCAGCAACAAAAGAAATAATCATCGCAAAGGCAATGGACAGCGATAAAGGCAGAAACATGGCCTTGGGTACACCGGTCATAATGAAGGCCGGAGCGAAAACAGCGAGTATACAGAGCAGGATCAGAACCAGCGGGAAGGAAATTTCGTTACAGGCATCTTCAATGGCTTGCTTTTTAGGTTTGCCCATTTCCAGATGCTGGTGAATATTTTCAATGGTTACCGTAGCCTGATCTACCAGGATGCCGATGGCGAGTGCCAGCCCGCTCAGCGTCATGATATTGATGGTTTGTCCCGCTAGTTTCAAAAAGAACACAGCGCCCATTACCGCAATGGGAATGGTGACGATTACCACAAGACTACTCCGCCAGTCACGCAGGAACAAAAGCACCATCAGTCCGGTGAGTATGGCACCCAGTATACCTTCGGTCATCAGGCTTTTCGCAGAATTGATTACGAATACGGACTGATCAAATTCGTAACTGATATTTACGTCATCGGGCAGGAGACTTTTCATTTCTGGCAGCTTACTGCGGAGCGTTTGCACTACATCCCAGGTAGAGGCATCAGCTGTTTTTACGACCGGAATATACACGGAACGCTTGCCATTTACCAGGGCATAATCTACTGTTATATCTGCTCCGTCAGAAACGGACCCGATATCACGGATGAAAACATTGCTAAGCCCATTACTCTTGATCGGTATATCCTCAAATTTTTCTATGGTGGACTCCAGGGAATTGATGGTCGTAATAAACATCGTTGAATCCACCCTCAGATTACCAGCCGGAGAGATGGAGTTATTTTTTATCAGCGCATCTACTACTTCATCGGCAGATAAATTATAGGCTTTTAATTTTTCGGGAGTCACATTGATTACGACCGTTCTGGCGTTGGATCCAAATGGCGGTGCAGACGACATACCCGGAACCGTAGCAAAAAGTGGTCGTACGCGTGTAATGGCCAGGTCAAAGATTTCCTTGAGTGAACGCGTCTTGCTGCTGAACACCAGTTCGCCGACGGGTAAGGAAGATGCATCAAAACGAATCACCTGCGGAGGAAGTGCTCCGGGTGGAAAAAAAGCCATGGTCCGGTTGACCTGCAGCGCTACCTGGGCAGAGGCTTCAGCCATATCGGTAGCTTCATAAAAACTCAGTTTGATCAAAGAGAGACCCTGGATATTTTTACTCTCTACATTTTTAATCCCGTTGATGTAAAGAAACTGATCCTGCATACGGGTTGCAAAAAATCCTTCCATCTGCTGGGCCGACATTCCCCCATATTGTTCGATTACGTAGATGGTGGGAGAATTCAGCTTGGGAAATATGTCAATGGGGATCGTTCTGATCGCCATCACCGAAAAAAGCAGTATGGCCAGAAAAAGCACCAGAATGGTGATAGGCCTTCGTAAAGCGGAACGTACCATATAATGAGTTATTGAATGGATTGAATAAATCCGGCAAGCTGACCGGTGGCAATGGCTTTGTCAAGCTGCGCCAGATACCAGCTACCTGTTGTTTCTGCATTGTCATTCAGCGAACGGTCCAGTACAAATGCAGCGTTTGTCAGATCGATCAGCGTAATGATACCCGCTTTGTATTGGGCAATTTTCTGATTATACGTATCGACTGCTGCCTGATACTGAATGGGCAGCTCCAGCAAATTCTTTTCCGTGATATCAATACTGTTCTGCGCCTGGCGTGTAGCTGAAGCCAGACTGATTTGCTGTTGCCTTAGTTCCAAATCGGTGGCGTCTTTTTCAAAGCCAAAAGTCTTCAGTCGATCTTTTTTATGTATTCCGTTAAAAAGATCATATTGAAAAGAAACCCCGGCCAGATAATTAAAACGTTGGTATCCGAATCCATTATCTACGGATTGATACTGATCATTATATGCAATGCTGGAGCCTCTTGCCCAGGAAGCAGCCGTCAGGTATATCTTTGGAAGATAGCTCCTGGAAATCAGTCGTTGGTTGGACAAATAGAGTTTACTCAGATTCGCATAGTAATCTATCAGCGGATTGATGGAAGTATCGACTCGAGCATTCAGAATATTTTTTCGTTTGCCGATTAACATCAGCACCGTATCGGGCAGGATCGCTTCGACCGGAACTCCCGTGAGATAAGAAATTTCCTCGCGGTAATTTTTTCCCTGCTCATTGATCTGATTATACGTAATCCGGCTCTTGGATAATTCCGCTTTGGCCAGGGAAGAATCTGAGCCAGGTTTTATACCACTTCTGGTGAGTGCGTTGATTATGTTAAAAATGGTGTCGTAACGTTTGACGGTTTCTTTTTCAACAGTCATCCGAGCCTCACTAATCATCAGATTGAAATAGGCCCGGCATATGCGTCCGTGCAGAATATACATTTCCCTTTGAAGGTCGGCCTGGGAAAGATCCTGTCCTGATTTTGCATAATCTATCAGGGCCTTCTTATAACCAAAATTGATCAGGTCGTATTCTCCATATAGTATTGCAATATTTCCTGATACGGCCTGATAATCATTCGCTCCCCTCACCCCCGAAGAAGTAGAAGGAATTATTCCGTAAGGGAAATAACTGCCCGCCGTTGAATTATCGGAACCGAGATTAACCTGGTCGTTGAAACGTACAGCTGGAAGAAACTGATGCCGGGCCTCCGTAACAGAAGCAGAAGCACTGCTGACCAGCGCTCTTTTTTCCAAAAGTCTCGGCAGATAATGATCGGCACTGTCGTTGAGCGCGGAAAGGCTAAGAAAGGGCTTTTGAGAAAAAACAGAAACGGAAGACAACAAGAAAATAATCGTTGTATAAACAATCCGTCTCCCTCTCGGGAAAATAAACATGTGCTGGAATTAAATGAAAAAATTGTTTAATGAAACATTAAACAATCGCAGGAGGTCCCCGTAAAGAAGGTGCATTAAAAGAAAAACTTGTCAGGGGTTGTGTCTCATTCAACAGAGTTTCCCTGATCCTGAAACTACAGGTAATCAAATCCTGCAGAACATCGGGCGCCGTAAACAAATGGGAAGGATGAAATCTTTTGTTTAACCGGAAACGGGTTGCCTTAGAATCCCTATGATGATCCTTGGCGAGGACTGAATGAGGGGTTTTATCGGACTGCTGTGAAATAAAGTCACCGGTAAAAAAAGATACTGCAGGGGTTTTTCCAAAATGCAGATTTAACTGTACCGAAAAAAACGACATATATACCAGGATAAGACTTGCCCTGGTCAAATTTCTGATATGTCGATTACTGGTGAACAATTAAAAATTCATTTAAACCGCAAAGTTACCCATAATAAGGATATTAAAATTATAGTTTGTATTCACGAACGCTTAACAAAAACTGGTTACCTTGAACATGAACGCCATGATGTTTTGTTCCGCTTGTCATAAAATTAATTTTCTAAAATTAAACTTTTTTATTAACCCAGCCGATTTGGGCTAGTTCAAGTCCGGTATTTTAGATATCTACATTTTGTTTTGTCCTTAGCCGAAGCGACTTAGCAATGCCCCACAGATTTATTTTCGAAATAAATTCCAACCAGTAAAGGCAAAAAAATAATAGCGAGAAACTTAATAATGTTTATCGCAGTATAAAAATTTTCGTGACCAGTATATTTTTCAACAATGGCGGAAATGCGACGTGGATTAAAATAAAGCCATATAAAAAACACAGCAATAGCGAACGAGGAAATTAAAATTATTTTTGCCCGAAGTGTTAGATGTACCGTCTTACCTGCAATTGAAATATCATAATAATTACAAAGGATAAAACGGGCGATACCATACAAAAGTGCAAAAACCATGAACAAAGCTATCCCTACTACCATCGACGAGGTATATCTCGCTGATTTTTCCGATCTATCTATTTTTAAAGTGTACCTGTAAATAAAATAAAAAACGAAATTGTACATCTTTAAAAATATATTATCTAATCATAAAGAAAGCAATCTCATAAATATAATGTACGAAAGCGGCTTCCACAAGTAAGTAAAATCCCCGGCATTGAAATGCCAGGGCTTCAACTACTGACACGAACTAAAGATTCATACTGTTTACATGTTCATCAATCTTTTTTCCGACTGCCTGGTAAACCTCATTTTTGCCTCCTATAAAATCCATCCATTCTGACCCTACTTTATGGATATGTGCCAGGAATGTATGATTGATGCTGACTGTAAAAAAACCTTTGTCCTTCGGTAGCGGGCGGACCTCAGCCTGCAGGATCTGCCTGTCGAATGGGACTTCCAGGAAAAAGGATGGAACATAAATTTCCGGTTCCCGGTTGTTCTTAGGGTATTCGTGGAATGACTTTCTGTTGGTAGGCATATTACTAAATTATTTAGCAAAAATATACCGGAGTTTTGAATCAACCAAAAGAAAAATTAGCGCCTTTATGGTTAGCCTGTGGCAAAGTGATTACTGAACAACCAGTTTTTTCACGTCATAGAAACTTCCCGCACGCATGGAATAAATATAGAGTCCTTTGGCCAGCACCCCGGTGTTCAGATCATAAGAATACCTGCCTGCATTCTTCATTTCATTCACCATGATCTTCACTGGTCTTCCCTGCATATCATATAATACAAGTTCTACTTTCGAAGCAATTGGCACATCGTATTCGATCTTCGTGCTCTGCGACATGGGTACCGGGTTGGGATAATTCTGACCCAGGAACCAGGAAAGCTTTTCTGTTGTTGAGCTGCTGTCTGAATCAACTGCCTTTGCATTATCAAGGTGGGCAGGTTCAACGGTGATCGTATTGGTCGTGCTGAATATTGCGTCCACCCAGTAGTTAGCCGATTTGTATAACTGATTCGGGAAAGCTGGGGCTGCTGTGTATTTGTAAGTTCCCTGTCCGTTGCCAGGATCTGTTCCACTTGCTCCGTTCGTTCCATCTGCAGGTGCAGTCAATGGTGAATTG
>Ga0209863_10000608_pt1 | contig 16727 bp, 15 predicted proteins | sample OrgsoiDNA2013046_FD_185796 | JGI IMG/M metagenome (GOLD analysis project Ga0209863, IMG submission 185796) | Permafrost soil microbial communities from the Arctic, to analyse light accelerated degradation of dissolved organic matter (DOM) -... | ecosystem: Environmental > Terrestrial > Soil >...
TTCTTCACGTCGGATTTCCGTCGAAAGCCGCTTTGCCGCCGCCGCCCGCCTGCCAAGATCGCTGCTAAAATAAGCTTCTGCCATGTTTGAGAACCTAACCAGCAAACTCCAGCGCGCCTTCAAAAACCTCCGCGGCCAGGGCGCCCTCACCGAAGAAAACATCCAGGAACCCCTGCGCGAAATTCGCATGGCGCTGCTCGAAGCCGACGTCAACGTCAAAGTCGTCAAACAGCTCATCGACCAGATCCAGGTCAAGGCTCTCGGCCAGCAGGTCGCGGGATCGCTTTCGCCCGGCGACCAGGTCGTCAAGATCATGCACGACGAGCTGATCGAGATCCTCGGCCGCGACACCGCCCGCATCAAATTCGCCTCGCAACCACCCACGGTAGTGTTAATGGCCGGCCTCCAAGGCTCCGGTAAGACCACGACTTCCGGCAAGCTGGCCAATTGGTTCAAGAACGGCGGCCACCGCCCACTGCTAGTCTCCGTCGACGTCTACCGCCCCGCCGCCCGCGAACAGCTCAAAGTCGTAGCCCAAGCCATCAAAGCGAAAATCTACGAAGGCGAAGCCACCGAAGCCAGCACCGCCACCGTCGAACGCCTGGTAAAAGAAGCCCGCCGCGAAGCCATCAACACCGGCTGCGACGTACTCATCGTCGACACCGCCGGACGCCTCCACATCGACGAGCAGCTCATGGACGAAATGCAGTCCCTAAAAAAGCTGCTCAACCCGCAGGAAATCCTGTTCGTAGCCGACGCCATGACCGGCCAAGACGCAGTCCGCTCCGCCGACGAGTTCCACAAGAAGCTTTCGCTCACAGGGGTGATTCTCACAAAGATGGATGGTGATGCCCGCGGCGGCGCGGCTTTGTCCATCCGCTCCGTGACGGGGCAGCCGATTAAATTCGTAGGCGTAGGCGAAAAGTACGATGCCCTCGAACCCTTCCATCCCGACCGCATCGTCTCCCGCATCCTGGGAATGGGCGATTTGGCCACGCTCATCGAGCGTGCCGAGCAGAATGTCGACAAAGAAAAAGCTCAAGCCCTGGCCACGAAAGCTTTCACCGGCGACGGCTTCTCCCTGGAAGATTTCCGCGAACAACTCCGCCAGGTCAAGAAAATGGGCTCGCTGCAAAGCCTCATTGGCATGCTGCCCAGCGTAGGCCCCTTCGCCGGAATGCAGAAGCACGCCGACAAGATCGACGAAAAACAAATCACCCGCGTCGAAGCCATTATCAGCTCCATGACAGCCCATGAACGCGACCACCACGAAGTCATCAACGGCAACCGCCGCAAACGCATCGCCCGCGGCAGCGGCACCAGTGTGCAGGAAGTCAACAATCTACTTCGCCAATACGCCCAGATGAAAAAGATGTTCAAGCAAATGGGCAAACCCAGCTTCGCCCGCCGCATGGCCGGGATGAAGATGCCGGGAATGTAGGGTCGCAGCTGGCTCATAAAGCACTGTCATCCTGAGCGGAGCAATGCCTTCACGAAGTGAAGGCATTACGGAGTCGAAGGACCCCTGCTCTGTCGGCAAAATACGAGTGCGCAAAGAATTTCTCACAAGAAGGCGCAATCGAAACTGCTGGACAAAAACTAAATGAAGTGGCGCTCCCTCGAAGAGTCGAAGCCAGGCCAGGACACGCGCCCCCTCCGCGAGCAATTTGCCGAGCGCAAGGCACTCATTGAAAAGCTTGTCCCCTCTGAGTTGACGGCCGTACACCGCCAGGTAGTCGAAGACCTGCAACATTCCCGAATCGCCGAACGCGCCCTGCAAGCCGGCGCCAAAGCTCCAGCCTTCGATCTCCTCGACCACAACGGAAAGCACGTCACATCCACCGAACTTCTCTCTCGAGCCCGCCTAATCCTCTGCTTCATCCGCGGGCGCTGGGACCCCTTCTGCTGCGGCCAGCTCGAAGCCATGCGCGACTACCTCCCGCGCATCGAAAAAGCCGGAGCCACCGTCGCCTTCATCTCCCCGCAAACCGTGAAGCATTCCTTCTTCATGCACGACCAGCACAAGCCGCGCTTCCCTCTCCTCAGCGACGCGGGCAACCAGATCGCACGACAATTCGGATTGGTCTACCGCGTCCCCAACAGCCCACCCACCGATCAGCAAGAGATCTACCGCCGCGTCTTCATCAACCTCCCCAACACCAACGGAGACCCCAGCTGGGAGCTGCCCATCCCCGCCACCTACGTCCTCGACCGCGATTCCACCATCCTCTACGCCTCGGCGAATCCTGACTACGCGGAGCGGCCCGAACCGGCGGAAATCCTGGCGATCCTGAGCCAGACTTAGCCAGAACCGCCCTTGAAATCCCCCCTAACCTCAGGCATAATAAGAGTTTGTCCGAACACCGCTGGGTCGTCCGTTTAAGGCAATCCGGTAATCAGTTCTCAAGGAAACTCTCTGTGTTAATGATTCGACTCTCGCGCGTTGGTGCGCGGAAACAGCCGCTGTATCGCATCGTCGTCATCGAAAAAGAACGCGCTCGCAATGGTCTGCCCGTGGAGATTGTCGGAACCTACAATCCCCGCACCAACCCCGGCACCATCGACATCAAGCGTGACCGAGTGGACTATTGGGTTTCGAAGGGCGCGCAAATGTCCGAGCGCGTGGGCAAAATTGTGAAGCATGCTCCCGCCGCCGCTCCAGTAGCCGCGACTGCGTAGTTTGCCTCGACCATTCCGAGATACGCCCGAAGGAGCTTTCGCATGACCGCACCCCGTGAGGACAACCGAGGCGCTCCCCCAAACAGCTCGGCCCCGAATGCCAAAGCGATGATCGAGCACATCGCTCGCGCCCTGGTGGATGCCCCGCAATCCGTCCTCGTGGATCAATTCAACGACCAGGGTGAAATCGTGCTGGAGTTGGAAGTCGCTCCCACGGACATCGGCAAAGTCATTGGGCGGCAAGGTTCGGTGGTGAAGGCCATGCGCAGCCTGGTCCGCGCCATCGGCGACAAGCAAGACCGCGACTACGCCCTCGAAATCGTCGAAGACTAAGGTCTGGTAGATCAGGATCAGTGTGGCGCGGGCGCCCTCGTCCGCGAGGTCTTGCTTTATCGGGGCCTCAGAAGCCCAGGAGACCCTCCATCCACGACGAATTCATTACCCTCGCCCGTGTTCTCAAAACGCAAGGCCGCCACGGCGAAATCGCGGTTGAATTGCATACCAGTCATCCCGATCGCTTCTCTCCCGGCATGCATTTGTTTGCGCTGGGCCAGGATGACAATCGCCGCAAAGTCGAATTGGAAGGATTTTGGCCGCACAAAGGCAGCTTGGTTTTGAAGCTGAAAGGCATCGATTCCATCAACGACGCCGAAGCTTTCCTGCGTTGCGAGTTGCAAATCCCTCGCGCAGAACGGGCGCAACTTGAACCCGGCGAGGCATATATTAGCGATCTTGTGGGATGTGAGGTCATCGACCGCGGACACAGCGTAGGACGTGTAACGGCGGTACAATTCGGCGCGGGCGAAGCCCCGTTGCTGGTCGTTCACGACGGAAAACAAGAACACCTTTTGCCCTTCGCCCACGCATTCTTGGAAGCTCCAACCGACGGCACGGCGCTGGATGTGGACCATAGGAAGATTTACATGCGTTTACCGGAAGGCCTCCTGGACGTAAACGTGCATTCGAAAACGGAACGCGGCGAGCAGGGATCCAGTGAGAACAATTAGCTCACCGCAGTCTAGCTTTTCTCCGTACCTCCGTGTCTCCGTGGTGAAGGGGCGTTAAAGAATGAAGTTCCACATCGTCACCATCTTTCCCGACTTCTTCCACGGCCCCCTCGACTACGGTATCGTTCGGCGCGCACGCGAGGCTGGCTTGATTGACATCCAAATCCACGACCTTCGCTCATTCACCCACGACAAGCACCAAACCGTAGATGACCGACCCTTCGGCGGCGGCGAAGGCATGGTTCTCAAGCCAGAACCAATCTTCGACTGTGTCGACTCTCTGGGTTTTGCCCCTCGCGCCGAGCGGATCAATGGAAGTGGTACTCGACAGTCCGTAATCCTCCTGTCAGCACAAGGGCGCCCCTTCAACCAGAAACTGGCAGCGGAACTCACGGCCCTCGACGAAATTGCCCTGATCTGCGGCCGCTACGAGGGCGTTGACGAACGGGTAAACACCGCCCTGGCCGACCGCGAAATCTCCATCGGCGACTACGTGCTCAGTGGCGGAGAACTCGGCGCTGCCGTCATCCTGGACACCGTCACACGCCTTCTTCCCGGTGCGTTGGGTAACGAAGCTTCCTCGCAACAGGAGTCGTTTACGGCGACTGCCGCCTGCTCAGAACCCTCTTCTCCCGCGGATTCCACCTGTTCCTCCGGCGGCCTCCTCGACTATCCCCATTTCACCCGCCCTGCCGAGTTCCGGGGCCTCTCGATTCCCGAGATCCTGATTTCGGGCGACCACGAACGAATTCGCCGCTGGCGCAGACGCTCAGCCTTGGCCAAAACCTTCCACAACCGCCCGGACTTGCTCACAAGCGCCGATTTGGGCAACGAAGATCGTCAACTCCTGGAAGAAATTCAGAGCAGCGCGCAATCGTCGGAAAATCCTGCCTCCCATTCGCCAGAAAGCCCCAAAATCCGTTATACTCAATAGCTTAGGAAGAGTTAAGACATGTCCAATTTAATCATCGATAAGCTTCTGGAAAAATCGCAGCGGACCGACCTCCCCAAATTCAACCCCGGGGATACCGTCCGCGTTCACGTCAGGATCAAAGAGGGCGAAAAAGAACGCGTTCAGATCTTTGAAGGCCTCGTCATTTCCCAGCGCAATGGCCAGCAAGGCTCCTTCGTCGTCCGCAAGATGAGCTTCGGCCAGGGAGTCGAACGTATTTTCCCCTACCGCTGCAAAGTCGTAGACAAGGTCGAGGTCGTCCGCTCGTTCAGGGTCCGCAGGGCCAAGCTCTACTACCTTCGTTCGCTCCGTGGCAAAGCCGCCCGACTGCGCGAAGTCGAAACCAAAAAGTAGCAAGCTTAGGGAAAAAAACATTGAGCGGCCCACCACATAACCGGTGGCGGGCCGCTTGTTCTTGTTCCGTTCTAAAGCTAGCTCTCGCCAACCAATTCTCCTATCCGTGCATCTCTTTAGTTCTGGCCCGTGTTAGTCTCGGGTCCGGCACTTTCCAATTTCCGATTTGCAAAGAGTCTGAGCCCGTCTGCGGGGAGCCTATGAAGGCACGTCTGTTCTCTTTCCCTTTGTTCATGGTTTTGATCTCGCCATGGATCGCGTGTAGCAACAGCAGCAATCAGAGCGTGGCTCCTCCACCGCCGCCCACCCCAGGACTCAACAGCATTCAGCACATCGTTTTTATCATCAAGGAAAACCGCAGCTTCGATCAGTATTTTGGAACGTTCCCTGGAGCCGACGGCGCCACCAGCGGCAAGACCTCCACCGGAACCACCATCCCTCTCGGACAGACGCCCGACAAGATGGCCCACGACATCGGCCATGGCTGGTGGGACGCGCATACCGCCATCGACAATGGCAATATGGATAAGTTTGACCGCGTTTCCATGGGGTCCGACCTGTCGGGTTACACGCAGATGCGCGAGGCCGATATCCCAAACTACTTTGCCTACGCGAGGCAATTCGTTCTGGCGGACCGAATGTTTTCCTCGCTCATGGGTCCCAGCTTCCCAAATCATCTCTATACGGTGGCGGCGCAATCCGGCGGGGCCCTCGACAATCCTGTCAAGAATACCCATGGTGCTTGGGGATGCGACTCCGACGACACAGCCACAGTTCCGGTTATGGACAGCGGTGGCCACATTACCCAGCAGTTCCCGTGCTTCGATTTCCAGACAATTGTGGATAGCCTGCAGGCTGCTGGAATTAGCTGGAAGTACTATGCCCCCGGTTTTGGCCAATCGGGCTATAACTGGTCGACCCTTGATGCAGTGAAACATATCCGGAACGGCACGTTGTGGTCGACCAACGTCGTCGCGGAAACGCAATTCGTCACGGACGCTCAGAACGGAACCTTGCCAGCCGTCAGTTGGATCGTTTCGGGGCCTACGAGCGAGCATCCGCCGGACAGCACTTGCCGCGGAGAAAACTGGACCGTGCAACAGATCAACGCCATCATGCAGGGCCCGAGCTGGAAATCGACGGCGATTTTCTTAACCTGGGATGACTTTGGCGGTTTCTATGACCATGTGCCCCCGCCCGGAATCGATCAGTTCGGGCTCGGCCCCCGCGTGCCCCTTCTCATCATCTCTCCCTACGCGAAGAAGGGCTTGATTAGCCATACGCAGTACGAATTTGCGTCCTTTCTGTCGCTGCTGGAAACCCGCTTCAAACTTGCGCCGCTGACGAGCCGTGACCAGACCGCCAACAACATGACCGATAGCTTCGATTTCACGCAAACTCCGCAGCCCACCTTGCCCTTAACAGCTCGGACCTGTCCCTGAGTGTTCGTTGCAAATCGCTGGAGAGTGCTACCCGTAACGAATCAGGGCGTGGCCAAAGCCACGCCCTGACCTCGAACCGCGCACACGGGATATATTGCCGGATAAGCCGGCGTTGCGCGTAAAAGTTTAAGAAGCGCCGACCGCCATTTCGGTGCCGGGCACTGCCACCTGTTGCTGCTGCAACCAGTAGCGAAGAAGCTGGCGATCGCTCTTCCGAATCTCGCGAAACTCAATGCCCAGACCATCGGGACCGGAGTGTTTCACTCGACCGCGGATGGCAACGTCCGTATTGGGTAGATCGAGAACTATTTCGACGTGGGCCCCGATTTCCAGACCAATCGAACCGATCAGCAGGCAGCCCGTTTCACAGATATTCGTGACCCGTCCGTGGCGAAAGCTGCCGTCAGTGCTGGCTCCGTGCGGGGCAAGACGCGCCTGCACGTCAGCTTTGACACGCGGAAACTTGCGCTTACGCTCGCCCTCCGGTACGCGTTGGGTGGGATCGATGGTGATCGGGCCGAATTGGTCCGCCGCTTCCCGCATATCCTTATCCCAAAATGATTTGCCAGACTCCACTGCCTGGACGCCGATTTGGCCTTTTTGCGGTGAATCGGGCGCGCCTATCCAAACGACACGACAAACAAACTTGCTTCGTCCGCGCTCCACCGTAACGACTTCGCCGACCCGCGCCGAGGAACGCACTCCATACAAGCGAGCCCCTCGCAGAGAGATATCGAGCGTGCAAGCCATATCCAGTTGAGGGCGCTTATGCGCATCCAGCGTCACGACCCGCAGAGGGATCGCTAACTGCACCCGTTTGTCATACCTTTCGACAGACGGAGTAGAGTTGTTCGAGTCCTGCTTCGATCTTGTTTTCTTGCCTGATGACATGCAAATCACTCGGTATTCGTAAGGTAGCAAGTGTTTTTCCTATCAGCAATTTACCGCCGTAACATGCTCTACAACCGATGGGTAGTTACGGATGCGGGAGGCACACCATGGGCAACGCTTTTCCACAGACAAGTGATTTCCCACATCTTGCGAACCATCCTTTTCGGAGAGATGATTAGCGTTCGTGCAGCCAACACCGAAGTCCGACTCGCAAAGCACCCCCAGGAACCTGTCCCCAGCGGCAGCTAAGTTACGCCTGCTCAAGAGGTTACGGTGTACGCTGCGCTATGAAAGAGAAGCTTGGTCGGGCGGCTCCCAGTTGGTCGGAGGAGTGGATGAAGCGGGTCGAGGCTGCCTGTTTGGCCCAGTCGTGGCCGCAGCCGTCGTCCTAAACCCTTTGGATCGCATCCGAGGCCTGCGGGACTCGAAACTCCTGCCCGCAGAGACACGCGAGAGACTCGCCACCCAGATACGCCAGCGGGCCCTGTGCTGGGCGTTCGCCGCCGTCGACGCGGCTCAGATCGATGCCATCAACATTCTTCAGGCCTCGCGGCTAGCCATGCGCAATGCCGTCCTCCAGCTTCAGCCTGCGCCCGACTTTCTCCTCGTGGACGCTGTTCACCTGGACCATCCCTGTGCGCAGCGTTCCCTCATTCATGGGGATGCCCTGTCAGCCTCCATTGCCGCCGCCTCGATCATCGCCAAAGTGGAACGCGACCGCATGATGCGTGAATTCGACCTCCTCTATCCGGAGTATGCTTTGGCATCCAATAAAGGCTACGGAACGCGAGCGCACAAAGCCGCTCTCCTGATGCACGGCCCCTCGCCGCTTCACCGCATGACCTTCGCACCAGTGCGCAGTACTCAGGAAGAGTTTGATTTTCCCGACGAAGCGGACGATCTTCTTAGCGAGGACCTACTTGGCGACGACCTCCTGGCGGATTTCGATCCCGCCGCTTCGGCCTGACCCCGGCGCCACCTGTTAACCTCGAAGTGTAGGCCTTAGGAGATTTCACAAGCCGTTGCCGCCCATCATCAATGCCCAGGATCTTTCCAAGCGCTATGGGGTGCTGCCCCTTTTCCAGAATGTCTCCTTCACCATTTCCGAGGGCGACCGCGTTGGCCTGATTGGCCCGAATGGCTCCGGGAAATCGACCTTGCTCAAGATCCTCGCCGGCGAGGTGGATCCCGACAGCGGCGACGTGGCCCGGCGGAAACGCAGCCGGCTAAGCTACGTCACCCAGGACTCCGGGTTCCCCCCGGAGGCAACCGTGCGCTCCATAGTGCTGAAGGCCATGGAAGAGGGCGCCGTCCCCGAGAGCGAGCGTGGCACGCGCTTTGCGGAAACCCTTGGCCGTGCCGGTTTCGAAGACCTGGAGGCCAAGGCATCGAAACTCTCCGGCGGCTGGCAGAAACGCCTGGCTCTGGTGGCGGCGCTCGTCCAAGCCCCAGACATTCTCCTCCTCGACGAGCCCACGAACCATCTAGATCTCGCAGGCATCCAGTGGCTGGAAGAATTGCTGGAGAGCGCGTCTTTTGCCTGCGTAGCCGTCAGCCACGACCGCTACTTCCTCGAAAACGTCGCCACGGAAATGGCTGAACTTAACCGCGCTTATCCCGACGGCATCCTCCGCGTCCACGGCAACTACAGCACGTTCCTGATCAAGAAAGAAGAATTCCTGCACGCTCAGTCCAAGCGGCAGGAAGCTCTCGAAAACCGCGTTCACACGGAAATCGAGTGGCTGCGCCGCGGGCCCAAGGCCCGGACCACAAAATCCAAAGCGCGCATCGACCGCGCCCACGAAATGATCGGCGAACTGGCGAACCTGAACGCTCGAACCAAGACTTCGAGCGCGGGTATTGACTTCTCCGCAACCGGCCGCCAAACCAAGCGCCTCGTCGAACTCGAAGACGTCAGTTACGAGATCCCGGGCCGCACATTATTTCGCGATCTGAGTTTTACTATTACCGCCGGAATGCGCGTCGGCCTTGTCGGCCCCAACGGAAGTGGCAAAACAACTTTGCTCCGGCTTCTGTTGGGCGAGAGCCAGCCCGCCACCGGCAAAATCCAGCGCGCCAGCGTCCTCCGCATCGTCTACTTCGATCAAACTCGTCAACTCGACGAGAGCGGGACGCTTCGCCGCGCCCTCGCGCCCGACAGCGACTCCGTCATTTACCAGGATCGCGTAATTCACGTCGCCGCGTGGGCGGCGAGATTCTTGTTCACCAGCGAGCAGCTCAATCAGCCCGTTTCGCGGTTATCCGGCGGTGAGCGCGCGCGCGTGCTCATCGCTCAGCTCATGCTGCAACCCGCAGACTTGCTTCTGCTTGACGAGCCGACCAACGACCTCGACATCCCCACCCTCGAAATTCTCGAGGAAAGTCTTCTCGAATACCAGGGCGCCCTCGTACTGGTCACACATGATCGCTACCTGCTCGATCGGGTATCGACGGTCGTTCTCGGTCTGGATGGCCAAGGCAGCGCCGAAGGCTTCGCCGATTACTCGCAATGGGATGCTTGGCAGAGGGAGTCGAAGGAAGAAAAGAAGCCGGCAGGTTCAGAGAAAGGCCCGGCACCCAGCCCAGAAGTTTCACGCGCTGCCAAGAAGCTCTCCTACATGGATGCTCGCGATTACGCCACCATCGAGCATCGCGTTGCAGACGCGGAAGTCGGTTTGCAAGCCAAGCGCGAAGCTCTCGAAGACCCGGCGATCGTCAGCGACGCCCCCAAACTGGTCCAAGCGCATGCCGAACTGGATGCGGCCCAGGAAATCGTAGACACGCTCTATGCGCGCTGGGCAGAACTGGAAAGTAAGCTGAAGTGAAAGGGCTTGGTAGTTTCCGAGCCTGGGCCGGCGAGGGCGCCTGCCCCCACGCGACCCTACACCGCACCACCTTATACCACGCACTGTCATCCTGAGCGGAGCAGTGCCTTCACGAGGTGAAGGCACTGCGGAGTCGAAGGACCCCTTTTACCTACCGGATCCTTTACGTACGCCCAGAATGAAGGGTAAGAAGATTAAACCTGGACCGCCTGATACTCCCCATACACGCCCTTGAAGTCCGTGATCTTGTGATCATTCTCGAAATGCCAGATGCGAGTGGCCACTTCGTCGATCAAGTCGTGGTCATGCGTAACAATGAGCACAGTGCCCGGATAGCGCTGCAGCGCGATATTCAGGGCGTTAATGGCTTCGAGGTCCAGGTGGTTCGTGGGCTCGTCAAGAACCAGGATGTTCGGCTTTTGCAGCATGAGCTTGCAGAACAGCAGCCGCGCCGCTTCTCCGCCGGATAGCGCTTCCGTTTTCTTGTTCCCCTCTTCTTTTTGGAAGAGCATCTGCCCGAGCAAGCCGCGAATTTCTTCGGTGGAAGCTCCTGGCTCCCATTGGTGCAACCAATCGAAAACGTTCGAGCCCTTTTGGATGAGTTGTTTGTGGTCCTGCGCGAAATAACCGACCGACGCTTCATGTCCCCAGGTCACTTTACCGCCGGAAAGAAACTCGCCGTCGTAGCCGCTGGTCTGGCGCAATTCGGACTCTGGAATCGTCGGCGAACTCGCCAGCAGCGCATTGAGCAGCGTCGTTTTCCCAGCGCCGTTCCGCCCGATCAGCGCGATCTTTTCGCCCCGCAGCGCGCTCGCCGTGAAACTCTTCAACACTTCCTGGTCGCCATACGATTTCGACACATCGACAAAATCCAGCACATGCTTGCCCGAAGGCCGCTTCTGCTCGAACTTAATGTAGGGCCGCGCAATATTCGACCGCGCCAGATCCGTAACCTGTAACCGCTCAACTTCCTTGCGCCGCGATTGCACCTGGCTGGAACGGGTTCCCGCCGAGAAGCGCGCAATAAATTCGTTGAGCTGCGAAATCTTCTTCTCGCGCTGCGCATTCTGCGATTCGATCTGCGAACGAATCTGCGTCTTTGCCACCACCATGTCGTCGTAGGTGCCCGTATAAGTGATGATGGTTTCGTAGTCGATGTCGGCGATATGTGTGCAAACACTGTTCAGGAAGTGGCGGTCATGGGAGATGACGAGCAGCACGCCCTCATAGTCATTCAGGAATGCCTGTAACCAGTGAATCGAGTCCAGGTCCAAGTGGTTCGTAGGTTCGTCGAGCAGCAGTGCCTGCGGATGTCCGAATAGAGCCTGGGCCAGCAGCACACGGACTTTCTGCCCGCCTTGAATCTCGCCCATCTTGCGTTCGTGAAACTCGTCGGGAATGTCCAACCCTTGCAGCAAAATAGCGGCATCCACTTCGGCGGAATACCCGTCCTCTTCGCCAACAATGCCCTCCAGTTCGCCCACGCGCATGCCATCTTCGTCCGACATTTCCAGCTTCGAATAAATGACCTCACGCTCTTCCAGCGCCTTCCACAGGCGCTTGTTGCCCATGATCACGGTATCAACCACGCGGTATGCATCGAACGCAAACTGATCCTGACTCAACACGCCGAACTTGCGCGGCCGGACGACCGTTCCCTTTTGAGGGTCGAGTTCGCCCGTCAGCAGCTTCATGAACGTGGATTTGCCCGAGCCATTCGGACCAGTTAGGCCATAGCGCTTCCCCGGCGTAAAGGCCGTGGACACATCTTCAAACAAAACTTTGGCGCCGTAGCGCATGGATACATTGCTGACAGAAATCATGAGGTTACAGGGAACTTCCAGGGAAAATTGCCGACTGCGAGGGATCGCAGCGATCTGTTCAAGAATACCATGCTAGGCCGGATTTACGCGGTAAATCCCGATACACCGAAGGGCGCGAGCGTGGTAGCCTTTTCGTTCTGCGTTGTTGCAACGTATGCACTTCCCACCATGTCGTTGAGGAGCTTATGAGTCCGAATTCTTCGCATGTCGATCTGCAAGCTATGGCCCGTCAGGTTCTCCGCCAAAACGGATTTGAGCCCGACTTTCCCGCCGCCGCAAAGACGCAGGTGGCGCAACTGCAAGCCCATCCTCCGCAAATTTCGGCCGGGGGCAGTACGCGCGATCTGCGCAACTTGCTCTGGTCGTCGATCGACAACGACACCTCGCGCGATCTCGACCAGATCGAATACTGCGAGCGCCTGCCCGATGGCTCCGTGAAAGTCCTCATTGGTATCGCCGATGTGGATATCTACGTTCCGAAGAATTCTCCCATCGACCAGTACGCGGCTCAGCAAACCTGCACGCTCTACACCGGCGTCCACAATTTCTCCATGATTCCGGACGAGCTTTCGACCGGACTCACTTCCCTTCTCGAAGGCGCCGACAAGCTTTGCCGCGTAACCGAGTACGTCGTGAATACCGACGGCCACATTGTTTCAAGCGATTTCTACCCTGCATTGATTCGCAACCAGGCGCAGCTCGCTTACAACGCAACGGGAGCATGGCTGGAAGGCCAGGGCCCTGCGCCGGACAAGGTGGCCGCCTCGCCTGAACTGCAAGCCCAGCTCAAGCTACAGGACGAAGTCGCGCAATCCCTGCGGGTTCAGCGCTTTCAGCACGGCGCTCTCAACCTCGACACCAACGAAGTGCATCCGGTAATCCTGAACGGCGAAGTCGTCGATGTGCAAAAACAAAACAGAAATCACGCTACCGACCTGATCGAAGACTTCATGATTGCCGCCAATGAAATGGTGGCGCGGAAATTGGAGGCGGTCTCCTCTCTGCGGCGCATCGTGAAAACTCCCGAACGCTGGGACCGCATCGTTCAATTGGCAGCCTCGCTAGGGGGCCACTTGCCCGGAGAGCCCGACTCGAAAGCCCTCAACGATTTCCTGATCCAACGCAAGGCCGCCGATCCCCTCCACTTTGCGGACTTGTCCCTAGCGATGGTCAAGCTGATCGGCCCGGGCGAGTACGTCCTGGAGCGTCCAGGCGACTCCGTCTCCGGCCACTTCGGCCTGGCAGTACAGGACTATACACACTCCACCGCCCCAAATCGGCGATTTCCGGATTTGGTAACTCAGCGCATTCTGAAAGCGGTGCTGGCAGGCGTACCTCCGGCCTACACTGACGCCGAACTTACCGCCATCGCCACAAACTGCACCGTCAAAGGCAATGCAGCCCGCAAGGTCGAGCGCGGCATGACCAAGCGCATGTCAGCCGTAGCAATGAGCAACCGCATCGGTCAGGTCTTCGACGCCATCGTCACTGGCGTGAACGAGCACGGCAGCTTTGTGCGCGTAATCTCGCCCCAGGTGGACGGGATGCTGGTCCGCGGGAAAGAAGGCTTGGATGTGGGCGACAAAGTACGCGTACGCCTCGTCCGCACCGACGCCAGCCAGGGTTACATCGACTTCGAGAAAGCCTAACGGGCGCGTCACTGAGGAACACTGTTTTCGTTGGAAAACATTTTCCCACTGTCATCCTGAGCGAAGCGATGTCTTCACGAAGTGAAGGCATCGCGTAGTCGAAGGACCCCTGCTAATGTTCTCCGACTGGACCCCTAGCCAGCTCTCCCAGCGCGCAACTTTCCGTTTGAGTTTAAAATTCCGAAAAGCTCGCTCCAAAACCCTATTTCGCAGTGTAAATTTCGCTGAGAACATCCGGCTTCGAAGCATCGCGCTCAAGATGAGGGAACTTCTCTCCCCCGTGGTAGTCGATCTTGAATGTGCGGTAGTACTCGGTATTCTCCACCAGCAGTTCGATCGGTTCAGATCCGTCCTTCGCAGCCTTGAGGGCGTCCCGGTAGACATTCCGCGAGAATTTGCGCCCGTTGACCGCCAGCACTTTCATCCCCGGTCCAATTCCCGCTTTCGCCGCCGGCAGTCCCTCCGTTGTGTCGAGAATGCCGCCGTCCGCGCGCAGATCGAGGCCCAGCGAAAATCTCGAATCAACCTCCTCATGATCCTCTTCTGTCGCCTTCGTCAGCTCCGAAGGAATGTCGTTAAAGATCAGTTTCCATCCACTGTTTTCGAGACCCGTGAGCGGCGCCCCGGGCCCGTGATTGGTCAGCCGCTCGGTCCAGAACTTGCGCCAGTCATAAGGAGCGATTCCATTCAGAGTGTTCACCACGTCGTCAAACGAGTAAGTTTTCACCTCGGCCGTACCACTCGGACCTCCATGGAAAACGTAACAAAAATCATCGATCGACTTAGAGCCGCCGCTCTGTTGCCTTAGTAGCGTATCGACCCAAAGCCAGTTCAGAACATCCTCGTCGTAATAATCGAGCCCGCGACGCCAGGATTGCCAGGTGGGAGTGAAGTCCTCCATCGCCGGCACCGCATCGGCCGTGTCTTGCAGATTCCGCCACGAGCGGCCCGTGCGGTACTGAAGCTCTGCGCCGATCGCCGCCAGGTTATCCCGAGCTTCCTCGGGATTGCGAATCGCGCTGCGAGCGCTCAGCAAGTCCCCCAGATACGACGTCAGCCCCTCATACACCCACAACAAATCCGTCTGCATCGGCTTCTGATAGTCCGGAGTCGCCAAATCCGCCGGACGACGAAACTTTCCATTCCAGGAATGGACAAACTCGTGCGGCAGCAAACCGGCAAAAAGCTTTCGCTTGGCCGGGTCAACAATGCCACGCTCATCCACACGGCTGTCATCCGAGGCATGGTGTTCCAATCCGAAGTGTGCCACGTGATCGCTCAAGCTGTACAGAAAGTGATAATTCGGGTAGTGGTGCGTACCAAAAAGTTTTTGCGCTTGCGCCACCAGGTTGCGCTGATGTTCAAAAAAATCGGGAGGACCATCGAGTGCCGCCGCGCTGTCAGCAGCTAAATCCAGCTCGTGATGGGGATTTTCCCCAGTCGGCTCCATCCGCATGTATTGTCCGGTAAGCACGGGAGAATCGACCAACGTAGTCAGAGAGGCCGCCGCGAAGCGAACTTCCGCGCCGGACTGCGAAGCCACCGGAAGGGGCGAAGCAAACCTCCAGCCTGCCGGCATGCGCATCGAGGCCTCAAATCTCAGCTCATCCGAAGTCCACCCCGCCGGATAGAGCAACACCTGATTCCAGCTAATGACCGCCATTTTCTCTGTCGCAGAAGACCCGGAACTAAATCCCGCCTCCAAAACCGCAGGGAACAAGTAATCGAGCGCGGCATCCACACTGGTAGCTCCCGCAGGCACGTCCACATGGAAGGTCCAGGCATCCAACAGGTCGCGTCGCCAAGTCAACTCCTGCCCACCGGCCTGGAAGTGCAGACCTGTCAGGTTCGCAATGGGACCGGATGGTTCGTGTTCGCCGGGAATCCACTTCGGGTAGTACAGCGTCAACGAGCCCGGTTTCGCCGGAATGGTGAGCTTGGCGTGGAGAATCTTGCGTGGCGCTTCAGTAGCATCCAGGGAAATGGTGACGGTAGGCGCGACCTTCTGGGTCCCTGACTTGGATTCAGCGGCGGACAACGTCGGCAACATCAAACCTACTACGGCCAAGCTCAATCCAACGCATTTCATTATCCAAACTCCTTCACTCTTTCATATGCATTCGCGACCCTCGAATATACCAGTGTGCAGAGTTGTGTGCGAACGGCCAGTACCCATCGCGGGCACCTCCCACGCCCTGCTACCATACTCGCGTGGACGAAGACCTGCGCGGACGCTTCATCACATTTGAGGGCTTGGATGGCTCCGGCAAGAGCACCCAGATTGAGAAGCTGGCCGGGGCGCTGCGCTCTCTGCATCTCGAGGTACTGCTGACCCGGGAACCCGGTGGCACCTCGATCGGAGAGTCCATTCGTCACATGCTCCTCGACTCCGGAACTCACGGGTTGCTTCCCGAGACGGAGATGACACTGATGTTCGCAGCCCGCGCGCAGCACATGCGCGAGTTGATCCTTCCGGCCCTCGCCAAGGGTCATTATGTCCTGTGTGACCGCTTTACCGACTCGACCGAAGCCTACCAGGGGGGAGGCCGTGAACTCGGCAGCGAGCCTGTGCTCGCCATGCACCGGCTTCTCTGCGAAAACATCCAACCCGACCTGACGCTCCTGCTCGATTGCGACCTCACCGTCAGCCTGGCACGCGCCAAGCATCGAAATCTTATAACTAACGCCGCGGGTCACGTGGATGAAAACCGCTTCGAGTCGGAAAGCCGCGCGTTCTTCGGCCGTGTGCATGATGCCTTCCTTGTCATTGCCAAGCGCGAACCCAAGCGCGTCGCGCTGATCGACGCTCGCGGCACGCCCGTCGAAACCCACGGGAAAATTCTTCGGACGGCCCGAGAACGGCTGCGCCTGACGAATATCTAACCTTGCTGGCGCATCGATCGCCGTCTCCGTTACAGTGTTCCTAGGTCCGCAGCGCCACAACTGTCATTCAAGCAATCGCCAAGAGCTGAAGCCTTATTAATGTCCGAAGTCATGTCCGACCCAATGCTAGAACCACCCTCTCATCCGTTACCCAATCTCACTCCGCTGATGCCCGTACCGGAGGACGTAATCGTCGTGCATCCTCCGCGGGAGCGCTATTGG
>Ga0209863_10000609_pt1 | contig 16715 bp, 11 predicted proteins | sample OrgsoiDNA2013046_FD_185796 | JGI IMG/M metagenome (GOLD analysis project Ga0209863, IMG submission 185796) | Permafrost soil microbial communities from the Arctic, to analyse light accelerated degradation of dissolved organic matter (DOM) -... | ecosystem: Environmental > Terrestrial > Soil >...
AGCGCAACATGGCAGTGTGGCGCTGAACTGGGAAAACACCACCGTCCATCATCGGACCCCATCGGTCATCACAGGTCCGGTTCTCCTCTTAATCTGCGGGTTCGGGGTTCAAGTCCCTGGCGGCGCACGACTGTTTTGTAGTGATTCGGCTGATGCTTGACAGTTCGGTTTCGGTTGATGCTTGACAGTGTTTCGGCTGATGGTTGACACCTACTTCGGCTGATCCTTGACACTCCCTCGCCATGAGGGAGCTATCGGGTAGCCGGACAAACTCGAAGCCGACGGCAGCATACCCAGCCGACGCTCCTAAACGTCGGTCCCACCTGAGCCGATACTGGCGCGCTCCACGCCAGCTGTAACAAGCTGATTCGCACTGCGCAGCACCAACGGATCCGTCAACTGCTCGTACGTCAGGCCCGCCGACGTTGTAATCATGAAAACGGCCGACTCGCCCGGCAACAAGGTGACAAGCATGTCGTCAACAACGGCGTCGGGCGCCAACCGGTCCGCAAGCACAGCGAGATCTCGCACGAAGTTGTATGCCGTTACCGTCAGCTTGTAGCCGCCCGGCACGCGCTCCGCGGTCGCCGCTATGTCCGGTGCCGAGAGATATCCGTCGATGTCTTCGGCTGGGTGCCACCACGCACGATTGTCACCCGCCACCACGCACAGAGGCCCGGGGAGCGCGGCTCCAGAGTCGTCACGCTCAGCGCCCAACGGGAAGGAATTCGCAGAGCGCGGTGCGACATCAAGGAGAAGCGTGGCTGCAGACAGAAGCGTGCCGTCGTTTGTGTAGCGGCTCACCACGACCGACTCGCACCAGGGCTGACCGGAATCATTGACCGCCACTAGCGTTAGACCCTCCCCACGCGGCTGCACCGTGAGCAAGCGGTCGGTGAAGGAGCGGCGCAGTGCGTACCACAACGGCTTGCAGCGTCCGTCACCGTCAACCGCAGCCCACGACACAGCCGGCCACGTGTCGTTGAGTTGCCACACGATTGTTCCCATACAGACCGGTGACAAGGAGCGAAAGTGCTCGACCCCAAATGCCACGGCCCTCGCTTGGTTGAGAGATGTCGACCAATGCCAGTCGTCGATCGACCCTGGCGAGGGAAGATGCATTTGCAGACCGCGGGCAAGTTTCAGGTTGCCGTCTTCGGCCTTCTGGTGGAGCGAAATGCCCGGCGACTCAGGCGTCATCGGGTCGTCATGGATAGCTCTGGCCAGTGTGGCCCATGTTGGGGGACCCTGAAAGCCGAACTCGGCGACGAACCGCGGTACGTAGCGGCGGTACGCGGTGTAGTCGAGCTCGTTCCATACGTCCCAAATATGCAAGGTACCGTGGGATGGGTCGTTCGGCGGTACCCCTTCGGAGAACGAGAACGGCGTGCCAGGACTGTAAGGCCGCGTCGGGTCGAGTTCGGCCACGATGGAGGGCAACAACTCCGAGTAGTAGCCCCAACCCCACGTGCGATTGCCGAGCTGCTCCTTCCAGCCCCAGTCGGCCTCTCCCCAAATGTTTTCGTTGTTGCCGTTCCACAGCGCGAGGCTCGGATGCGGACTTAGTCGAGTGACCGCCTCCCGAGCTTCGGCGATGACCTCGCTGCGCAGGGGTTCCTCCTCGGCGTACGCGGCGCAGGCGAAGAGGAAATCTTGCCAGACCAGCAGTCCAAGTTCGTCGCACGTGTCGTAAAAGTCTTCGCTCTCGTAGATCCCGCCGCCCCATACCCGGATCAGGTTGGCGTTTGCGTCGCAAGCCTGCGTAAGGCGTCGTACGTAGCGTTCACGGCTAACCCGCGACGGGAAGCAGTCGTCAGGAATCCAGTTGACGCCACGAACAAACACCGGGGTGCCGTTAACGACGATCGCAAATGCTGTGCCGTGCTCGTCATCAGAGGTGTCGAGTACGACGGTCCGAAATCCGACCCGGCCCGACCACTCCCCCAACTCAGTGGACGCCGACGACAGTGCCACGCGCACGGCGTAGAGCGTCTGACCGCCGTAGCCGCGCGGCCACCACAACTGCGCGTCTGGGACCATCACCTCGACGACGACAGACGACTGACCCGAAGGGATCACAGCCCGAGCGCGCGCGTCGCCAACAGCGACATCGATGTGTAGCGCGCCGTTGGAGACCGTGCTCCGCTGGATGTCTACGTGTGCTTGCAACAGTCCAGTCGATCCGTCGAGCTCGACAAGCGGCCGGACGGCGGCGATCCTTGCCTCGTCCCAGACCTCGAGCATCAGAGGTCGCCAAATACCTGCCGTGACGAGGTCCGGACCCCAGTCCCAGCCAAAGTTGCACGCCATCTTGCGCAGTGCGTTGTACGGGTGCGCATTCACATGGGGCCGCGGCCCGAGTGCTTCGCTCGCACGTTCGGCCGCCGTTAGCGACGCGGCGAAAGTGATCGCGAGCGCGTTAGGTCCCAGGCGCAGGTGATCGCGCACCGAAACACGGTAGCTACGGTGCATATTCTCCGTCTGGAGAATCGCGACCCCGTTCAGCTCGATCGTGGCCACCGTGTCGAGGCCAAGCGCGACAAGGTCGACCTCTGCCCCGAGACCATCCCATTCAAGGATGGTTTCATATCGCCAGTCCACCCTGCCAATCCACTTGAGGTCGCGTTCGTTTTCATCGAGGTATGGGTCAGGTATCAGGCAAGCCGCGAGTAGGTCGGTGTGTACGCAGCCCGGCACAGTCGCCGGTATTACCGCTCCTACCAGGCTGTCAGGGACCTCGCCACCGACGGCAGTCAGCGACCAACCGTCGTGCACCGTGCGCAGCATGTCGTCGTGCTCCTTGATCGTCATCCTTGGTCGGCAGCAGGAACACGCTCGCACGTCCGCGGCGTGGGGCTGGGCGGCCGAGGCTACTTGATGGCGCCGTTAGAAAAGCCGTTGTAGATGTACTTCTGGAGGAACAGGAAGAGAACGAGGACAGGCAAGATGATGAGGAGCGCGGCCGCCGACAGCACGTTGTACTGGGTGCCGAATGGGCCTTTGAAGGTGAACAGGGCGGTTGAGACAACAGCGAGGCGCGGATTTCCGGACAAGTAAAGGAACGGGGTGTAAAAGTCGTTGTAAATCGCGACCGCCTTGATGATGACGACTGTCGCGACGGCGGGCCGCAGCAGCGGAAAGATGATTGTGCGATAGATGCGGAAGGTGCTGGCTCCCTCGAGTCGTGCTGATTCGTCGAGGGATATCGGAATGCTCCGAATGAACTGCAGAAAGATGTAGATTGAGATGATGTCGGTGCCGAGGTACAGAACGATCGGCGCGCGCAGCGTGCCGACTAGCCCGAAGTACTTCACGACCTGGAAGGTCGCGACCTGCGTCGTGATGGTGGGGACGAGACTGCCCACCAGGAAGGCGCCGAGCACCAGCCGCTTGCCGCGAAACTGGAACCGGTCAATCGCGTAGGCGGTCATCGAACCGATGATGACGGTCATGCTGATCGAGAAGATCATGATGATCAGCGTGTTAGTAAATGCCAAGGTCATCTTAGCTTGCGTGAAAGCTACCGAGTAGTTATGGAGGTCGAGACTCCGCGGCGGGCTAAGAGGACTTGTGGTGTTGGTCTTGGCGTTGGTCTTAAGAGACAGGAACACGAAGACCAGCAACGGGATGATGACGCACAGCGCCGCGAACACCAAGCTTGCGTACTTGAGGATTTCGGCGGCGATCTGTCGTGCCTGTTCGGCCGGCGTCCGACGAAACGCCCGGGTGGTCGGCGGTCCGGACACAGCTGTGGTCACGTGAGGTCAACCTCCTTGTCCGGCACTACTAGACGTTGTACCCACGTGATAGCCAGCACGATGAGGAGAAGCACCACCGCGAGGGCGGAGGCTTGTCCGAACTCGTGGAACGTGAACGCGGTCTGGACGGTCCGGATCACAAAGGTGGTACTACCGTTCGCACCCAACAACATGATGTAGGGCACCTCAAAGACAGCAAGCGCTCCGGCCACGGCCAAGATCACAGATAGACCTATCAGCGGCCTGATGCCGGGCGCGATGATGTAGCGGAACTGGTGCCAGCGGCTGGCGCCGTCAAGTTCAGCCGCCTCGTACAGGTTGCCGGGAATAGACTGAACGGCGCCAAGGAAAAGGACGAAATTCAGGCCAAGGTAGCGCCACACCGACACGCCGGCTAACGAGACGTTCACTAGGTGCGGATCGCCAAGCCAAAGGTGGTGGGAGAGAAGCCTGCCGTTTGAGTTGTACTGATTGTGGTACCCGATAACCTTCAGCACCGAGTCCAATGTGCCACCGGGGGCGAAGAAAAAGTTGAAGATAAAGGCAATCGCAACCCCGTTGATGAGGTACGGGAAGAATATGACGCCCTTCCAAAAGTTCCGGAACCGGACATTGAAGCTAAGGATGGTTGCGAAGTAGAGGGCGACGACGATCTGAACGGCAGCGCCCCCGATGTAGTACAGGGAAACCTTGAACACATCGAAGTATTGTGGGTTGCTGAAGATCTGACGGTAGTTGTAAAGACCGACGAACGACGGGTGCGGGGTCAGCCCGTCCCAGTCGGTGAAGCTGTAGTAGAAAAGCCTGACACACGGGTAGTAGACAAAAGTCGTCAGAAGCCCCAGTGGCACCACCAGGTAGATCCACGGAGTCAGCCGCCGGAATCGCCGGAACCACGAGATCGCTGGTTTTGGTGGTTGACGAAGCGCGTTGGTCCACCGCGCCCGAGGGACGCGCTGTGCAAAGTTGGCTACCATGTCGACCTTCCGTGCCGGCCGCGAGACCGCCTTGGTGTGCCCGCCAGCGGGAGCCGGAGACGCTGGAGGATATGCGTCCGAACTGACAGGGTGCCGCCGACCTCGTTCGCTCCGTCGGCGGCACCTGTCTCGACCAAATCGTATTAGTGCGTGTTAGCCCCATCAGCGGTTTGTGTTTTGGCCTTAGCCCACGCCGAGTTCAAGCTGGCGAACTCGCTTTGCAGCGAACCGGTGCCGGCACCTCGCGCGTCGTCGATGATCGCCTGCGGGAAGATCTGCGAGTTGATACCGACCTTAGAGACGTTGTCGATGTTCGAGACGTTCGTCGCCTTGGTCTGGTCGAGCGTGACGATCTTGACGTTGGGCGCCTGAAACGCCGCCAGACCGGGCGGGAACGTACCGGACTTCAACACCGGAAGAGCGTTATTGCTTGCGGCCAAGTCCGCCTTGCCCACCAAGAACTCGACCCACGCGGCGGCAGCGGCTGGATATTTCGTCTTACTGCTGACGGCGATGTTGGTATCCGGGCCAGCGACCACGCACCAGTCGCCATTGACCTGGTACGGGAACGGGATGATCGCGATGGCGGGAGCCACATTCGCGGTGGTCGCCGCCAACTGCATCTGCGGGACAGCCCAAGACCCGAGATACATAGCGCTGATCTTCCCGGTAGCGAGCAACGTCTTGGAGTTCTCCCAGTTGGTTGTCGTCGGATCCTGCTCACTGAGCTTGTCATGCACGATGTTGTATTCGAGTGTGTAGATCACGTCGAGGTCACTACCGCCGGGCAACGGCGAGAACGGCGCCGCCGCGTTCGCCAGCTGGTTGTTGGCATCGGCGCTGCAACTGACCGATCCGACAGCTGCGTTCCAGTTGGTCGGCCAACCGTCCTTGTAGTTCGTGTAGTACGGCGTGACGCCCGGGTTGGCCGCACCGACCTTCTGGAGGTCGGAAATGAACTCGTCGGGAGTCTTTGGCCAGTTCGCGCTCGACGAGACGTCGATACCGGCCTTGCTCCACAGCGCGGTGTTGACGACCACCCCGCCGATGTTGCCGAACGTTCCAAGGCCGTAGACCTTGTCTTGGTAAGCCGAGAATGCTGTCCAGTTGTACGTCGGAGACAAGTCCTCGACGCTTCCGTACGGCAAGAAATAACTGGGCAGCGACGCGAGCGGCGTGCCCGGCGGGATATCGAGGACGTCGGGGTAGCTGCCCGACGCGAGCTTAGTTGGGGTGTCGGCGTTGTAGTTCGTGTCGCTAGTGATGTTCACCTTCACGTTGGGGTACAACGTGTTGAACTTAGCAACATACTTCGCGTACGTGCCGTCCTTGTCGAGGTCGGTGCGATGCGACAGGTACGTAATTGTGCCGGAGATGCTCGAGCCCGCACCACCCGACGCTGCGGCACTGGGAGCCGCTGTGCTAGCTGGCGCTGCGCTGGCGGCAGTCGAGGCCGACGCGCTAGGCGCCTTGCTGAATAGACCCCCCGACGTCGCCGTCGCCTTGGAACTGCTCCCACCACTTGAGCACGCTGCGAGCAGCACCGCGCCGACCGTGGCCGTGCCGAGCCATAGGATCTTCATGCATCTCTCCAATCTTCCGGAAACAGCCGACGAGGCGGCCTAGTGAGGCCAGGCGTGAGGACGGACTCAACTGTCATTTGAGCGTCACAACGAAAGCGCTTCAGTTACGTTGGTGGCCGTCAGGGTAGGCAGCCACGGGACGTCCGTCAAGTACGGAATGGCAGATGAAGGGGGTCGATACGCAACCGTTACCGGAGGCCGTCCACAAGCGTGAAATGCTCAAATTCCGAGCCCCGCTCCTTCGATCGTGATGCGCCCACCGGCCGGTAGCCCAAGCGAATCGAGCGCGCTCCGCGATCTGAGTCGTTACTAAAATAATTAGTCGAGGTTGGTTCACTATCCCCGACAAGGACGCTGGTCACTCACGAGGCGTCGCACCGCGGCCACGACGTTCCGACGATCGTGCTAGTTTCTGCTGCCGTGAAGCGCCCCACCATTGCTGACGTCGCTCGCGCGGCCGGCGTCTCCCAAGCCGCCGTTTCTTTTGCGCTCAACGGCCAGCGTGGCGTCTCGGAGGACACCCGACGGCGCATCCTGGCTGTCTCAAAGCAGATTGGCTGGAACCCCAACGGCGCAGCACGCGCACTTTCTCGGGCAGCGAGCAACACGATCGGCATAGCGCTGCGGCGACCGGCGCGAGTCCTTGGGGTCGAGCCGTTCTTTATGGAGCTCATCAGCGGCGTGGAAGCCGAGCTGGCGACCCGCTCGTACGCGCTGACGCTTCAAGTCGTCGCCGACCTAAGTGCCGAGCTTCTCGTGTACCGACGCTGGTGGGGAGAGCGCAGAGTCGACGGCGTCCTCGTATGCGACGTTCGCATTGACGACGTCCGTATTCAGGTGCTCGAAGAACTGGCGCTGCCAGCGGTTGTTATTGGCGCCGCGTCCGGTACCGGAACCTTGGTCAATGTTTGGTCCGACGACGCTTCGGCGATCGCCGAAGCAGTCGAGTATCTAGCGGCGCTCGGCCACCGAAGGATCGCCAGAATCGGTGGCCTCCCTGAACTTCTCCATACAGCGATCCGAACGGACGCGTTCGCGGCGTCATGCCGCCGGATGGGCGTGGAGGCAGCTGTCACGATCTCCTCGGATTACACCGGCGAGGACGGAGCCCGTGCGACACGCCGGCTGCTCAGTTCCACCGATCGGCCAACGGCGTTGATTTATGACAACGATGTAATGGCCGTTGCGGGACTCGGTGTGGCGCACGAAATGGGCCTAGGGGTGCCCAGGGACGTGTCGCTGGTGGCATGGGATGACTCTCCCCTGTGTCAGTTAGTGCATCCAGCTTTAACCGCCTTATCGCGAGACATCCCTGCGTATGGCGGAATCGCGGCGCGGCAACTGCTCTCGGTGATCGATGGCCGTGCAGTCGAGTCGGTACAAGATACGGCACCCCATCTAGTCATCCGAGGTAGCACAGCAAGTCCTCCTCCGACGAGGACAGCGACCGCAAATCGTTAGGACCCACGCAAGTCGCCGCGCGCCTCCCGTGCGGTCGACTTCGCACCGAAACCGGCGTCCGGAAAGCATCGCGGCTGACTGAACTGGGGTGCGTTCCGCCGCGACACGTCCGTCGCGGAGAGGTGCACTAGCGTGTCCAAGTGCCAGCTGACGGTGGCTGACCTGCTCAACGCGGGCCGCATCGAACGCATCCCTGCGGACCGAACGGCCTTGTTGACGGCGTGACAGCTTGCCCCGGAGGGTGATGGGTATGGCAGGCCCACTACTCGAGACCAAGCTGCACACCCCCAGGCGACGGCGCGATCTGGTTGCGCGTCCGAGACTGAGCGAGAAACTGAGCCGTGGGGCGGAGTCGACGCTGACGCTCGTGTCAGCTCCGGCTGGGTTCGGTAAGACGACGCTGCTGGCGGAATGGCTGACGGCCGCTGCGGTCGAGGGACGGTCGACGGCGTGGCTTTCGCTCGACCAGCGCGACAACGATCCCGCGTTGTTTTGGACCTACCTGGTAGCCGCCCTGAGGGCAGCCGAGCATGGGGCAGCCGCGCTCTCCCTTTTGCAGTCACCCGAGCCGCCGACCGAAGCGGGCCTTGCGACGCTGCTGAACGACCTCCATGCCATCCCGGGTGAGGTCGTGCTGGTGCTCGATGACTACCACGTCATCGACGCGCGCGAGGTGCATGAAGGTATGACCTTCCTGCTGGAGCACCTCCCCCCGCAGTTGCACCTGGTGATCGCCGGCCGCGCCGACCCCGCGTTGCCGCTCGCGCGGCTAAGAGGGCGGGGCGAACTGGTCGAGATCCGCGCCGCCGATCTGCGCTTCACACCCGACGAGGCAGCGGCCTATCTCAACGGGGTGATGGGATTGACGCTGTCGGCATCCGATGTCGAGGCGCTGGAGGGGCGCACCGAAGGGTGGATCGCCGCGCTCCAACTAGCCGCGCTCTCGATGCAGGGGCGAGACGACGTGGCGGCATTTATTGTCGGCTTCGCCGGGGATGACCGGTACATCGTCGACTACCTGGCAGAAGAGGTCTTGCAGCGCCAGCCCGAAGACGTCCAACACTTCCTGCTGCAGACCTCCATCCTTGACCGTCTAACCGGCCCACTGTGCGATGCAGTCACCGGCCAGGACGACGGCAAGGCCACACTGGCGGCGCTGGAGCGAGGGAACCTTTTCCTAGTTCCGCTCGATGATCGCCGGCAGTGGTACCGCTATCACCAACTCTTCGCGGACGTTCTGCAGGCGCATCTCCTTGACGAGCAGCCCCACGACGTTCCTGACCTGCATGGGCGGGCAAGCAGGTGGTTCGAGCAGAACGGCGAGCCGGCAGAGGCGATCCGCCATGCGCTCGCCGCCGGAGATTTCCCGCGTGCGGCAGATCTGGTCGAGCTCGCGATCCCGGCGATGCGAAGGACCAGGCAGGAAGCCGTGGCGCGCAGCTGGCTCAAGGCGCTCCCCGACGAGGTGATCCGAACCAGGCCGGTCCTCTGCGTTGCGTTTGCCGGCGCACTGCTGATTACCGGTGAAATCGAGGGCGTTGAAGACCGACTGCGGGACGGCGAGCGGTGGCTGGGCACAATGAGCGGCGGACACGCGGAGCCTGACGCTTCAGCTGGCGAGATGGTCGTCGTCGACCACGAAGAATTCCGTCACCTTCCCGGTGCGATTGAGTCCTACCGCGCGGCGCTGGCCCTAGCTCGCGGAGATGTGCTTGGCACCGTGCGGCACGCCGAGCGGGCACTCGAGCTGTCACCTGACGACGATCACTTGTTCCGGGCTTCGGCAGCTGGACTCTTGGGCCTCGCGTACTGGACGACCGGCGACCTCGAGGCCGGTCACGAGGCGTACGCCAAATGCACCGCCGGGCTATACCGGGCAGGGCACGTCTCCGACACGTTCGGCTGTGCGATCGCGCTCGCGGATATTCGGCTCGCGCAAGGTCGACTCGGTGACGCCATGCACACTTACGAGCACGCACTGCAGCGTGCACATGAGCAAGGCGGATCGGTCCTGCGCGGAATGGCCGACATGCACGTCGGAATGAGCGAGATCGAACGCGAGCGCGACAACGTGCCCGCCGCACTGCAGCAGTTGCTGCGAAGCCTTGAGTTGGGCGAGCACAACGGGATGCCGCAGAACCGGCACCGCTGGCGGATCGCGATGGCTCGGATACGCGAAGCTGAAGGCGATCTGGACGGCGCACTCGACTTGCTTAACGACGCGGAGCGCCTGTACGTGAGTGACTTCTTCCCCAACGTGCGGCCGATCCCGGCCTTGAGGGCACGGGCGTGGGTCGCGCAAGGGGCGTTGGGTAAAGCGCTCGGCTGGGCGCGGCAGCAGAATCTCTCCGTCACCGACGACCTCAGCTACCTTCGCGAGTTCGAGCACATCACCCTCGCCAGAGTGCTCTTGGCCCAGTACAAGGCCGAGCGTGCGAACACCTCGATTGACGAGGCAACCCGGTTCTTGGAGCGCCTGCTGCGAGCGGCGGAAGATGGGGAGCGGACTTCAAGCGTCATCGAAATCCTGGTGCTGCAGGCGCTCGCGCACCAGATGCAAGGCGACGTCCCAGAAGCGCTGGTGCCACTGGAACGCGCGTTAGCGATGGCCGAGCCAGAGGGCTACGTCCGAATCTTTGTGGACGAAGGCCGGCCGATGGCGGCCGGGCTAGCAGCCGCCGCGAAACGCCGGACCGCGCCGAACTATGTCCGGCGCCTACTGACCGCGTTGAGCACCACTGACGACAGAACGCCCGCACCACAAGTGTTGATCGACCCACTCAGCGAGCGCGAACTTGACGTGCTCCGACTGCTCGGAACGGACCTCGGCGGACCGGAAATCGCTCGCGAGCTCGTGGTGTCACTCCACACGGTTCGAAGCCACACCAAGAAGATTTACGCGAAGCTCGGTGTCAACAACCGTCGAGAAGCGGTGCGCCGGGCCGAGGAACTCGACTTGTTCATCGGACACCCCTCACCGGCAGGATCGCGACGGCCCCGATGATGGCGCACACTCCGGCGACGGCGTACAGCACGCCGTAGTTGCCGCGGCCCAACACCAGGATGGTTGGCGCGATAGCCGGCGCAACGGCGAAGGGAAGAGCACCGGCGATGTTAAACACGCCGAGGTCCTTGGCGACGTTGCGTTTGTCGGGCAGCACGTCGGCAACAAGCGCGAGGTCGACGGCCATGTAGATGCCGAAGCCGAGTCCGCCGATGGCCATGCCGACGAGGAAACCGTTGAAGTTGCTGGCGATGGCGATGGCGAACATCGCCAGGCCGTAAATGATCGACGCTCCGAGCACAAAGATCTTCCGTCGGGCCGCCCAGTCAGAAAGCCTGCCGGCGACAAGCGAAGCGACCACCAGGACGACGGACTGGGCGACCGTGCCGAGGAATATCTGGTGCGGGACATCGTCCTCGGCGGTGCCGATCTTCTTCAGCAAGTAGTAGGCCTGGTAGGTAGTCAAAAAGGCGTACGCCATCACGAACAGGAAGCGACTGACGAACGCCCAGGCGAAGTCTGGGCTCTTTCGCGGGTCGACGTAAAACGTACTGAGGAATTCTCGCAACGACCAGTCTGGCTTGTCCGCCTTGGCAAGCCGGCGATCTTTCAGCGACAACGCGAAGAGCAAGATGAAGAAGCCGCCGATCGCGCACGGGGCCAGGAACATGGCGAGCTGGTTGCCGGTGAAAAGTTGGACGACGAAGGTGCCGGTCACCGACGCGATGGGCAGACAGACACCCAGAACACCGGAGACCAGGCCGCGTTGAGCGGCCGGGACCTGGTCGGGAAGCACCGCCACCAGAGCGGCGAGCAAGGCGTTGAAAAACAGTTGAGCGATGCACCACCCGACGAGGACGACCAGGATGTTAGGTGCCACCGCGACGACCAGGATGCCGAGGGAACCGCCAACCAAGCCGATGACCATCCAGGGTCGCCGCATGCCCAGGTGCGACGAGGTTCGGTCGCTCATCTTGCCGAAGAACGGATTGCCGAACAGCGACACCAGAGCGCCGATCCCGGTGACAAGCGCCAAGCTGTCCGGCGCCCGGTCGATCCCCACGAGCGAGTTGACCTTCAACGCCAAGCTGACCAGCACCGGCGCGAGGAACAGCAGGCAGGTGCTGATGTACGCCAACGTGTACAGCGAGATGAAGCCGCGCCCGACTCGGTCCATCTCGGACGACTCAGGCTCCGTCACCAAAACGGCAGGCATCGCGCTCCCTTAGGGCCGTATCGAGCCGGGCGACTAACGGGGCAGAACGCGTTAGTTGCGGCCGTTGCGTTGCCTGCGAGTGTGGCAGGCCCCGTAGCCGAAATCACCACATCAATCCCCACGTGTGGTGACGGCTGGCCACCACATTGGCTTCTACCTTGCCGATCATGAGCAACACACCCGCACCGACCGGCAAATGGAACGAAGCCGGCCAGTACGAAATTCGCCTTAAGGGGCACCTCGATGCCCGGTGGACCGCTTGGTTTGACGGATTGACCCTCACCCGCGAGAGCGATGGCACCACCGTCCTCCACGGCCAGATCGTCGATCAGGCCGCGCTGCATGGCCTGCTCCAGAAAGTACGCGACGTCGGGCTGCCGCTGATCTCGGTTGCACGCGTGGAACCCGACCCAGCCGACGCGCAACTTTTCGCGCCCGACCACCCATGAACCAACGAGAGGACTTTCCCGTGACGAACACCGTGCCTACACCAACCACAGACGCGATGTATCCCGTGCAGTTCGCGGTTGACTATCCCGACCGCCCACTGAACAGACTGACATCAGCCTTCCGGGTTTTCGTCGCAATCCCGATCCTGATCGTGCTCGGCGCAGTGTCGAGCAGCAGCTTCGCGTGGTCTCGCGCCGGCGCGACTGCAGCGTCGGGCGCAGGGGGGATGCTGTTCCTTGGGCCGCTGCTCATGATCCTGTTCCGGCAGAAGTACCCGCGCTGGTGGTTCGACTGGAACCTGGAGTTGCAGCGGTTCACGAACCGCGTCGTCGCCTACCTGCTGCTGATGGACGACCGCTACCCGTCGACCGACGAAACGCAGGGCGTGCATCTCGACTACGTCTACCCGGATGCTTCTCGCGACCTCAACCGTTGGCTGCCGGTCGTGAAGTGGCTGCTCGTGGTCCCGCACGTGGTCGTGTTGCTGTTTCTCTGGATCGCGGCACTCGTGGCTGTCGTCATCTCGTGGTTCGCGATCCTTTTCACCGGCCGTTACCCCAGAGGGATCTTCGGGTTCGTAGAAGGCGTGCTGCGCTGGAGCCAGCGCGTGATCGCTTACGCCTTCCTGCTGGTCACTGACAGATATCCGCCGTTCAGCCTGACCCCCTGATTATCGAATCCGCGAATAGGAGACCTCCCATGCTTACCCGCCTCGCGCACCTGACGGTCCGCTACCGCTGGCCGATGATCGGCTTCTGGCTCCTCCTCACTCTCTTCGGCACCTTCGCCGCTGGGCAGGTGTCGACGCGCTGGTTCCAGAGCACGTCGGTGCCCGGCCAGCCGGCGTACGAGGCGAGTCAACGATCGGTACAAGCGCTCGATGTCGGAGCTCGTCCGCCGAGTGTCGTCGTCTTTCACACCAGCGGCGATGCAACGAAGAGCACCGCGATCGAGCAGGCGATGCAACGGGCCGCCGCCGTCATACCTGGCGCCCGCACCAGCTCGTTCTTTTCAACCGGCAGCTTGATGTACGTGTCGCACGACCGGCACACGGCCTTCGAGGAGATCTACCCGCCGGGCCCGGCGCGGGTCGACCTGCTGAGCGGCTCGGACGAGATGCGTGCGGCGTCAGCCAACGGCCTGCCGGCCGGGATCACCGTGAACGTCACGGGTCGCGACGCTCTCGACGAAGCAAGCAAGAAGGGTTCGGGTGGCGGTTCAAGCGTGCTGTTGGAGGCGCTGATCGGCGGGGTGGGCGCGCTCGTGATCCTGCTATTCGTCTTCGGGACACTGCCCGCCGTGCTCGTGCCCATCGCTGTCGCCATCGCGGCGATCCTCAACACGTTCACTCTCGTCTGGGCGCTTACCTATGTCACCGACGTCTCTGTGATCGTCAAGTTTCTGATCGCGCTCGTCGGTCTCGGAGTGGCGATCGACTACTCGTTGCTGATGATCTTTCGCTTCCGTGACGAGCTGCGCAAAGGCAACGACGTCGAGGCCGCAGTCGTCCAGACGATGACGCATGCCGGCCGCGCGGTGATCGTCTCCGGCTCAACAGTGGCAATCGGTTTGCTGTCGCTGGTGGCGTTGCCGCTGCCGTTGATCCGCTCAATGGGCATCGGCGGCATGCTGATCCCCGCGGTCTCCGTGCTCGCATCGCTCACCTTGCTGCCCGCGCTGCTCGCCGTTCTCGGCACCCGGATCAACAGCGTGCGGGTGATGCCGCGCCGGCTCATCGACCTCGGCCACGCCGAAGACGGCGCGTGGGGCCGCTGGGCGCGCTTGGTGCTCCGACGTCCGGTCGCGGTCGCGGCGGTCGGGCTGAGCATCGTCGCCATTCTTGCCGGGCTGGGAACGCAGTTGAAAGCGAGCGAGGCGCAGCTGAAGGACTTCCCCGGTACCGGCACGGCGGTCGCCGGCCGGCAGATGCTCGCCGACGCGCAGATCAGCCCTGGCGTCATGAAGCCCCTCAACGTCCTCGTCGAACACGGCGGGAACGCGGAGCAGGTCGCCGCCACGCTGCGCAGCGTGCCCGGGGTGGTCGGGGCGGTGGCGCCAGCGACCTGGCAACGCGGAACGGACTCACTAGTTGAGGCCTTCCCGGCGATCGACGGCTCAGCTCCCGGCATCCAGGCGATCGTCGATCGCGCCAAGACCGCGCTCGTCGGGACCAACGGCACGCTCACCGGCGTCGCTGCGGTCGACCGCGATTTCCTGCATGCCCTCTTCGGCAGCTTCCCCTACGTCCTCGGGCTCGTCCTGCTGTTGACGCTGATCCTGCTCATGCGGGCATTCCGCTCAATCGTGCTCGCGATCAAGGCCGTGGTGCTCAACCTGCTCTCGCTCGCCGCCGCGTTCGGGATTGTCGTCTTCGTCTTCCAGCAGGGACATGGTTCCTCGTTGTGGAACATTGAAGCGACCGGGTCGATCACGCCGTACATCCCCCTGATGATCTTCGCGTTCCTCTACGGCCTGTCGATGGACTATGAGGTCTTCATGCTCTCCCGCATGCGCGAGGCGTACGACGAAACCGGCGACACCGATCGGGCGATCGAGCTCGGGCTGGCCCGGACCGGCAAGCTGGTGACGAGCGGCGCGCTGATCCTCATGTTCGCGTTCTTGGTGCTCTCCACGAGCCCCGGGTACGAGATCAAGCCGCTCGCAATTGGCATCGCGGCCGGGATCATCTTTGATGCCACCGTCATCCGCGCCTTGCTGGTGCCGGCGCTGATGCGATTGCTCGGCGCGGCGAACTGGTGGATGCCGAACTGGACGCGCGTCGCACTCCGCATCTCCCACCGCGAGCCGGCAGCTCAGCTCGCGGCCCAGAGCACCTAGCCCAGGCCGCCGGCCCTGATCCCAGATCCTGTTCGCACCACCACAACCACAAAGGAAACGACATGAGCACCATCACCGGCAGCCGAAGCCCCGACCACTCGTCCAGCCCTAGCCACGCTGCAGTCGAGGGACAGACATGATGGACTCGGTCCCGACATGGACGTGATATCTCGCGGGCCGATGGTGGGCAAAATAGTGCTGATCACCGGTAGCACCGGAGGCATCGGCCAAGCGACGGCACTGGGCCTGGCCACGATGGGTGCGCACGTCGCGATCACCGGTCGGGACCAAGCGCGCACCGAGAACGCCGCGCGTGAGATCCGCGCAATCGGTGGCGGCCAGGTCGACACTTTTGTCGCGGACCTGTCGTGCCAGTCGCAGGTGCGGCGGCTGGCCGACGGGGTGCTCCAGCAGCTACCGCGGATCGATGTGCTGGTGAATAACGTCGGGGGTTACTGGAACACCAGGCACGTCACGGCTGACGGACTCGAGCGCACCTTCGCGCTCAACCACCTCGCGCCGTTCCTACTGACCAACCTGCTCCTCAACCGGCTGAAGCAGAGTGCCCCGGCGCGGGTAGTAACGGTCGCGTCCCACCTGCAAACCAGCGGGCGGATCGACTTCGACGATCTCCAGGGCGAGCGGTCGTACTCCGGCGCGCGGGCCTACAGCCAGTCCAAGCTCGCCAACGTCTTGTTCACCTACGAGTTGGCCAGAAGGGTGCAGGCAGGCTTGGTCACCGCCAACGCGTTGCATCCCGGTGTGGTGCGAACCTCTTTCGGCGCCGAGGACCCTGCGGGAATCCAGCGGTTCTTCTTGCGGTTCATGCGGCCTTTCTTGAAGGCCCCGACCCAAGGCGCAGCCACCTCAATCCAGCTGGCTTCCGCTCCCGATCTAGGGCAAGTGACGGGCGGCTACTTCGCCAACAGCAAGCCCAAGAGATCCTCCAAGCTCAGCTATGACGCGGCCGCTGCGGCGCGGCTCTGGCAGGTGAGTGCCGACCTGGTCGGCCTCACCGTAGCGACCTGAACCGACCTCACAACACCACGAGAAGCGACGACCTATGAAGCGGACGTCGGTCGGTTGACATGCAGCCATACGGCTGCAACCGGGATACCATGCTTATTTGTTTTTGCCAGCGGCTTCCATAATTTATTTTCTTTTGCCATGGCCCGGGTTACTCTTGGTCCCACCCACAAATAAGAACTAACGGTGGCGACTAACTGTATTGCAATAAAGATACTTACCCATTTACCACCTGCGTTGCCCAGCAGGTTTCCAAATGCAATAAAAGTAACTTCTTCTTTGCCTGCCAGTTGTGCAGCAGATGCATGCTTTAATAAAACAAACTGGAAAAGTATATAGCACAGTGCAACAAAAAGGGTGCTGCCAATTAATGCCTTGGGCAAATTTTTAAGCGGGTTTTTA
>Ga0209863_10000611_pt1 | contig 16685 bp, 6 predicted proteins | sample OrgsoiDNA2013046_FD_185796 | JGI IMG/M metagenome (GOLD analysis project Ga0209863, IMG submission 185796) | Permafrost soil microbial communities from the Arctic, to analyse light accelerated degradation of dissolved organic matter (DOM) -... | ecosystem: Environmental > Terrestrial > Soil >...
GTCGACCTCGTCGTTCTCCTCGCCGGCCGACTTTCCGGGCTTCCGCCCGCCCACCTTCCCCGCGCCGTCGATCGGTGGCGGGTGCTTCACCCCGGCGAGCTTGCGCAACGTCGGAAGATTGATCGGGTCGACGTCCGCTCCTTCGTAGTAGTAGCTATTGCCTAGCTTGAACGGCGGGTAGATGAACGGGCAGGCGGTCGCGGCGCGAATGTGGTCCGCCGTCAGCGTGTGCTTGTCGAAGGGCACCATGCCGCCCTTGCTGATGTTGTAGGCGTTGACGGTGAAGTGACCCCCGAACGACCTCAGCTTCTTGAAGTCGACGAAGTCCTCGATCCACGGATTCGGATTGCAGAGGCCCTGGCTGAAAAAGTTGAGGGTGGTGGGCGCCACCGCGGAGATGAACTGGGAAACCCGGTCGTTGAAGACTTTCCCGGCCGGCGTCTTCGGATTACGGATCTGGTAGTAGGGCGTGAGGCGTCGAAACAGCTCAGACCATGGCCCCGATTTGAAAAATACTTTGTGGTCCAGCGGGATGGTCCGGTAGACCGGATCGGCCACCATGAGATCGATGAGGCCCTCGAGCGCTTCCGGCGGAGTCTTGGCCTTGGGCGCCACCAGCGAGAGCCCGATCAGGCTCCCCGAACCCGAGCTGAAGATGTAGTGGTAGGTTCGGTTCGCCTCGTAAACAGCCGCCAACGCTCCGGCCATCAGGGGAGAGGTAGGAGCTCCTGCGGTGAGTACCGCGGCCACCTTCCAGGGCAGACCGTTCTGTGCTTTGCGTACTTTGAGCATGTCGGCTCTCCTATCGATCGTTGACGGCGGCGCTGCTCGGCAGCGGTGCGGGAAGGGGCGTTTGCGCGGCGCCGAGCTCCTGGTTGATCGTGGCGACGATGAACTCTCGATCTTCGGCGACCATGAAGTGCGTTCCGCCGCGGAAGTGGATCCTGAACGCGCGCGTTGTGTGCTCCGCCCACCCCATGGCGTGGGCCCGCGTCACGTAGGGATCGCGGAGCGCAGCGAAGTAGGTGATCGGGACGTCCCAGGTCAGCCGCGGCGGCGGATGATAGCGATCGGCCAGGTGGAAGTCGGCACGGATCGCCGGCAAAAGCAGCCGGCGGAGCTCGGGCTTGGAGAGAAACTCATCTGTCGCCCCGATGTCGAATTGCCGCAGGGCCAGGCCGAAGGCCGACTCGGGTTGCTCGGCCAGCGCCAGGAGGGGATCGTAGTCCGCGTTGGCCAGCAGCTGCCGCATCAGTTTCTCTTCGAACCGGCCAGTCTTCTTCAGGAACGCCGGCGCGCGCGAGCCGGAAAGAAAGAGGTGCGTGAGCGCGACGTCCCGCCTGGTCGCCAGGCGACGGGCAGTCTCGATGAGCGTGAGGGCGCCCAGGCAGTGACCAAAGAGGGCCAGCGGCTTGTCCCGGCGGGCGAGCAGCTCCGGCATCACACCGGCGAGAAACTCGGACATGCTGTGCACTGGCGGCTCGCGGATCCGGGTGGCCCGGCCCGGCGGTTCAATCCCGACGAGCTCGATTGAGGGATGGAGAGAGTCGGCCCATGGCCGGAAGGTCGCGGCCCCGCCTCCTGCGAACGGGAAGCACACCAGCCGGAGCCGCGCAGCCGGATTGGGCCTTGGTATCACCACCCAGCTTCCCTTGGCACCGCCGCGCGGGAACGGCGCTGTCGCCTGCACCGCTGGGGAGCTTGCGGCCCGCGCGGCGAGCTGCGGATCGATCTCCGAGACCAGCTGCCGGAGACTGGGGCCTTGGATGACCCGGGCGAGCGGCAGCCGCACGCCCAGCTTCGAATCGAGGCGATTCACCAGATTCACCGCCATCAACGAGTCCAGTCCCAACTCGTTCAGCGGCTGGTCGACGTCGATCGATTCCTCGAATCCCAGCTCCGCCGTCACGATAGCTCGCAGAGTCGTCAGCAGATCGCCCGCCATCAGCGAAGGTGTCTCCGACCGATCCGGCGGACCGGCGGCGTCCGCCGTGTCCGCGAACAGTCGAGCGTAGAGGCGTCCGCCGCCCGGCGATCGGTCGACATAGGTCGGCCAGTCACAGATGGTGAGCGCGGCGCGGGGGGCGCCGATCTCGTGCAGATGCTCCAGGACCTGCATCCCCGTCTCCGGAGGAATCATCTGTATGCCGAGGCGGTTCCACAGCTTCGCGCCCCCGGCGCCGCCAGCCTTGGCCATCCCCGATTCGTCCCAAGGGCCCCAGTTGATCGCCATCGCCGGCAAGCCCATCCCGCGCCGGTAATCGCACAGCGCATCCAGGAAGGCGTTGGCCGCCGTGTAGTTCGCCTGTCCCACCGAGCCGATCAGACTGAGGATCGACGAATGGAGGACGAAGACCTCGAGGCCGTGTGCCTGCGTCAATTCGTGCAGCAGCCAGGCACCGTGCACCTTCGCGGCGGTTCCCGCGGTGAACCGATCCCAGGTCTGCTTCGCGAGCACTCCGTCGGCCAGCGCTCCCGCACAGTGGATGACGCCCTTGAGCGGGGGGCCATGCCGGTCGATTGCCTTGAGCAGCCGGACGACATCGGTTCGGCGCGACACATCGGCCTTGATGACGCGCACGCGCGCGCCTGCCCGTCGAAGTGCCGCGAGCACCTCGAGACCTTCGCCCTTCGCGCCATCCCGGCCGGTGAGAACGAGGTGACGCGCGCCCTGGGTCTCCACCAGCCAGCGCGCGGTCCGCAGGCCGATCATTCCCAGGCCGCCGGTGATGAGGTACGTGGCATCCCGCCGATAGCGCAGCGGTTCGCCCGTCTCGATGCGCCGGCCGAGGCGCGCAACGTGCCGGACCCCGTCGCGGAACGCGACCTGCCCCTCACCGTTGCTTTCGAACAGCTCCGCGACGATCGTTTCAGCCTCGCGCGCCGGCGAATCTGGCCCGGGTGAAAGGTCTATCGAGGCGCCCCACTGTTTGGGATGCTCGAGCGCGAACGTTCGAGCCAGCCCGAGCAGCGGCGCCTGTCCCAAGGCGGGAGCCTCCGCCGAGGACACCGACTGCGCTCCACGGGTCAGGGTCCAGAGCCGCGCGTCTCGAAATGCAGGATTCGCCGTCAATGCTTGCGCGGTATAGAGGGCGCCTCGGAGAGCGATCCGTTCTGCCGTCGCGAGCCGGTCGCCCGCCAGATCGAGCGGCTCGGCCACGTCGAGCGCCGAGGCGAACATCACCCCTGAGAAGGGCGAGGCCTCGACGGAAGCGATCTTCTCGAGGAGCGCCCGGTAGGCTTGCGGGCGCTCAGGGTCGAGCGACCAGACGTTGTCGCGCACCGAGGCGGGCGCTCGTTCGAAGACCAGGTGGCAGTGGTCGCCCGTCCGTTGCAGGCGCTTGGCGACCGCCGCGGCCACGCCCCCGCGATCTGCGAACAGCACCCAGGCACGCGGAGAAGCACCTGTCTTATTCGATTCGACAGCGGCCGGTTCGGCCTGCCAGCCACAGGCGTAGAGATGGTCGCGCAGAAGAGGCGCACCCTCGCCGTGAAGATCGCGGCGCGTAATCGGACGCAGTGACATCCCCGAAATGCGCGCGACCAGTCGTCCCTTGTCGTCGGTGGCCTCGATGTCGACGTTGGCGCTGCGGCCGTCATTGCCGACCTCGGTCCGACGGAGATGAACCCAGGCCGCGCGGGTATCGAGCCGACCGAACACCAGGCGGTGAATCCCGACCGGCAAAAAGACCGTTGGGTCTCCTCCTGGTGCCGTCGGGAAAACGAGCGGGAAGAGGTGGATGCAGGCGTCGAGCAGGGCCGTGGACCTATGCGCGGGGTCGATTCGAACGGGCACCTCGACGCGGGCACGGACCTCGGGTCCGGCGGTCCAGGCGGCGGTCAGGGTGCGAAACGAAGGCCCGTATTCGAGGCCCGATCGCCCGAGTTCGCGGTAGAAGCGCTCGGGCGAGATCTTCGTCCAGCCTCGGCCCGGAGGACGGCCCGCTCCAGTCTGCGGAGGTGCCTCGAGGACATCACCCGTCGAGGTTCGACGGAGGGTGGCTCGGGCATGCTCGCCCCAGGAGCCGCCGGCCTCGGCGAGCAGCTGCACCGCGAGCGCCTCGGGGCCCGCGGCGCTCACCGTCACCTTGACACGAGCCTCGCCGTGCTCGGCGAGCAGCAGGGCCCGGTGATATCGAAGCTGCTCGATGATCGGGGGCCCCCCCCCGAGGGAGCCGCGGCAGGCGGCGACTGCGTCGAGCGCAATCGCCGCGATCGGCATGACGGTCCACCCACAGGTGCGGTGATCGGCCAGGAACTTTCGACGTTCGCGTCCGAGATCCACCGCCATCTCGGGTGGCGCATTCGGAAGCGAAGGCGTGGCCGCCGTCTGGTCGCCAGCGGCAAGCCCGAGCGGCTGTGCGGGCTTGAGCCAGTAGGTCCGCCGTTCGAACGGGTACGTGGGCAGCGGGAGGCGCCGCCGCGCGAACCCCGCCTCCACGGCTGACCAACGTGGTGCGAACCCGTCACGATAGAGCTCGCCGACTGTGTGCAGGAGAGAGGTCCAGCCATCGCGGCGGCGATCCAGGGAGGCGAGCCAGCGGCCCCTGAAATTCGGCAGCGACTGGCGGCCCATCGACAACAGCGCGCTGCCCGGGCCGACCTCGAGAAATGACGCAATCCCCATCTTTTCGAGGGCCGCCATTCCTTCGGAGAAACGGACGGATCGCCGTGCGTGGCTGCGCCAGTATCCCGGGCGGATATCCTTGATCGGTTGACCGGTGACGTTCGAGACGAGCGGGATGGCGGGCTCCTGGAAGGCAATCGCCTCCTCGAGGGCCTCGATCCGCGGCAGAACGGGCTCCATCATCGCCGAATGAAAGGCGTGCGAGACCGGCAGCAGTTGGGCGGCGACGCCCGCGCGGTCGCAGCGCCGCGCCATCTCCTCGACCGCCGCTCGGGGACCCGAGACCACGGTGTTGCGCGGTCCGTTGAGGCTGGCAATCTCGACGTCCGCAGACGCCGTTTCGAGGAGGCCGCGAACCGTCTCCTCATCCGCGAGGACGGCCGCCATGGCTCCGGGCGCATCGATCGATTGCATCAACGACGCCCGACGGATCACGAACCGGAAGCCGTCCTCCAATGAGAAGGCGCCGGCCACGCAGGCGGCCGCAATCTCGCCCAGGCTGTGCCCGATCACAGCGGCCGGCCGTAGCCCCCACGAATCCCAGACCTGGGCGAGTGCGTAGTCGACCGCAAACACAGTCGGCTGGGTGAAAATCGTTTGCCGCAGGCGTACTTCGGCAGGTTCTCCCGTCGAGACGAGGAGATCGACGAGGCTCTCGCCGATCTCCTGGCGGAAGATTGCATCGCATGCTTCGATCGCCGCCCGGAAAACGGGCTGGGTGCGAAGGAGATCTGCGCCCATGGCAGGGTACTGAGAGCCCTGACCGGTAAACAGCCAGGCCACCGGGCCGAGCTCGCCGTGGGCGAGCGAAGCGTCGGTCTCGACGAAGACGCCCAGCTTCGCGGCGAGCGTCTCCCGGTCCGGCGCCTCGAAGACCGCGCGGTGTGGAAGACTGCTGCGGCTCGTGTTGACAGTGAGGCAGAGATCTCCGACGTCGGTTGCCGGCGACCCGAGAGCCTGTCGCAGCTGGCCGACCCGCGCGCGTAGAGCCGTCGTGCTCCGCGCCGAGACGCAGAGCAGGTGGACGGTCCGTTCTGCGGTCCTGGCCCGGAACGCGGCGGGGGCTTCCTCAAGCACGGCGAAGGCGTTGGTTCCCCCGATCCCGAGGCTATTGACGCCCGCGCGGCGCGGCGAGCTTCGGTTTGCTTCGGGCCAGGGTGTCACCGACGTCGGGACATAGAAGGGCGTCTCGGCAAACCGAATTTCCGGGTTCGGCGTCTTCAGGTGGAGCGTCGGTGGGATTACGCCATGCTCGAGGACCAGCGCCGTCTTGATGAGGGCCGCTAGGCCGGCCGTTTGCTCGGCGTGCCCGATGTTGGTCTTGGCCGAACCGACCGCACAGAACCCCACCCGTTCGGTGTGCGCCCGAAACGCCTGGGTCAGCGCGCGGATCTCGAGGGGATCGCCAACGACCGTTCCGGTAGCGTGGCACTCGACGTAGCCCACGCTATCGGCGCTCACCTCCGCGACCTCGAGCGCCTCGATCATCGCGCGGGCCTCGCCCAGGACGCTCGGCGCCGTGTAGCTCGCCTTGCGGCCGCCGTCGTTGTTGATGGCCGTCCCGCGAATGACTGCGTAGACGTGATCGCCGTCGGTGATGGCGGCGGCCAGCGGTTTCAGCAGCACGGCCGCCACCCCGCTACCGAAGATGGTCCCCGTTCCCGAAGCGTCGAACGACCGGCAGTGGCCGTCCGTCGAATAGATGCTGTTCTCCTCGGCGACGTACCCGCGCAAGTGGGGGATGCGGACCGTGGAGGCGCCGGCCAGCGCCATGTCACATTCGCCGGAGAGCAGGCTTTGGCAAGCCAGGTGAACCGCCACGAGGGAGGTCGAACACGCGGTCTGAACCGTGAGGCTCGGACCGGTGAGGTTGAGCTCATAGGAAACGCGCGTCGAAAGAAAGTCCTTGTCGTTGCTTATGTGCGCCAGGCTTCCGGTCTGCCCCGCCATCTCCGGATGGCCCGCGTGGGCGGCCCGATAGCTCGTGATGACTCCCCCTGCGCCAGCAAACACCCCGACTACCTCGTCGTGCTGTTGTGGATCGTACCCGGCGTCCTCGAACGTCTCCCAAGCAACTTCGAGCAAGAGGCGTTGTGTTGGATCCAGCAGCGCCGCCTCTCGCGGGGAGTACCCGAAGAAGGCGGCATCGAAGTCACCAATTCCCTCGATCACGGGCGCCGCGCGCACGTACCGCGGGTTGGAGACGTCGGAGGGGGCGGCGCCCGCGGCCAGCAGCTCGGCCGCCGAGAAGAAACGGATCGACTCGACGCCTCCGCAGAGGTTTCGCCAGAATTCGGCGGGATTGTTGGCGCCGGGAAGGCGACAGGCCATCCCGATGATAGCTATTCCGTCGAGTCGCTCCCCGGGGTCCCCGGACGACCTCGCTGCGCGAGCCGCTTCTTGGCGCGGCTCGCCGCCGCCGTCATTAGCTCGCTCCGATCGTCGATCGCCGGTTTCCCGAGCGGGCCCGGAATGCTGGTCTCGAACGCGCGACATAGGTCACCCACCGTCCGGAGGTCTGTTGCGTAATGAGTCACTTCTCGTGACGGACCGAGCCGCCCCGCAATGCTGTCGAAGAGATCGACAACGTCGATCGACGCAAGACCCAGATCGTCGGCCAATCGCAGGTGTTCGAGGAATCCCTGCGGCCGATCTGCGGTCGGCGGACAGAAGCGCTCCAACTCGGCGATGACGATCGTTCTGATTTCGTTGGCCATGCGGCTCTCCTCAAGGACTGCTACTTCTTGCGTTTGGCGGCGCTCTTGTTCCTCTTGGCGCCGCTCTTCTTTGTACCGACCGAGCGTCGATGAGATTCGAGCAGCGCGATTTGTTTGTCGGCGAAGTCAACTTGGAGATCGACGAGCCGTTTACGCATCTCCCGTTCCATTCCCGCAAACTCCAGGAATGAACTCATCATCAATTTCGCCGTCTCCCGCACCGCTTGATTGGCGCTGTCGTCCGCCCATGTCGAGGCGACATCGCGGAACGAAGACCACACGGCCTTCTGCTGATCCAGAACCGCGTCGGACGCGGATCGAACGTATTCGTCCACCGCCTCACCGAAGTCCTCCACGGAACCACGCGCTGATCCGTTTTTGTTGACCACGAAATCCCCCGATCGAGTTGGTCCAACCGCCCTAGCGCGGACCGTACCACACCACCAACATCGTGGAGTGTGGAATTCGCGACCGGGCTTAATCGTCGTTCAGTCGCAATAAGTTCGTAACGGACGTTAACCGAACACGGGCGGAAATCGTCAGGTCGCAGTCAGGCCGCCCGGCGGAATCGACCCACCCGACGACAGCTGCTTGTCGAGCTCCCGAAACCTCTCAGCCAGCGCCACCACGAACAACCCGAACGAGGTGTGAAGCCCGAGGTTTTCCTCCAGCAACTGCCGGGGGACGACCTTGACCAGCACCTCGTCCTCGGCCTCGACGGTGGCGGTGCGGATGCCTCCGGACAGGACGGCCGTCTCCCCGAAGACCGAGCCGGCGGTCAGGCGGCGGAGCACCGCCCGCTGCCCGTCGGCGGTCTTGTAGGCTACGCAGGTGCCGCGGACGATGATGTACGCACAGTCGCCGGGATCCCCCTCGACGACGATCCGTGTTCCCGCGGGGAAGATCTCTGCGGTCAATGGAAACCCGCGCAGGGTCATCTCGACGTCTTTCTTGAGCTCCAGCACGGTCTGGTAGCGATCGTTCGGATCGCGGGCCATCGCGCGCTTGACGATCCGGCACAGGCCGATGGGGAGCGGCGCGGTGGGATCGCCGGGCGGAAACGTCACCACGCAGGCGGTCGCCCTATCCAGACACGCCGCGAGGTCTTCGGCATCGAACGGCGGGACGCCGGTCAGGATGTTGTAAAGGACGGTGCCCAGGCCGAACACGTCGGTCCGCTCGTCGAACCGATCGCGCACGCCCTGGACCTGCTCCGGAGACATGAACGACGGCGTTCCGCAGGGCCCGCCGCCCACGTCGAGGTTCGAGTCCCCGGCGACGACCAGGGTCGGCATCTCGTTCGGCATGACGGGCGTCGCCCCGACGATCGCCAGCCCCCAGTCCACCAGGTAGACCTGCCCGAACGTGCCGACCAGGATGTTGCCTGGCTTGATGTCGCAGTGAAGGACCCCCCGGCTGTGGGCGAAGGCGACGGCCTCGCAGACCTTGAGGTACGCCGCCATCATCTCGCTGAGCGGCTCGGTGAAACCGGCTTGTCGTCCGGCGCGCGCGCTCCAGTCGGCGAGGGTGTCCCCCTCGATCCGCTTCATCGTGAAGTACCGGTTCCCCTGCCGATCGATGCCGATCTCGTACACCGGCGCGATGTTCGGATGATCGAGCTGCGCGGTGATCTGCGCCTCGCGGATGAACCGCTGAACCTCGCGCGGAGAGGCCGCCAGATTGGGCGCCAGCACCTTCATGGCGGCGATTCGCAACAGGCCCAGATCGCGGACGGCGTGGACCGACCCCATGCCGCCGGCGCTGATGGGGGCGAGGTACTGATAGCGATCCGGGACGCTCTCGCGCGACGCGGGATCGACACCGGGTCCGGGTAAAGGACCGTCGTTCGCCCTTCCGGGAACCTTGGTCACCTGGTCGCCGCTGATGGTGCTTCCTCCTCGCCCAACTCTGATCGCCGAACTCTGATTCGAGTCGACCATATCCGAACGACGAGCGCAAATGAGCCGATACGAGCTCGACGTTTGCACGTTCTCGCCGGCGGTGGTAATTCCGATCCGGGATGGGGACGCGGGGCCAGGACACGACCATTCCCGACACGGTGCTGGCGGGACCGACCGGGGCCGGGACCACGATCGCGATTCGTTGGGTCTTCCCGGCGGAAGACGGTGCGCTCACCCGCCTCCAGCCCGGCACGACTACGCTGGGGCGAGATCCCGAATGCACCGGCCATCTGCCGAGCGCCTCGGTCTCTCGGCGGCACGCCGAGATTCGCTGGACGGTCGGCGGCACGCCGCTTTTGCTCGACCTCAACAGCACGAACGGCGTGTTCGTCAACGGGCGCGCCGTCAAGCACGCCAACCTCAACCCGCGCGACGTCGTGCGCCTCGGCGACTGGGTCGGGATCGTCATCTCGATCGTCGGCCGCGCCTCGGAGCCCTGGAGCTTTCGCGAGCTGACGCCCGGTTACTGGGGCGGTCCGCTCCTGCAGGCGACGCTCGCGCCGGCCAAGTTGGTCGCCGCCTCGGATCTGCCGATGATCATCCAGGGGGAGACGGGCTCGGGCAAGGAGGGGGCGGCGCGCGCGATTCATGCCTGGAGCGGGCGGCAGGGGGCGTTCGTGCCGCTCAACTGCGCGGCGCTCCCCGAGGCGCTCGCGGAGGCGGAGCTGTTCGGCTACCGCAAAGGTGCCTTCACCGGCGCGGAGCGCGCCAGCCCGGGCTACCTGCGGGCCGCGCACGGGGGAACGCTGTTCCTCGACGAGATCGCCGAGCTGCCGCTGCCGATCCAGGCCAAGCTGTTGCGCGCCGTCGAGCAGCGCGAGCTGGTCCCGCTCGGCGAGTCGGCGCCGGTCGCGATCGACATTCGGCTGCTGGCGGCGACGCAGAGCCCGCTCCGGCTGGCGGTCGCGAGCAAGCGCTTTCGCGGCGATCTGCTGGCGCGGCTCGACGGTCTCACCGTGTCGATTCCGGCGTTGCGCGAGCGCACCGAGGAGATCCCGTCGCTGTTCCGCAAGATCGTCGAACGGCACGGCGGGCGGGCCGCGCCGCCGCGGCTCGAGCCCTCTCTCATCGAGCGCCTCTGCGCGCACGACTGGCCCTTCAACATCCGCGAGCTCACGCTGCTCGCGCGCAAGCTCCTGGCCCTCCATCCCGACGCGGCCGTCCTGGACCACACGGTGCTGTCGGATCGCCCGGGTGCCGAGCTCGGGATCGTGGAGCTCCGGCCGACGCTGGAGATGAGCGCGCCCGATCCGGGGACGTTCCTGGCCGCCCTGCGCGCCCAGAACGGCAACGTGAAGCACACCGCGGAGATCCTGGGGATCAGCCGCGGTCGCGCCTACCGGATGATGGACAAGATCGATTCGCTCGACCTCGCGTCGCTCCGGCGCCGCGACGGGGAACCCTAGCTTAGCTACCGCCCGCCGCCTCGACCCGTCGCGGGGGTGTGGACCGGGCGCAGGTCAACGTCGAGAACCGATCACGAGGACCCAGGGGTCGGGTCGGCGATGAGGTCGATGTAGTAGAGACGCCCGTCGTTCGCCGACGAGTTGGCCGTCGTCACCATGTAGCGGTTGACGTTGGGGTCGAAGCCGATGCCGGAGACCGACTCGCCGGACCCGAAGTAGTACTGGCGGATGAGCGCCACCGACGAGGCGCCATTGTTGCGGTCGAGAAAGTAGAGCTTGCCGCCCGTGGAACCGACCGCCAGAACCCCCGCGTAATAAAGCGGCGCCGCTGTGATCGCGTCGCCCGCGGCACCCGGCGTGTAGGGATAGCCGGCGTTCAGCACGGCGCCGCTCCCGCTCAGGACGATCACCGTGCCCCCCTGCGTTCCGTACTGCACGGTGTCCGTCCCGCGGTCGTAGTACGAGGACCCCATGATCGCGTTCGCCGTGTGGTAGCTCCAGAGCTTGCTGGTGCCCGCGAAGCTGCTAGGATCGATCGCCCACATCGTTCCGCCGTCGTCCCCCGCGTAGACCCGGGTGGTTCCGCTGACGTTGGTGCCCAGGGCAATTCGTCCCCACACCGAGGCGGTACCCGGAGAGGTGTTGTCGGCGGTCAGGGTCTGGCTGCTCACGTTGATTTTGAGGACGTGGCCCGTGAGTCCCAAAAACTGGTACGACGAGCCGCTGGTCCAGAGCGCCGGCGACGCGCCGGAGATGGTCGGCGTGATCGAAAACGGCGATCCGGTCGGCACCGACTCGCTCGCCTGCCCCAGCGTCCAGAGCTTTTGCCCGCTGGCGCTGCCGCCCCAGTAGAGGTTGCTGGTGTCCATGCCGAGCGGGGTCGAGATCGTGCAGCTGCAGTTGTGGGGGTTGGTCGCCCAGGCCCCCGACGCGTCGAGCGTCAGCGAGCTGGTCCCGTTGTCGACGAGGCGGTAGACGTGCCCGGCCGTGGTCGCGACGTAGAGATAGTGCTTCGAGCTCACCGTGTTCCAGCGCGGCGTCCCGATGATCGTTTCGCCCGCCGTGGGCACGGTCCACGAATAAAGCGGCGCCCCCGTCTCGTCGCGGACGTACACGACGTCGCTGGTCCCCGAGGCGTTGTGGAAGGCGACGTAGGTCGAGTAATAGATGAAGGCGTTCCAGTCGAAGGCGGGCGTAGGGAAACCGACGACCGACCCGGCGGTGTCGCTGACGGCGGCCCGCGTGAACTGCACGACCGCGCCGTTCGAGGCGGGGGTGTTGCCGACCCCGTTGCCGTCCGAGTCGTCGTCCGACTTGGCGGAGCTGCCCGTGCCCTGCGCCACCGTGAGACAGCTGCGATCGCTCGAGCCCACGGTCCAGTTGTTGGCGCAGGTCGTGCGGCCGAACATGGCCCGCGTCTCGGTGGTGTCCGGCGACCCCGTGTACCCGTTTCCGGCGAGCGTCACCGCGTAGGTGGTCGTCGCGGTGGTGGCGCCGGCGTCGAAGGTACACCCGTTCGAGTTGAGGAACAGCGTCTTGCCGTAGATCTGGAGGAGGCGGGTGCCCGTCCCGCTGCCAAAGGCGATGTTGTCGAACCCGGTGAAGGTGGTGACCGCGCTCGTGTTGGCGTTGATCTGCATCCCGTTGGTGTCGGTGTTCTGCACGGCGAGGCCGCTCACGTTGACGGTCGGCGTCGCGCTGGCCACCGAGCCGATTTTGAACGCGTAGTTTCCCGAGACGCTGCGGATCGTCGCGCCCGCGCTGGACGCGTTGAGCGTCCCGTCGACGATCAGGCTCTTCGCGGGTCCGATGGCGACGGCGCCGCCGCTGGTCGCCAAGGCCAGTGTTCCCATCGGTTGGACGGCGAGCCCGCCCGCGAAGGTGCTCGTCGCCGAGCCCACGGTGTAGCTGCCGGTGTAGACCTCGGCGACCGTCGACGAGGCGTTCATCGTGAAGCTGGCCGTCGCCAGCCCGCCGCTGTCGACGGCCAGCAGGCCGCTGACCGTGGTGTTGGCTCCCAGCGTCCAGGTCGAGGTGCCGCCCGTGTTCGCGTAACGGCCGGCCGCGAGCTCGCTCACCTGGGTGGCCGTCAGCGCCGTGTTGTAGATGCGCACGTCGTCGATGACGCCGTTCGTGAAGTCGGTGCGGGCGGCGCTCCACAAGCCCGATCCGATCATCGTGTGCCCGGCGGCGGTCCAGGTCGTCACGGTGGCGCTTGTCGCCTCGAGCGCGCCGTTCACGTAGAGCCGGGCGTTCGTTCCGTCGAAGGTTCCGCACAGGTGGTACCAGGTGGCCGTCGTCGGGGTCGTCGTCCCGGTCGCGTAATAGAGGGTGCCCGCGGTACTGTCCGTGGAGTGCATCTGGAAGCTGAAGGGCCCGCTGCTGTCGCGCTTGAGGAAGAACCCGCTGATGTTGGTGCCGTCGATCGCCACGACGGTGTGGTTCCCGGAAAGCGCGGTGAACCTGGCCCAGGCGCAGGCGGAGAAGGCCGATGCCGTGCTCGTCGCCGCCGCGCCCAGATCGGCGTAGTCGTTCAACCCCGAGCCGGCGCCGCGAAAGTTCAGGGCCGCCAGGTTCTGGAAATCGATGGCGGTCGGCAGGCCGGAGGTGACCCAGGTGGGCGCGCTGACCAGGCTTCCGGTGTGCCCGTTCCCCGAGTAGTCCCGGACGCTCGTCCCCTGCCCCTCGTCCGCCTTCCAGTAACCGACCAGGTTGTTCTCGGTAAAGTCCTCGATCCGCAACGTGGCGAACGTGCCCGCGCCGAGCGTGCGGCTCGAGGAGCTCGACAGGGCGACCGTGCCGGAGCTGGGCGCGAAGGTGCCGCCGGTTTGCGCGAAGGTGCCGGCGACCTCCAGTCGACCCGCGGTCGAGGTGAACGTCCCCAGCCCCGACAACGCGAAGTTACCGCCAACCGTGATGGAGCTCATCGCCCCGCTATCTCCCGTGAAGGTCCCCGTTCCGGCCTTGGTGAGCGCCCCCGCTGTCGAAATGGTGATTCCCGAGCCCTGCGTCACCGTCCCCGTGTAGCCGGTGTTGACCTGCAGCGAGTTGACCGAGATGCTGGCCCCAATCGTACAGTTCTGGCTGGAGGTCCCATCGAAGATTGCGTCATCGGCCGAGGCGGGTGGGCCGGAGCCGCTCAAGCAAGTCCAGTTCGCCGCCGTGACGAACATGCCCGCCGAGCCGGCGTGCCAGGTGCATGTCCGCGCATAGGCAAGCCGCGAGCTCAGGCAACCAAAGGCGAGCAGCGCGACGACCACCTGGGCTCGGCGCGACGGAGAGCGACGCGGGTGGCGGTTCCCCGTCCACGGGGAGCCAACCGCACGCCCGTCCTCGGCCCGCCTCTCCAACCCCTCGACGCTGCCGCTTCGCAACACATCACCTTGCAGATCACATCGGGACAATCGGCGAAGATCTGTAGCCGCAGGCCCCACCCTCATACGCTCGAAGTGGCTCAAGTCTTTAGTGAATTCGGCCGAACGATTGAGATGGAAGGCTCTATTACATCGACATCATCGCCGACCCGACGCCGGGGTCTTCGTGACTTCATGACCACCTCGACGCACAGCCTTCGGTTCGCCACTTCGCGCCAGATCCGATGGGGAGGGGCGCTGGCATTTGCGGCGCTCGGGGCGCTGGCGGCACCCTCGGCGCGCGCCGACGACTGGGCAACGCCGGGTCTCGACGCTGCGCACGACCGGCTGTCGGCGGAGCGCTCGGGTGCGCGGTTTTCCGACGGGCATTGGGCGTTCTCGCCCAATGCCGCCGGGCGGGCGCTTGCAAGCCCGGTCGTCTCGGACGGATTCGTGGTCAGCGCGGATCTCGACGGGACCCTGAGCGTCCTGTCCGCCGACAGTGGACGTGCCGTGTGGCAGGTTCCCCTCGGCTCTGCGGTGCAGGGGACGCCCGCAATTGCGAGCGGGCGAGTCTTCGTCCCAACGATCGGCAACAGAGTCGTCGCGCTCGGCCTCGCCGACGGCGCGCCGCTGTGGACGACCGATCTGGGCGGGATGAATCTGTCGTCGCCCACGCCGATAGGCGGCGACATTATCGTGGCAGCTGGCTTTCCACAGCGGCACCTCGTGCGCCTCGCGGGCTCGACCGGAGCGGTGGTCTGGCAGAGCCAGACGATCATGGACCAGTTCAGCAACACGTCGCCGGCGGTATCGGGTGGATTGGTGGTGGTGGGCACGAACGGCGGTCACTATTACGCATTCGACGCGGCGACCGGCGTCGCGCGCTGGGAATACAAGGCCGATGGCGTGGTTCACCTCGCGGCGCCGATCATCGTAGGGGGCCGGGTGTACATGGCGGGCGGCGACGACAGCGATCATGTCCACGCGGTCGACGCGGCGACCGGCGCGGCCCTGTCCGGCTGGCCGGTGAGCCTGCCGGCGCCCGATCCGGACCTGGCGGGGACGCGCATCGATCGACACCGGGCGGTCTCGTCGTTTGCGTCGGTCGGGGGAATGCTGGTGATCGAGACACGCCTCGACGACGCGCTCGACACGAACAGCGACGGCGTCGCCGACCAGTATCTATCCCGCGAGATCGTGGTAGCGCTGGATCCGAGCTCCGGGACGCTGGTATGGCAGCATCCGCTCGCGCGTGCGGTATTCACCGATCCCAACGACGTCCCGAAGTTCTTCATCTGCCCGACGCCCGCGGCGTTCGGCACGGACGCCGGGGCGCCGCTGCTCGCGGCAGCGTCGTCGCTCACGGCGACGGTCAGTATCCTCGACGTGGCGAGCGGAAACGACGACGGCGATCTCACTGTGGCGGGCCGGGCGCTGGCGTCGCCCGTGATGGCGAACGGACGCCTCATCAGTGTCGCGGAGAGCGGCGTCGTCGAGGGGCAGCTCTCCACCGTGAACCACCCGCCGGCAGCCCCGATTCTCGCGGCGAATCCGCACCCACTCGACGCCGCCGACGTGACCCTGCGCTGGTTGCCGGCGGTCGATCCCGACGCCGAGCTGCCAAGTTACGAGGTGCGGATCGACAGCGACGGAGAGGTGCTGCAGAGCTACCAGCAGCAGCTCTTCCCTGGACAGGGGGCGACGTCGATTCAGCTGGTGGCGCAGCTGACGGCAGGCGTGACCTATACGTTCGCGGTGCGGGCGCGCGATCCGCACGGAGCCCTTTCACCCTGGTCGGCGCGTGAGACGTTCACGGTGGCAGCGAGCGGGGCGGTGACGGTCGATGGGATACCCGCCACCAACCTGCGTGCGGCGTTGGCGGCGGCCCAAGCGGGTTCCGTGATCATGCTCGGCGCTGGGACGTACCCGCTATCGGAGCCGCTGCACGTGGGCGCGGGCGTCAGCATCCAGGGCGCCGGCGCGGGCCGGACAACGCTGGACGGAACCGGGCTCGCCATCGGCGTCAGCTTCGACGCGACGGATGCAAGTCACGCCGCCGGGCTAGACAAAGTGACTGTCGCCGGCGCCGAAACCTGCGTCGCGGTGAACGGCGGCGCGAGCGGCATTCACCTCACGCACCTGGTCGTACACGACTGCGCCACGACGGGGGTAAAGGTTGCCGCGACGGGCGGCGCGAACATCGCAAACGCGACGCTGGTGGGGAACGGCACCGGCGTCGATTCGGCCGGGATCGCCACCATCAAGAATAGCCTCCTGACCGGCAACGGTGTGGGCCTCAAGAGCGACGCGATCGGCGCGCTTGTCAGCACGTTCGATGATCTGTTCGGTAACCAGAGCGACTATCAGGGGCTCGGGGCGGGGACGGGCGATCTCTCGACGGCGGTGATGTTCACCGATCTGCCGGGCCGCAAGCTGCAGCTCGCTGGCCCACAGCCGTCGACGGACAAAGGCGATCCCGTCGACGACGTCGGAGCCGAGCCAGCGCCCAACGGTGCCCGCATCAACCTGGGCGCCTTCGGGGGCACCGCAGACGCCGAGCTGAGCGCCAGCTCGACGGTGGTTGGCGATCCGGGGGCGACGGAGCCAACGCCGATCTC
>Ga0209863_10000612_pt1 | contig 16655 bp, 12 predicted proteins | sample OrgsoiDNA2013046_FD_185796 | JGI IMG/M metagenome (GOLD analysis project Ga0209863, IMG submission 185796) | Permafrost soil microbial communities from the Arctic, to analyse light accelerated degradation of dissolved organic matter (DOM) -... | ecosystem: Environmental > Terrestrial > Soil >...
TGCGTGCGCGGCTCTGCGTGGAGAGAATGCAGGCATGCATGAAGAAAAGCATTGAAATCGGCGCAAATATCGAAACCTTGTTCGGCACGCGGGACGAGAACCTGCACGTGATTGAAGACGGAATGAACGTCGCCATCGACCTGCGCGCGAACGGCATTGAAATCGAAGGCTCCGCCCGCGACGTGGCACGCGCCGAGCAGGTATTTGCCGATTTTGTCCATCTCCAGAAATCCGGCTTCCAGTTCTCCAACGGAGACCTCGGCAGCATGTTGCGCGTCGTTGTCAGCGATGCTACGTCGACCCTGCGGGCGTTGGCCGAAGCAGGGAAACAGCGCGCCCAGGGCCGCCGCATGGTGCAGCCTAAAACCGTCAACCAGCGCCGCTATCTCGACGCCATCGAAAAGCACGACATGGTCTTCGGAATCGGTCCCGCGGGAACCGGAAAGACCTACCTGGCAGTGGCCATGGCGATTTCGGCCTTGCTGGCCAAGAAGGTCAATCGCATCATCCTCGCCCGTCCCGCCGTCGAAGCCGGCGAACGTCTCGGATTTCTGCCGGGAACGCTCCAAGACAAAATCGACCCCTACTTGCGCCCACTCTACGACGCCCTGTACGACTTGCTCGATCCCGAAAAAGTCGAGCGCTACCTCGAAAAGAACATCATCGAAATCGCCCCCATCGCCTTCATGCGCGGCCGCACTCTCAACGATTCCTTCGTCATCATGGACGAAGCCCAGAACACCACCACCGAACAAATGAAGATGTTTGTCACGCGCCTCGGCTTCGGCTCCAAGGCCGTGATCACCGGCGACATCACCCAGATCGACCTGCCGAACTCGCGCCGTAGTGGGCTCCTGGAAGCGATGGAAGCGCTGAAAACTGTGGAGGGCATCAACTTCGTGCTCTTCGACGAAACCGACGTCGTTCGCCACCAGCTCGTGCAGCGCATCGTGCGCGCGTATGACGAATACAAAACGCAGCAGGGCGCGACCCAATTGTCTTTGGCGCTCGATGCCAAGCCCAAGGCGAACGGAGACGCTGCCGCCAAGATGCCCAGCCCCGAAACGCGAGTCGCCGAGCAGGAAACGAGGTAAACTTCTTACGGGTTCGCGCGCCGGTTCCGGACGACGCCTGCGCCTCACGAACTCCACCTATGGTTCTTTTGAAGAAGCGCATCCCGGGCGCCACCGCCGCTCTGTTCGAGCGTTTCGTGCGGCGGGCCTGCGGGGCCGTGAAGCTCAAGGGAACGGTCAATGTCGTCATCACGAGCAATCCTGAGATGCGCAGCCTGAACCGCCGTTTTCGGGGAAAAGACGCTGCTACCGACGTGCTCTCCTTTCCCGCCGCACCGGGCCTGCCGGGCGGCCTGGCCGGAGACCTGGCAATCTCCGGCGACATTGCCGCCGCCAACGCAAAGCAATTGGGCCACTCGATTGAGGAAGAGATTAAGATTCTGATCTTGCACGGAACATTACATCTGGCGGGATACGACCACGAAACCGACAACGGCAAAATGGCGCGCAAAGAAGCACAGTTGCGCCTTGGTCTCAAGCTGCCCGTGGCTCTAATCGCGCGCGCCGCCTCTCAGAGCCCAACGGCTCGAGGACCGAAACGTTGAACCTCGTCCTCATTCTCGTCTTCGTGATGCTGCTCTTCCTCCTCTCGTTGGTGTCTTATGTGGATCGCCTCTACGCCGAAATGGGGAAATTTCTTTCCCGCGAATTTCAGGACAACATCGATTCATTTGAGAGCCTGGTGGAACCGCGGCTCGCCATCAATCGCGAGCGAGCCCGTCTAGCCGTCGCAATCTGGGTGCAGCTAATGACGGCGGCCATCACTCTCATCGTTGGCTATACACTCTTCGGCATCAAGCCTCCAAGCCCCCCGGAAATCGGCGAAGCGGCCGCCCTCATCATCCTGATTGTGGTGATCTTTAACCGGGTTTTGCCTTTTGTCCTCTTTGCCCGGACCAAAGGCCTCTGGCTCAAACGCTGCGGCTTGTTACTCCGCTTTCTCATCTACCTCAGCCTCCCGGTCACGCTGGTGGTGGGTTTCGTGCAGTCTGTCACCTCCCTGACCAAGGCCCGCTCCGACGAACTGCCGGAAACACAGGCGGAAGCCGTCGACGCGCTCTTCGAGGCTGGACAAGAGGAGGGGATTCTTCAGGAAGAGGACCGGCACCTGATTCAGTCGGTGGTCGAGTTCGGCGAAAAGACAGTACGGGAAGTAATGAAGCCACGCCCCGAAATGGTCGCCGTCCCCGTCTCTTCGACGGTCGAAGCGTTCGTCGATTTGCTCAAGGACAAACCCTTTTCCCGGGTGCCGGTGTACGAGGGATCGATCCACAATATCAAGGGGATCCTCAGCGCCCAGGACATCTTACAAGTCCCTGACACAGAGGCTGGCACTCGTACCGTCGATTCGATCATGCGGAAGGATGTACATTTCGTTCCGGAAACCCGCCGCAGCAACGAACTCCTTCGCGAAATGCAGAAACATAACATCCGCATGGCGATTGTCGTGGACGAGTACGGCAGCGTAGCCGGCTTGGTCACAATCGAAGATCTGGTCGAAGAGATTGTGGGCGAGATCCACGACGACCACGACAAACACACCAACGTCGAGCGCGAAACCGAATCCTCCTACGTCGTCCGCGGCAACACCGATGTCGATCGCCTGACCGAACTCTTCGGCGAGCGCCCCGAGGGCAAGGAAGCAGCCACAGTCGCAGGTCTGGTCAGCGAACTAGCCGGCCGGATTCCGCAGCGGGGCGAAGTCATTGAAGACGGCGGCCTGCGCTTCGAAATCCTCGATGCCACCGACCGCCGCGTAGAACGCGTCCGCATCACCTCGATTCAGCCGCCCGAGCTGCGTCTCAGTGCCGAACAAGCGGGCGGCGAGTAGAAAATGCCCATTCGATCAGGATTTGTTTGTATCCTCGGAAAGCCCAACGCCGGAAAGTCCACACTCCTCAACGCCCTCGCCGGGCAGAAGCTGGCCATCGTCAGCCCCAAGCCCCAAACCACCCGCACGCGCGTGCAAGCCATCCTCAACATCCCCAAAAAGAAGGGGCAATTGGCGGCCCAGATCATCCTTATTGATACCCCCGGTGTCCATCCAGCCGATTCTTCACTCGGCAAGAAGATGATGCGCGAAGTCTACGGGGCTCTCGAAGGCTGCGATTTAATCTACCTAATTTGCGATGCGACAAAGAAGCTCGACGCCGCCGATGGTCTGCTACTGGAGATGGCAAAGAAATCCGGCACCCCGGTTTTTCTCCTGCTCAACAAAATCGACTTGCTGGACAAACAGAAATTGCTTCCTGTCATTTCCCAATACAGTGAACGCTTGAAGTTTCGCGAAATTGTTCCCATTTCGGCACTCAGAAAAGACGGTATCGAAGCCCTCCTCCAAGCTACCGTACAGGTTCTTCCCCAGGGCCCGCGCTACTTTCCCGAGGATCAAATTACCGATCTACCCATGCGTTTCATGGTCTCGGAAGCTATCCGGGAACAGGTTTTGCACCACACCAAAGAAGAAGTTCCGCATTCCACCGCGGTGGTCATCGAGCAGTTCGAGGAAGGCCCGCGCCTGACCCGCATCGCCGCCGCCATTTTCTGCGAGAGGGAAGGACAAAAGGCCATCTTGGTGGGAAAAGGAGGCCAGATGTTGAAGCTGATTGGCACCAAGGCCCGCCTCGAAATCGAAAAAATGGTCGAAACCAAGGTCTTTTTGGAGCTTTTTGTGAAGGTGGAACCGAAATGGCGGGATTCCGAACGCTTTGTCGACAGTCTCGATTGGCAAAGGCAGCTTGAACAATTGGCGGCCCGTAAGTGATACTCCAGTAACCTTCGGCGAGTCTCGTCCGTAAGTTGTCCGGACCTGCAGGTGCCGATAGCATCTAAATAGTGAATTCTGCATCGAACTAAATGCACGGGTAGAGGGAACCGGAGAACGCATGACCAAGAAGATGTTGGTGCGGAAGGGTTCAAATCGGTTCCGGATGCAGTTGGATATGACGCTGCCCGCCAAGCGCGAGGCCGTCGATCCCGCCGTTCAGCAGATCATGGCGGAAGTGCGGAAGACCAACCGCGTGAATGGCAAGGAAGATGACATCGAGCTGGCCCTCTCAGAAGCGCTGGCGAATGCGGTTGTGCATGGCTGCCAGTGTGATCCCGACAAGAGCGTTGAGTGCTGTGTCGTCTGTGATGACCAGCGCGGGTTGCTCATTGTTGTGCGCGATCCTGGTACCGGATTCGACCCTGCGCTATTGCCAGTGCCGACCGCAGGCGAAAACCTCCTCTCCGACCATGGACGCGGAGTCTATCTGATGAACCAATTGATGGACGAGGTGAAATACCACAAGAATGGCACCGAAATTCACATGGTGAAGCGCTAAGCGCCGCGTACTCAAATTGGTTTCGTCATCCCGACCAGCGGAGCGATCTGCATTTGCTCTCGGTTTTTCTTTTCGCCGGGTGCTACCCGACAAGCTTAAGCACGCCAACAAGACAACAAAATTCAAATACCGTCCTGTCGTCATCGTACCCCTACTCCTTCACCGCAATCCCCAATCCCTTCATCTTGCGATAAAGATGGCTTCGTTCCAACCCCAGCAACTCCGCCGTTCGGCTCACATTCCCGTGATTCTCATCTAGTTTCTTCAAAATAAAATCCCGCTCGTAAGCCGCCCTGGCATCATGCAGCGTGCTGAACTCCGCCCCAGCAGGCCGCCGCACATTCTCCCGGTACACCAGCGGCGGAAGATGCTTGCGCTCAAATCGCGTAACCGCAGGATTCATTATCACAATCCGTTCCATCACGTTCCGCAACTCGCGCACGTTCCCTGGCCAGGAATAACGCAGCAACACTTCAATCGCATCATCCGTGATGTCCCGCGGCCGTCGGCTGTAGGCCGACGAAAACTCTTTCATAAAGTGCCGGACAAGCTGCGGAATATCCTCATGTCTCTCGCGCAAGGGCGGTACAAAGAAGGGAATCACGTTTAAACGGTAGAAGAGATCCTCCCGAAAGTTCCCGCGCGCAATCTCCTCTTCCAGATCCTTATTAGTAGCCGCAATCACCCGTACATCCACCACAATCGACGCCTCCCCGCCCACCGGGGTGACTCGCCCTTCATCCAGCGCCCGTAACACTTTCGACTGCGTGGTCAGGCTCATGTCGCCCACTTCATCCAGAAACAGCGTGCCCCCGTCCGCCTTCTGAAACTTTCCTTCCTTGTCCGTCGCCGCTCCAGAAAACGATCCCTTGCGATGGCCAAAGAGTTCGCTCTCGATCAGTTCCTCGGGGATGGCCGCGCAGTTTAACTCCACAAACAGCCCGTCCTTACGCAGGCTCTGGGCGTGAAGGGCCAGGGCTACCAGCTCTTTTCCGGTGCCCGATTCGCCGTAAATCAGCACCCGGCCGTTGGTCGGCGCCATGATGCCAATCTGCTGCCGCAACGCCTTCATCGGCACGCTGTCGCCGACAATCACCCCACGTCCCGCGACCTGTTTACGAAAATCGCGGTTTTCGGCCCGCAGCCGCTGCGCCTGCACCGCATTCTTGATGACGATCAGCGTTCGATCCAGCGAGAGCGGTTTTTCCAGAAAATCGAACGCTCCAAGTTTCGTAGCGCGCACGGCGGTTTCAATCGTCCCGTGTCCGGAAATGATCACGATTTCAGGGGGATTATCAGACTCGCGGATGCGCTGCAATGTCTCCAGACCATCAACGCCGGGCAGCCAAATGTCGAGCAGTACTACGGCGAAGGGCTGTTTGCGCAAACTTTCCAGGCAGGCCTCGCCCGACTCGACTGCGGTGGCCGAATAGCCCTCCTCCGCCAGGACCTCGAGCAGGATCTTCCGGATGCTGGCTTCGTCATCAACGATCAGTATGTTGGGCATGGAGAGGGAGTGCTGTAACATCTGCCGCTTCGGAAGCGATGGGAATCTCTCCTGCTACGGGCAGCTCGATAATAAACCGCGCTCCTACTGGGGCGTTTTCTTCCACTCGAATCGATCCGTGGTGATCCTCCACAATGCGGCTGACGATCGAAAGGCCAAGTCCAGTGCCCCGCTGCTTCGTTGAAAAGTAGGGCAGGAACAGTTTCTCCTTCGCCTCCCGAGAAACGCCGTGCCCTGTATCCGCTACAACGATTTCGATGGCGTCGCGGGTTGGAACGAGATTCGCGGAAAGATGAATTTCGCGCACCAGAGAATCCTTCATAGCCTCAGCGGCGTTATCGATCAAGTTTGCCAGAGCACGTTTCATGGCCTCGGGATCCGCCAGAATCCTGGGCAGTAGCGGCGCTACCGCCGAGCGGATCCTGATCCCCTGAAGCCGCCCATCGAACAGCGCGAGGGCGCTCGCGATGATCTGCCCGGTGTCGGAGGGAAGGGGCTGAGCAGTCGGAAAGCGTGCTACGGTGGCGAACTCATTGACCAGTGTGCGCACCGTTTCGACGGAGCTGGAAATGGTTTCCGAGCCGCTACGAATCGCAGCTACCGCGGCAGGGTCCAGGGGCAGGCCTCGCTCCAGTTGTCGGCGTATTCGCTCCGCCGACAAAGCAATCGGGGTCAGCGGATTCTTAATCTCGTGAGCCACACGGCGGGCTACCTCGCGCCAGGCGGCCTGTTTTTGCGCCTGTAGCAAGTCCGATAGATCCTCAAATACCAGCACGTAGCCCAGCCGTTGCCCCTGGTAGTCGAGCGTGGCCACGGTGACCGCGACCGTCAGCGTTCTCCGGGAAACTGAAATTTCCATCTGTGCGGATGCCGTACCCATGCGCTCAGCGCGCCGGGTCAAAGGGGCGATTTCTTCCATCGTCTCTTCTGGCAGAATCGCGCTCAACATCAAGCCTTGGATCGAAGCACTCTGCAAAGATTCCGGGACCGCCGAGTCTGTCTGGCCCGAACTTAGCATTCTTACGAAGGCCTGGTTGGCATGACGGATCGTTCCCTCCGCCTCCAGGGAAACGACCCCAGTCGGAATGCTCTCGACCAGGGTCTCAATATAATGCCGCCGGCCTTCCAGAGCGGAATTCGCGTCGGCCAGCTCCCGTCCCGCAGATTCGATTTGTGCCCGGCTACTCTCCAGTTCCGTCGTCATGCGGTTAAAGGACCGCACCAAATCTCCCAGTTCATCGGTAGCGCTTACATCCACGCGATAATTTAACTCTCCTCGGGAGACCGCCTGCATGGCCTCACCCAGCGCCTCCACCGGACGCGTGACGAGTTTCGCAAGGAATACGGCGAGCCACATCGCCGCAAAAAGAACCAGCATCGTGATCAGCAGAAGCTGTGACATGTAGGTGCGGCTCAGCAGCTTGCGTTCCCGGCTAAGTTCCACGTAACGCTGCTCGCTCTCGTCAAGTTGGCGGACAGCATCGGAGAACTCTTGCGGCAGTGGCATTCCCACCAGCACCAAGCCATGTTCACCAACTGGAGCAGCCGCCAGGATGTATTCCACCTTCCCCAGCGTGAGATGCGCCAGCCCCGGCACGGAATTTTTGTGCGAAGGGACTTTCAGGTTCTGCAAAGGCCAGCTACCCGGAAGATTGAGGCTCGCCTTGAGTTCTCCATCGATCAGGGCGGCGGTAAAGCCTCCTTGTAGCGTTGCTTCGTGGCGGCGAAACTCAGTCGTCACACCGGAAAAATCCCCACTAACAAAAGACCGGCGGACCTCTCCCGCGGCTGCTATTGAGCTGGCTTCCGATTGCGCATTCTGCCCGGCATAGCCAACCATGAGCGACGCAATCGTTTGCGTGTCCTTCCTGACCTCCTCAACCGGGTGGGAAAACCATTTGTCGATGGATCGGTTCAACAAAAGCCGGGCAAAGCTGAACTGCGCGATTACGGGCAACAGCGAAAGCAGCAGCACCATCAGCACCATTCGCGCCCGGAATTTGGACCCCGGCACGCCGAGCCGGCGGTCGCCGTAGAGCTTGAGGACGTTGCGCAACAGAACAAACGTCATCGCCAGCAGTAAGAGAAAGATCAGCCCGGAAAGAGCCGCATACCCTAGAGTGTTGGAGTCCGGCTGAATGAATTTCAGGTTGAATGCGGTTTGCGAAATCGCGACCGCGAACAGCAGGAACGTCCCAACGGCGAGCCAAAGCACAGCTCCCCTTCGGCGCGGGGGTTCGGGGCGGTTTGGAGTTTGGGCAATCAAAACGCTACGGCCCGGATTAGCCGAGACGCCCACAAATTATAGCGGGTTGCAACATTCTGGCCGTTTTTCGCCGCCTTACCCGCTTCCAGTGGATTGCAGCTTAGCCTGCCTCGCGACAAAAGGCAGCCTGCGAACCGGCCCCTTTGTTACCAAGGTTGCTGCACGGCAGACACTCTGTGCCCGGCAAAACCCGCAAAAACCCGGAAAAACTACCATGACAACAACTTACGCCAGCATCCTCCTCGTCTCCCGGCAGGGTACAAGTACCAAAGTTACAGGCGCGGTAATCCATCTTCGGTGACAATTTGTGTCAACGGAACCGATACCGCCTCTGCCCCTCCTCCGCAGAGTTATGGTTTCGTCGCTGTCTATTTTCTGCTATCCGACACTGCCGGTCAGAGGAGTCTGCGATATGTCTCAAAGGCTGGGTGACCTTCTCGTCAAAGAGAAGATCATTACCCAGGAGCAGTTGCAACAGGCGACGAAGAATCAAAAAGAGAACAACTCCCGCCTGGGCGCTGCCCTCGTCAAACTCGGTTTCCTGACAGAGGAAGATTTCACCAATTTCCTCTCCCGCCAGTACGGCGTTCCGGCCATCAATCTCGCATATTTTGAAATCGACGCTTCCGTTGTCAAGCTTATCCCTTTTGAAACAGCCAAGCGCTACCAGATCCTCCCGTTGAGCCGCGTGGGCGCCTCGCTCACCATCGCCATGGTGGACCCCACCAACGTTTTCGCCATGGACGACATCAAGTTCATGACCGGATTCAACATCGAACCGGTTGTGGCGTCCGAAAGCTCCATCCTCGAAGGCATCGAAAAGGCCTACGGCACCAAACAGGGCGAAGACCTCGAATCGGTCATGCAAACCATGAACGACCTCGGCGAAACCGATGTCGAATTGCAGACCGAAGAAGCCGAAGCGGCCCTCGCTGACCTGGAAAAAGCGGCCGACGAGGCGCCCATCGTCAAACTCGTGAACCTTATCCTCACCGATTCGGTGAAGCGCGGGGCCAGCGACATTCACATGGAGCCTTACGAAAAAGAATTTCGCGTCCGTTTCCGCATTGACGGCGTTCTGCAAGCCATCATGTCGCCGCCTTTGAAGCTGAAAGACGCCATCACTTCGCGCTTAAAAATCATGTCCAAGCTCGATATCAGCGAGAAGCGGCTCCCGCAAGACGGTCGCATCATGCTGAAAATGAATCTGAACGGGAAGAAAAAACAGCTCGATTTCCGTGTCAGTACCTTGCCCACTCTCTGGGGCGAAAAGATCGTCATGCGTCTCCTCGACAAGGAGAACCTCCGCCTCGACATGACGAAGCTCGGCTTCGAGCAGGAATCGCTCACGAAATTCGAAAAAGCCATTCTCAAGCCCTACGGCATGGTCTTGGTCACCGGCCCAACGGGTTCAGGTAAAACGAACACACTCTACTCCTCGATCGCCCGGCTCAACACGCCCGACACCAACATCATGACCGCCGAAGACCCGGTCGAGTTCCAACTCGGCGGTGTTAACCAGGTGCAGATGAAGGAGCAGATCGGCCTCAACTTTGCCGCCGCTCTTCGCGCCTTCCTCCGCCAGGATCCCAACATCATCCTCGTCGGCGAAATCCGCGACTTTGAAACCGCGGAAATCGCCATCAAGGCCGCGCTCACCGGCCACCTGGTGCTCTCCACTCTGCACACCAACGGCGCGCCCGAAACTATCACGCGGCTCATGAACATGGGTATCGAACCCTTTCTCGTTGCTACTTCCGTCCATCTCATCTGCGCCCAGCGCCTCATCCGCCGAGTTTGCAAGGAATGCGCTGAGCCCTTCGAGGTGCCCGTTCAGACCCTCATCGACGAAGGTTTCGGGCCGGAAGAGGCCAAAACGGTCAAGTTGATGAAGGGCAAAGGTTGCGGAGTATGCAACAACACCGGCTACAAGGGTCGCACCGGTCTCTACGAAGTGATGGAAGTGGACGACGCAATTCGTGAACTTGTCCTGGTCGGAGCATCGGCCCTGGAACTGAAGAAGAAAGCCATCGAACAGGGCATGATCACCCTGCGGCGCAGCGGGTTGACCAAGGTGGCAATGGGATGGACCACTCTCGAGGAAGTAGCACGCGAAACGATCCACTAAAGATTGGCAGAGTACCCGGAGGAACAGAACAGTCATGGCATTAACTCTTAGTGATTTGCTACGCAGGATGTTGGAGATGGCCGGAAGCGATCTTCACATCACGACCAACTCGCCTCCTCAAATCCGCGTCAGCGGCCACCTCGTCCCCCTCGACCTGCCTCAGATGACGCCGGCGGAAACCAAGCAGCTCGCGTATAGCGTCATGACCGACTCCCAGAAGCATCGCTTCGAGGAGGCGCTGGAACTCGATTTCTCTTTCGGCCTCAAGGGCCTGGCACGCTTCCGCGGCAATGTCTTTAATCAGCGCGGTGCGACGGCCGCCGTTTTCCGCTTGATTCCCTTCGAAATCAAAGCCTTCAATCAGCTCAACCTGCCCCCGATCGTCGGCAAAATGTGCGATAAGCCGCGCGGCCTGGTCCTGGTGACGGGTCCGACGGGCTCGGGCAAATCAACTACCTTGGCCGCCATGATCGACAAGATCAATACAGAGCGCCACGACCACATCTTGACGATCGAAGACCCGATTGAATTTGTTCACATGAACAAGAACTGTCTCGTCAACCAGCGCGAACTCCACGCCGACACGAAGAGCTTCACGGACGCTCTCCGGGCTGCGCTCCGTGAAGATCCCGACGTGGTGTTGATCGGCGAAATGCGCGACCTCGAGACCATCGAGGCGGCATTGCGTATCGCGGAAACCGGTCACTTAACCTTCGGAACCCTTCACACCAACTCGGCTACCTCGACCATCAACCGTATTATCGACGCTTTCCCCGCGCACCAGCAGCCGCAGATTCGCGCCCAGCTCTCTCTCGTGCTCGAAGGCATCATGTGTCAATCGCTTGTTCCCAAAGCCGACGGTAAGGGCCGCGCCATGATTCTCGAAGTGCTGGTACCCAACGCCGCGGTACGCAATCTGATTCGCGAGGACAAGATCCACCAAATTTACTCGGCCATGCAATCCGGGCAGGACAAATATGGCATGCAGACTTTCAACCAGGCCCTGGCAACCGCCCACTTCCAGAAACAAATCTCGCTGGAGACAGCTCTAATTCGCTCCAGCAACCCGGATGAATTGCAGGAAATGATCAATCGTGGTGCCGGTCTTGGAAATCGAACGGCCACCGGAACCGCTGCCGGGGCAACCAAGCGTTAGTGTGCGAATTCAGAAGTAAGGCCGGGCGAGGTTGGCCATCGTTAGCGTCCGGATCGATTTGTCAGGAGAAAAACAGTTATGCCAGTATTCACGTTCTCGGGAAAAACCGCTTCTGGGGAAAACATTAAGGGCAGCCGCGAGGCGGCGAGCAAAGAGAGCCTCGCCTCCGCCCTGCGCAAAGATCGCATCGTGCCTTCCAATATCCGCGAAAAGGGCAAGGAGTTTTCTTTGCCCACCTTCGGCGGCGGCAAGGTCACGGCTAAGGAAGCAGCCGTCTTTTTCCGGCAGTTCTCCGTCATGATCGACGCCGGCCTTCCTCTCGTGCAGTGCCTGGAGATCCTCGGCGCAAACCAGGAGAACGCATTTTTCCAAAAGACTCTAACCAGCATCCGCACCACTGTGGAGGGAGGCTCCACGCTCGCCAACGCCATGCGCCTTCATCCCAAGGTGTTCGATGACTTGGCCACGAACATGATCGAAGCGGGAGAGACCGGCGGTATTCTCGATATCATCCTCCAGCGCATTGCGGCCTACGTCGAAAAAGCCGTCAAACTGAAATCGGCCGTCAAATCTGCTTTGATCTACCCGATCGCGGTTGTCAGTATCGCTGTGCTGGTCGTAGGCGCATTGCTGAAGTTTGTCGTGCCCATCTTCGCCAATCTTTTCGTTGGGTTGGGCGTGGCTCTGCCCCTGCCAACCCGCATCACCGTCGGACTGAGCAATTTCGTAGGCCAGTTCTGGTGGTTCTTTGTAGTGGGGGGAATTGCCACTTATGTGGGTGTTAAGCAAGCCTGCAAGAATCCCAAAGGCAAGTACTTTTTCGACAAATTGTTGTTGGGCCTTCCCATCATTGGAATCTTGCTGCGCAAGATCGCTGTCGCGCGCTTTACCCGAACCCTGGGAACGTTGATCACCTCCGGTGTGCCCATTCTCGAGGGCTTATCCATTACCGCTCGCACTTCGGGCAACGCTGTCCTCGAAGAAGCCCTGATGAAGGTCAGGAAAGCAATTGAAGAAGGCCGCACCATTGTTGATCCCCTTCGCGAAAGCGGCGTCTTTCCCAACATGGTTACGCAGATGATCGGCGTGGGAGAGGCCACCGGTGCCATGGATTCCATGCTGCAAAAAATCGCTGACTTCTACGAAGATGAGGTCGACGCCGCCACCAAGGACATGCTCGCGCTCCTCGAGCCCGCCATCATCGCGTTTCTGGGCGTATTCGTCGGCGGGATCGTCATCTCGCTCTATATGCCGCTGTTTGCCATGATCGGTAAACTGGCTGGCTAGCATTTCAACGATGCACCCGGGCGAGGCCTGCCTCGCCCGGGTGCTCCGCAGATTCCCCCAAACAGGGTCCGTATCAGGGCACGGCTTCAGCCGTGCCGTTCCGGACCGAAAAATTTTCTGGCTTTAGCCCCTGAAGGCGGAAATTCCGCCTCGATTCACCCCGAACGGACGGCGATGTAATGGATCTGATAGTTGAGCAGCGGCGCTGGTTGGCCTGGCTGTCGAACGTCCGCATCATCGTGTTGACGTTCCTGCTGGGGATTCAACTGGCAATTGTCCGGCTCACCCCGACTACGCTGCCCCTTCGTCCCTTCATAGCTGCAATTCTGCTCTGGTACACGCTCTCAGTGTTTTTCCTGGTCCTTGCTTCTGCCTGGCGCGAAGAGGTCGTCCAGGCAAAACTTCAGGTCTTTACCGACCTGGGTATGGCCACCCTGCTCATTTACGTTACGGGCGGAGCCGAGAGCACTTACAACTTTCTCTATCCTCTGGTAATTGTCGTCGCCTGTATCCTGCTCCCGCGAACCTGGGCATATGTAGTCGCCGCTACTGCTTTCATTTCCTACGGGACCGTGCTTGAGCTCTGTTACTACGATGTCTTGCCGTCCTACTCCTCGGCTCACCTCAGCCCGAGCGCCCTGCTCGCGATTATCCTCATCAATCTTTTCGCCGATCTCACGATCGGATATCTGGCTTCCACTCTGGCACAGCGCTTGCGTCAAGCGGACGCTCGTCTGCGGCATGCCAGCGGAGAGCTCGAAAATCTCCAGGCCCTCCACGAGAACATTATCCAGTCCATTACCGGTGGCATCATCACGGCCGGCCTTGACGGTCGGGTGCAGGTCGCCAACGCCGCCGCATGCAGCCTGCTGGAGCGCGAACCGCAAACTGTGATTCAGCAGCCCGTGCAGTCTCTTTTCCTCGAGCCGCTGCCCTACGCTCTCGGCGGCATGGCGCACGGCGAAGTTCGTGCCGTCACGCCCCTGGGCAGGGAACTGACCCTGGACCTTCGCGCCTCCTGCCTGACCGCGCCTGGCCGCGGAATCTCCGGCTACATCTATGCTTTCGACGATCTCACGCAGGTCCGTCGCCTGGAGAGGGAAATTCGCATCCGTGAACAACAGGCTGCCATTGGCCGCCTGGCAGGCGCTATCGCGCACGAGATCCGCAATCCCCTTGCATCGATTGGTGGATCGGTGAATGTTCTGCACGGCATCGCGACGCTCACCGATGAGCAGCGCATGCTCATCGAGATTGTTACTCGCGAGTCCGAGCGTCTCAACGCCATCATTACGGATTTCCTCGCCTATTCCCGCGGCCGTCACTTCGAGTTTGCCAAGGTTGACGTGTTGCCTCTGCTCGAACGGGTCCTCGATGAAGTCGAAGGGCGCATGACTCGGGAGAGTTCCCCCGTCCGCATGTTGCGCTCGCTCCGGGCTCATGAAGCTTGGACGACAGGCGATGCTACCCGTTTGCAACAAGCATTTCGTAACTTATGCGAGAACGCCCTGGCGGCCATGCCCGAAGGCGGAAAGCTCGCTATTTCCTTGCAGGAGACAGAGAACGAAGAAAATACCTGGGAAATTACATTTTCTGATACCGGGACCACTCTCACGCAGCAACAGGCTTTGCGCATTTTCGAGCCATTCCAGCACCAGAATCAGGTCGGAACTGGCCTGGCTCTCGCGATTGTCTATCAGATTGTGCAGGCGCACGACGGCAGGATTACAGCCGGGCCCTGCGATGGCGGAGGCACCTGCTTCCGGCTCCTTCTCCATCGTGACGAAGCCAGCCCTGTTTCGACCAAAGGAGATCAATTGCCGGAGCCGGCCGGAAACATTGTAGTTCTAGGCTCGCACGCGGCCTCCGCAGGTTCCGGCGGTACGATTTCCGGCGCAAAGACTTCCGGCGCAACCACTTCCAGAGAAGGAGGTGCTCGTGGGTAACATACTTGTAGCCGACGACGAGCGCTCCATCTGCGAACTCCTCGACATCACCCTTCGCCGCGAAGGCCACCGCGTCGAAACTGTGAATTCCGGAGACGCCGCCAAGTCCAAAATCGACTCTGCCCTCTTCGACGTCGTCGTCACCGACATTCGCATGCCCAAAGCCAACGGCATCGAGGTCCTGAAACACGCCCACCAGGTCTCTCCCGACACAGCCGTCATTCTGATTACCGCGGTGGACGATTACGAGGCTGCCGTCGAGGCCGTGAAAGCCGGCGGAGCAACCGATTACATCCGCAAGGGCCCCGGCCTCGTCGATGACGTCCGTCTCTCCGTCGCCAGAGCGATGCAGCGGCAGAGTTTAAGCCGTCAGAACTTTGCCCTCAAGCGTGACGCCGCCACGCACAATTCGCTCGACAACATCATCGGTGGCAGCGCCGCCATCGAGAAGCTCAAGCAGACCATTCGCACCGTCTCATCCACCAGCAGCACCATTTTGATCGCGGGCGAAAGCGGCACCGGCAAGGAACTTGCCGCGCGCGCTGTCCATACCTGCTCACCTCGCGCCGGCGAGCCTTTCGTCTCCATCAATTGCGGCGCTTTTCCTGAGACCCTTCTCGAAAGCGAACTCTTTGGCTACGTCAAAGGCGCATTCACCGGAGCGAATCAGAATAAGCGAGGCCTGTTTGAAGTCGCCGACGGCGGCACCATCTTTCTCGACGAAATCGCTGAGACTAGCCTTCCCATGCAGGTGAAATTACTGCGCGTGCTCCAGGAACGGCTGGTGCGGCCCATTGGAGGAACCACTGAAATCGCCGTCGATGTCCGCGTCATCGCCGCCACCAACCGCAACCTCGATCAGATGGTCGACGAGAATCTCTTCCGCGAGGATCTTTACTACCGCCTCAACGTAATCCCCATCCGCGTGCCTTCGTTGCGCGAACGGCCTGAGGATATCTCGCTCCTCGTCAACCATTTCTTGAAGAAATACGCTCCCGCCGCGGGCAAGCAGATTCGCAAAATTCAAGCCGCGAGCCTGACGGAACTCTGCGGTTATGATTGGCCGGGCAATGTCCGCCAGTTGGAAAATACCGTCGAGCGCGCGGTGGCCCTTGAAACCTCCGACGAACTCCACACCGAGCTCCCAGTCGAGCGGGCCAAGGTTCGAGCCGCTGCGGCAGGAGTCGGCGGACCAGTTGCCGCCTTGCCGGCGGGTGTTTTCCCGCCAGAAGGCCTGGACATGGAAAACCACGTGGCGCAAATCGAGAAGTCTCTGCTGCTCTCGGCTCTTCAGCAATCCGGTGGCGTGCAGACCAAAGCCTCGGACTTGCTAAAAATCTCTTACCGCTCTTTCCGCCACTTGGCAAAAAAATACGACCTCTAGCCCGCAACATACCCACGTCGGGACGGCCGCCCTGCGGAACGAAGTTCCGCTCCAGCCAGCACTCTAGCCCGAATCCCCCGAACTCTTCCCGCGCTGTAACTGCTGCTTCCACCCCAGCACCCGCGCTTTCGCCCCTTCCGCCTCAGCCTCTGCGATCATGCCCTTGTTCTGATACAGCACCGATAGGCTGGTATGAGCCAGCACATCATCGGGATCGAGTTCCGTGATGCGCCGGCCCAGGACCGTACCCTGGGACGAGCGCTCCAGGCCAGGTTCGGCATCGCCGGCTGCGTCGTCGCCGAGGCTGACGGGGATGAGACCGCCGTCGCCCGGCTGGCGGCAGATGTCGTGGACGGCTGCCTTGGCCGGGCCGAGGCGATCGGTTGTTTGTCCAAGGGGGCGATCCGAGTTTGGACTTCTTGTTCATGCGGGTCACAGGCTTCGACCGTCACTACATATCAGCGTTCCAGACGGCCGCCGACGTGGTCATCGACAGCATTGCGACGCGGCCCCGATTGGATCCATGCCCCGAAATGTTCATTGCGGCGGCCTTCCTCTATCGCCAATCGCTCGAGTTGCACA
>Ga0209863_10000614_pt1 | contig 16618 bp, 15 predicted proteins | sample OrgsoiDNA2013046_FD_185796 | JGI IMG/M metagenome (GOLD analysis project Ga0209863, IMG submission 185796) | Permafrost soil microbial communities from the Arctic, to analyse light accelerated degradation of dissolved organic matter (DOM) -... | ecosystem: Environmental > Terrestrial > Soil >...
GCCGGTGACTCTGGGCGTCCAGGGTGATGTAGTCCATCCCGCCCTCCCCGCCAATGTGAAATGTGTTTTCGACCGCCCACGTACCCTGCGCGGCAGCGCCGGCGCTCAGCGTGAACGAAGCGAGTGCGATCAGAAAGCCAGCCAATACATTCCGTAAATGCATGAATTCCTCCAGTAGATATGCCCGTTAGTTTGCAGAGTAACGCTAGGGGATGAACCTGAAGAATGTCTGAAGGAAAGACTAGACCTAATGGGCGTCCTTGTCCGTCGCAGGTTTTAGGTATTCCGGATGTTCGCGCTCAATCTCACTGCCGATCTCGGCTCCAAGCTTTGCCCCGATCTGCGCGCAGCCGCCCATTGCGTCCCCAAGAAGAGAGGGCATCACCGACTTCAGCTTCTCTTGCAGCGCGGGTGACGGGGTTGCAGTCTTCGGAGGTTTCTGCAAGTTGATCAGTTCGTTCATTTCTGCGTCAGTAAGATACTTCTCGTACACGCGAACGTAGACATCAAGGTAGTCCTGGATATTGGACCGTTCGAGAAATCGCTTTTTCCATTCCTCCCCAAACGCAGGAGTGCACCGCGGACACTTCTCCATCAACACTTTCGCGCCATCATCCACCATCTGCTTGAAATTATCCTGAAGTGCTTGCTTGGCCCCGGCGACTTCAACGAGTTTGATCGCGTCCGCATGAGTCTTCGGGTCAACCTTCTTTGCCACGGTGCCGTCACTCGGTTCTGAGGTTTTGTCAGCCGGCGATTGCGCGTTGGAGGAGAGAGTCAGAGCCAAGAGCAGAAGAAGCCATTTCATGCGGTCGATTGTAACAACCCGATGCCGACCATCACCGATCGACCGAAGCCACTTAACCTTCATTCGCCCGAGCAGCAGCCAGCACCTCGATCGCCGCTCCCAGAACCTCGCAAGGCCGCCACTTATTGACCGCCCCACTCGCACCCATCGCCCGGTAAGGCCCCAACTCCCACGACCTCGGCGCCTCGGACTGCATCAGGATCACCACCGGCTGCGTGGGAAAAGTGTGCAACGTTTTTAGAAAGCCGTTCAGAGATAGGTCGACAAGATGATCGGCCAGAAGCACCAGATCATAGTCCTGCATCTGCAGCAGATCGAGCGCCGCATCCCCGGCCGAAGAGGTCCTCGTCTCAAAGCCGGCATTCGCCAGCAGGTTATCGATCACACGCAACACGCGTTCATCGTTGTCCACAATCAATATTCTTTGCTGCCCTTGCCCTTCCATAATGCGCCCTCCAGACCGGCTTGATGGCTCACCAAGAATTCGCCACTAACTTAGCCCCTGTGGGATCACTGCGTCTGTGACGGCAGTCACATCCGAAGAAATTCTTGGTTCTGCGTCGATCCCGTTAGGAGTAGCGAGACGGGGAAGAAGGTCTGCGCAACCGTGGAAGAGCGGCGCTTCAGCGCCGCGACGGCAGGCCAAAATGATTCGGGCTTCAGCCCCCGAGGTCGCCTTCGTCGTTGACACCAAACTTTTTCATTCGCTATGCCGCCCGGTTCCGGGAATTCGACTTCCCCGGCGCCAAATACGTGTGCGTGATCCGGTCGTGCCAGCAAAGCGCGTCCTCGTCCAGAAAAACCCACGCATATCCCATCCCCAGCGAAACGCCCGAGAGGCAAGCCGCCAGCACGCGCCAGCGTCGCAGGCGCCGCCCGGTCGTGGTTCCGTCAAAGCGCGCGAGCTCAAGCCGTGCCGCGCGCAGCCCCGGCGTGCTGCCGTTGTAGACGATCAGCAGATATTGATAAGCCGCCCAGAGCAGGCAAAGGACTCCCGCGCCGATCCCAGGCAACTGAACCAGCGGCGGCCTAACCGCCGCCACCTTCCAGAAAATGCCGCCGAACAATCCTGCCGCCAGAAGAACGATCACCCCATCCACGGCACACGCCACCACCCGCCGTCCCAGGGAGGCGCTCTGCAGAGGGATGTCGATGCCGGGCCGCTTCTCGGGATCATCCCGCTCCGCTGCCTCAATGGTAATTCCGCCCAGCGCCGGCGGCGGCGGCACTATCTCCGGCGCTTCCAGAATCCTCGGCCGTGTACCGACCGGTTCCGCCAGTTCATCCGGCGGAGGTGGCGGCGGTCCCCACGCAAACCGGGGAAACTCGATGATCTTTGCAGTCCTGGCGGCGGAACCCGGCGCCTCGACCGGCTGCGCAGGTGCCACTGCCGGCTCCCGACCGATAAAGGTCTCCGTTTCCGCCATGGCCGGCGAATGCTCCCTCATTCCGTCGAGCGCGAGCGCCTGATCCGAAACCGATTCGAAGAATGGAGATTGTGGGGCGACTGCATTCGTCCGCGACTCCGGCGCATCAAACTGCAGCTGCAGCGACGGATACCGCGGTGGTCGCATCTTCCGCTTCGCGCGATACCGGTTGAGACGAGCGGAAAGCTCATCGCGCCACGCAGAGGCGTCCTCTTCCCCGGCGGATAGATCCCCAGGAGCCGCAGGCCCGCCCGCTGCGGCCGGAACCTGAGCAGCCTCGACCGGCGTGGACCCCTCGACCGCGAGCTCCGGCCCAGTCTGCACCAAGGCGTCCGACGCGGCCTCCCCCTGACAACGGCAATCCTCGCTACACACCGGACAATTCATGAATACCAGACTTCCAAAACGACTCCAGTTGGCCGCACTCGTGCAACCGGGGGAGAGCAACGGGAATCCTAGCCTTTTTCGCCACTTTGCCTTGCCCGCAGCGCCGTGCTAACGTCACGATGCCGCGACCAATGAGCGAGATGCGGGCGGGACTTCCATCAACGATCTTTTCATGAACGACGCACGAACCACTCACGAACGGCGATGAACGATCTTCTTAGGAACGATCTTTCCGTTGATTTCTTCCGATGACGCTTCGCATTAGATTCCTTATCACGGCGCTGTTTCTTTGTCACCAGCTTCCGGCCTCGTCGCTAGTAACCAGCCAGTTGCTTGCCGAAAATTCCGGCCAATCGAGTGATGTTTCAGCTTTAACCGGCCAGCAAAAAACTCAAGGCCCGGCCACTCCCTGCGCCAGTCAGGCCGCCAACGAAGAATCCGACCAGACCACCATCTGCGCCACCTCGCAGGAAAAAGACGGCGAAGTCTACAAGCTGCACGGCAACGCCGAAATCCACTACCGCGACTACGTCCTCCGCGCCGACGAAGTCGCCTACAACTCCGACAGCGGAGAAGCCACCGCCTCAGGTCACGTCACGCTCGACGGCGGTCCCGACGACGACCACATCAAGGCCAGCCACGGAACCTACAACGTGACCGCCGAAACTGGCCGCTTCTACGATGTGACCGGGAGCACCGGCGTTCGCTTCAGCGGCAACCGCGTGATCCTCACCTCGACCTCTCCCTTCTCCTTCACCGGGAAAGTTGTCGAGAAGCCGAGCTCCGGGCATTACCTCGTTTACGACGGCACCATCACTACCTGCGAGTTACCGCATCCCAAATGGCAGTTCCAGGCTCGCAAGGTTTCAGTCGACGTCGGCGGCAACGCCACCATCCACCACAGCACATTCTGGCTGCACGAATTCCCGGTTTTCTATTTTCCCTACGCCACTCACCCGGTCGCACGCGGAGTCCGCGAGTCCGGATTCCTGATCCCCACCATCGGCCGCTCTTCGTCCAAAGGCGAGATTGTCGGCGAGAACGTCTACTGGGCCATTAACCGCAGCATGGACGCCCTTTTCGGCGCGCAATATTTTTCCTACCGGGGTTGGTCGCAGCGCGGAGAATTTCGCGCCCGCCCCAGCGACTCCTCCTACGTTGACCTGGATTATTTCGGCGTGATCGACCGCGGCATCGGGGTAGGAACTTCGACCGGCGTTCAGCTTCTACGCGAAGGCGGCCAGGAGGCTCGCCTCAACACCGAGAGCAACTTCTTCGGTTTCCGGACTGTCTCCAACATCGACTACCTCAGTTCCTTCCTCTTCCGGCTGGCTTTCAGCGAAGTGTTCACTCAGGCGGTCAACTCTGAGGTCAAGTCACAGGCTTTTATGTCGAAAGCGGTGAACGGTTTCTCTTTCGGCGGGACCGTCGAGCGCTATCAGGATTTTTTCCAGCGCTCCGATGCCGGTGTGCTTTCGAACCCGCCGGCTTTCGACGACGTTCGCATCCTGCACGCTCCCAGCATCGACGCGTCCAGCGTGGATCGGCCCCTCGCCCATTCTCCGTTCGTCTGGTCCTTTGATGCTTCCATCGGCGGCCTCGCCCGCAGCGAGCCCGGTTTCCGCACCAGCAACCTTCTCGGCCGCTTCGATTTCAATCCAGAGATCGCCCTTCTCCTGCAATTCAAGGGCTGGTCCCTGCGCCCCGCGCTCACTCTGCACGAGACTTACTACACCCAGCGCTTCGTGAACAATGTTTCCGTGAAAGATCCCACCAACCGCCAGGCCCTGGAAACTTCCGTCGAACTTCGCCCGCCCGTCCTGGAAAAAATCTTCGATACGGAATATCTCGGCCGCAAGTGGAAGCACGTCATCGAACCGCGCGCAGTCTATCGCTTGGTCACCGGCGTCAACGATTTCGCCAACGTTCTCCACTTCGACGAACGCGACCTGCTCAGCAATACGCACGAGGTCGAGTACGGATTCGTGACCCGGCTCTACGCCAAGCGCTCTTCGCTCCCAACACCCTCTGCGCAAGACTCTTCGCGGAATTCTTCGCGGGAAAAAGATCGAGACTGCGACGCGCCCATGACCGGCCTCTCCGTCGGCAGCGCCGCTCCCGAGCAGATAGTCCCCTGGGAACGCTCCAGCAGCCTCGATCATCCGTCTTGCACTCCCGGCCCTGAAGTGAAGGAGGTGGCCACCTGGGAACTTTCGCAAAAATACTTTCTCGATCCTACCTTCGGTGGAGCGGTCGTCACTGGGCAGCGCAACGTATTCACCACGACGGAAGACTTGACCGGCATCGCATTCATCACCGAACCGCGGCACCTGTCGCCGATCGTCTCCCGCGTGCGCGTCGCCACCAGTACCCACACCGACACAGAATGGGATCTCGATTACGACTTCCAGCTGAGCCGCATCAACGCCAGCACTCTGTTGGTCAATTACAACGTCGGACCATTCACCGTCGGCGGCGGCGACGCCTTCCTTCAAATTCCTCAGCCCCCGCCCTCCGCCATCACCACGGGTCAAAGTGAGGGCCAGTGCACGCCCGCCACTTCAGCCACAACCCAGCCCACCTGCAAATTCCAGCAATTCCGCGTGGCCCTGGGCTACGGCAGCCTGATGCGCCGCGGACTCAGCGCCGCTGGCAGTTTCGGCTTCGACTCCGAAACCGGGCACCTGCAGTTCGTCACCGCGCAAACCACCTACAACTGGGATTGTTGTGGAGTCACCCTGGAATACCGCCGCTACGCCATCGCCAACGTCCGCAACGAAAATCTCTTCCGCTTCACGTTCACGCTAGCCAACCTCGGCTCCATCGGAAACCTGCGCCGTCAGGAACGCCTCTACTAGTCACGTTGCGCCAAATCATTCCGCCACTGAAGTATGGTCGTGCACAATCTTCCACCCCTCGGAAAACTTCCGAAACACCAGCGTGAACAGCCCGTGCGGGGTCTTCCCATCCGACATCGTCAGCCCCCACGCCCCGCGCACAAACGCCGCGTCCGCTCCCAGCATTTCAATCCGCAGCCCGGAAAATTCCAGCTTCCCCATCTCATGCCCCGGACTCGCATACGTGGCCTTGTAGCGATCCAGCGTCGCCTGCCACCCGCCCGTCTGCTTGGCGCCAGAAAAAAATGTCAATTCCGTCGAATTCCAATATCCCGCCATGAACCCCTCAAGATCATGCCGGTTCCACGCGTCTTGCTGCACGCGCAGCACGCTCTCGACGGCGGCCTTGCCCCCGCTGCCTTCCGATTTTTGCTGCGAATGCAGAGGGACCGTCATTGCCAATAACAGAATTCCGAGAAAAAGGAAGGATGAGTGGTGCATGAAGCCTCCGAGAGAGGTCTGCCGCTATCGAACCCTCGCCGCCAGAGCGGCCTTCTTCAAAATCGCAACCTGCCCCGCATGATAAAGCTCATGCTGCGCCAATCCATGCAGCATGTGATAAAAATCGTACCGCTTCCCCGGAACCCGATCCCGCAACCGCGAATCAGGCAATGCCGCGACCGTCTTCACGAATGCATCATGCGCACGCTTCGTCTCCGCAACCGCCTTACGCCACACCGCCGCATTCACCTTCGTCACCGGAGGAAAATTCGCATCCCCCGTCGGCTGACATTTCTCCCCACTCAGCCGCCTGCAAGCCACGCGGTCCCACACCGCAATGTGCAGCACCAACTCCCAAATGCTGTGAACGTTGCGAATCGGCTTGGCCGCAGCCGTCTCAGCGTCCACATCTTCCAATAGTTCAAGCACCGCCGGCCCATGCCATGCGTCGCCGTAAAACGCGCGCCGCAGTTGATCGGCGACGCCCGCGGCTTCCGATCGATTCTGTGCCGTCATCTCTATTTTCCTTCCGCGACCATCGCAATCCCCGCCGCGTTCGCCGCATCGATAACTTTGTCGCCATCCAGCAGCAGACACTTCCCCGCATCCAACGCCAGGCACGCCGCCCCCGCCGCCTGCATAACTTCAATCGTCTTCACCCCCACGACCGGCACGTCAAACCGCATATCCTGATTCGGCTTCGCGATCTTAACCACAGTTAACGCCCGGCTCAGAGTCGACGCGTCCCCCTGAATGGACCGCATGATCTGCCCCGCTCGCTCAATCGTAGCGTCGGTCCCTTCCATCGCCTCGACCGCAACACAAGCCGCCTCGGCGATCACGACTGTCTGCCCAATGTCATCCTGCGCCAGTCGCGTCGCCACCCCGCGTCCAAACTCAATATTTTTGCGCTCCTGCTCATTCGGCTCGCGCTTCGTTAATACTCCAGACTTCACCAGCAACGGCTCCAGCAGCGAAGTAGAACTCTCCAGCGTAATCCCCTCCTCCGCCAGCACTTTCGCCACCGCCCCCAGCAGCGAATCCGTATTGCGCGTGGTGAGCGAGAAAAGAATCTTGGCCAGCCGCCAATCCGGACGAATGCTGGAAAAAATCTGCTTATGCCTCACCTGCCCCGCCATGATGGCCCGCTTCACGCCTGCGCCTTGAAACGTCTCAATTAACTTAGACAACTCACCCAGCGAGAACCAATGCACCGCCGCCGCGCCATGCGATTCAATCTCCGGAAAAGTTTCCTCCTTGATCGCGGCAACAACAACTTCAAATCCCTGCGCCCGCGCCGCATCGAGCACAAGAAAAGGAAACTTGCCATTGCCCGCGATAAGCCCCAAACGTTCCATGTGAGGTTAAACTGGCCACCGATCCCTGATCACTGCCCACTACTTAATCACGCCCCGCTCCGCCCCCTCGATAAACCGGATCAGCATATCTACATCTTCCGCGCGATCCGCCTCCGCCTTCAACTTCTCCAGCGCCTGCGAAGTATTCATCTTCGAAGCCAGCAGAATCTTGTACGCATGATGAATCTTCGCAATCCGTTCCTTCGAAAATCCGCGCCGCTCCAGCCCAACCTTATTCATTCCGTAAGCATGCGTGTCGCGCGCCGCCGAAGTCATCGAGTAAGGCAGCACATCCTGCGTAATCGTGGTCCCGCCGCCAATGTACGAATGCGCCCCGATGCGCACAAACTGATGCACCGGACACAACGCACCGACCACAGCCCACTCCTCAACGGTGACATGCCCGCCCAACGTCGCCCCGTTCACCAGCATGGCATGATCCTGAATCACGCAATCGTGCCCAATGTGCGTATAAGCCATGATCAGCAGATGGCTGCCCAACTTGGTTAGCCCCCCGCCCTTCACCGTCCCGCGGTTAATAGTGACGCACTCGCGAATTTCATTATGATCGCCGATCTCCAACCGCGTCGACTCTCCGCGATAAGTCACATCCTGCGGCGCCATCCCAATCGCGCAAAACGGAAAGAACGCATTGTCAGCCCCGATCTTCGTCGGCCCCTCGATGGAGACATGCGAAACAAGATGGCACCCTTCGCCCAACTCGACCTCGGTGCCAATCACGCAATAAGGTCCAATTTTGCAGGAAAAATGAACTTTCGCGCCCGGATCGACGATGGCGGTGGGATGAATATTCATGAACAAAGAAAGAAAATGAGATCGTGTAGGAACGGGCGCATTCGCCCGTCCAGTCGAGCAAAGCTCGACGGCACCGGCAGTCGCCAGCTACTCGCTACCCCGCCCCCGCGAACTATCAATCAACTGGCACGACACCGCCGCCTCGGCCACGCGCTTGTCGCCGACGTAAGCATACCCCTGCATCTTCGCCGCAGTCATCCCCGGCACCGAGCGCCAGCCTTTGACTTCGACCTCAATCCGCAACTGATCCCCCGGACTCACCGGCTTGCGAAACTTGGCCCGTTCGATCCCAGTGAACACCATGATCTTGTCGCTGCGATCCTCCACCTCAGTCAGCAGCAGGGCACCGCCCGCCTGTGCGATCGCTTCCACGATCAACACTCCGGGCATAATTGGCAGCCCGGGAAAATGTCCCGCGAAAAAAGGTTCGTTGAAGGTGACATTCTTGATGGCAACAATCCGCTCCTTCCGCTTCAGGTCAAGCACGCGGTCAATCAGCAGAAACGGATAGCGGTGCGGCAAAATCTTAAGAATGTCGTGAATGTCCAGCACGGTCTTCGGTGGCTGCGAAGGCTCCGGCACAGGGGTGCTTTCATTCATAATTCGTCTCAAACGGCGTGAAGATTATACTGTACGGCTTGTGCCCCGAGGCGCCTTCTCAGCCTTGGGCTCTATGAGGCAGTCGAAGATGTCAGGCAAGAAAATCGCACAGCCCTCCCAATCGCAGTCCAGTCCGAATTGGCGCGAACGCCTCCGCTATTTCGAAGCCGAGCAGAACGCCCTGGTCCGAACCATCCGCGAATTCGTCGAGATCGAATCCCCCAGCGACAACAAGCCCGCCGCCGATCGCATGGGCCGCTTCCTCGCCGAGCGTTTCGAAGCCTTCGGCGGACGCCCCCGCTTCCACCCCGCCTCCGACTTCGGCAACAACCTGCAAATCGATTTCCCCAGCGCCGAAAAAAATAAGCCCGTCCTGCTCCTCGGCCACTTCGACACCGTCTACCCGCTCGGCACCCTCGCCCAGATGCCCTGCCACGAAACCGAAGGCCGCCTGCACGGCCCCGGCGTCCTCGATATGAAATCCGGCATCGCCCTGATGCTCTACGCCATCGAAGCCCTGCAATCCTGGCACTCCGGACTGCCGCGCCCAGTCACCGTCTTTCTGGTCTCCGACGAAGAAGTCGGCAGCAGTTCCTCGCGCAAAATCACCGAGTCCCTCGCCCGCGAGTCCGCCGCCGTCCTCGTGCTCGAGCCCGCCGCCGGAACCCGCGGCGCAGTCAAGACCGCCCGCAAAGGCGTTGGCGATTACACACTGGCAGTCAAAGGCGTCGCCGCCCACGCCGGCCTCGACCCCGGCAAAGGACACAGCGCCATCCTCGAACTCGCGCGCCAGATCACCGCCATCTCCAAGTTCAACGACCTGCAACGCGGAGTCTCGGTCAACCCCGGCGTGATCCGCGGCGGAACCCGCACCAACGTAGTCGCCGCCGAAGCCACGGTGGAAATCGACGTCCGCATCAAAGAAGCAAAGCAAGCCACCAGTCTCGCCAAAAAATTTCACGCTCTCAAATCCTTCGACAAACAGTGCAAGCTCAGCATCGACGGCGGCATCAACCGCATGCCCATGGAACGAACCCCCGGCGTCGTCGCGCTCTACAAAAAAGCGCAGTCGATTGCAAAACAAATTGACTGGAAATTGGAAGAAGCCGCCGTCGGCGGCGGCTCCGACGGAAATTTCACCGCTGGCATCGGAATCCCCACGCTCGACGGCATGGGAGGCGTCGGCGCTGGAGCCCACGCCGTCCATGAGCACATCGTGATCTCAGAACTACCGCGCCGCGCCCTACTACTAGCGGGAATGATCGAAAATGCCTAAGTCACTCTCGGCTTCTCAGTGTCCTCACTGGTGAAACCGGATTTTCTCAGTGTCCTCAGTGTCCTCTGTGTCCTCTATAAGGCTCGCTGGTCTTGCGTGGCGCGGGCGCCGCCGTGCCCTGCGCCATCATGACGGCCGCAAGTATGACATTCTGAAGAAGAAGCGAGATCAAAGCGCGAGACTTGAACACGAGTGAGCCCTCCGAAAAGCTTTCCTTCCAGAATAGACTCTCACAACTCCCGGGTGAGCATGTGTGGCGGCGGACACTCCCTTCGACAAGCTCAGAGCTTGCCCTGAGCCTGCCGAAGGGGCAGGCTCTGTCCGCCGCCTTTGACTCTGCCCTTCGCCTAGCCTAAACTTTTTCTTAAGGGACTTCGCGGAAACCGTCCCAATGGAGGCACTATGGGTGAAGGTCTTTTTCAGCCGTTACATATTATTTTGATTATCGGCATCGCCCTGCTGGTCTTCGGCACCAGCAAATTCGCCGCCGTTGGCAAGGGCTTGGGCGAAGGCATCCGCAACTTCAAGACCTCCATGAAAGAACCCGAGCCCGAGAAGAAAGAAACGAAGCCCGAAGAAGAAAAAAAATCCTAGCCCCTCTGCCGCAGCAAGTTATAAACCAGAGCTACCGGCAGCCCCACCACATTGCTGTAATCGCCTTCAATCCGCGGAATCCACCGCGACGCCATCCCCTGAATCGCGTACGCTCCGGCCTTATCCATCGGCTCGCCGCCGGCGACGTACTCCTGAATCTCCACGTCGGATAATTCGTTCATCGTCACCCGCGTAGTCTCTGATGCAGCGCTCACTTCACTGCCGCCAGCTTCCACCAGACACACTCCCGTGATCACTTCATGCCTTCGCCCAGAAAGCAGACGCAACATGCGAGCCGCATCGGCAGCATCCCGCGGCTTGCCCAGAATTGCCTCATCGACAACGACGATCGTGTCCGCCCCCAGTACGCGATCCTGCGGCCTCTGTCGAGCAACCGCCAGCGCCTTCTCCCGTGCCAGTCGCCGTGCACACTGCTCCGCCTTCTCATCCGCCAGCGGACTCTCATCAATATCCGCCGCCTGTACAGTAAAAGGAATGCCAGCGTTGCGCAGAAGATCCTGTCGTCGCGGCGAGGCCGATGCAAGTACAAGCATGGGTTTTGATTCTACTGACAACTGGCAACTGGACACTGGCAACTGCCCTACCGACTCCCCACCACTCCCCTCACCGACTCAATCAACTTGTCCGAGTCATACCCAACCCCATCCTTGAAAACCGTCTCCACATTCTCAATGTCCTCAATCTGCTTCGACGGATCGCCCTTGATCACCACCAGATCCGCCTGCTTCCCCGCCGCAATCGTCCCAATGCGATCCAGGTCCCCGAGATACTGCGCGCCGTTGTAAGTCGCAATATGAATCGCCTCCACAGGCGTGAACCCCGCCTCCACCAGCAACTCCACCTCGCGCTGATCCCCGAATCCCGCAATTACTCCGCCCATCCCCGTCGGATCAAGCCCCGCCAACAGCAGCCCGCCCGCCTTCGAGAACGCATACTCAAACTCCTCTTCCTTCTTAAACGCCGCCTCATACGGAGACACATCGCTCCCCCACTGCTTGCGAATCCGGCTCGCATCGCTGGCCCGCAGCCGATTTGCCAGCACCTGATTGCGCGACTCCAAACTCAGCGCCTCCAGCACGCGCTTTTGCATCGTCGGCCGCCCCGGAAAACTCCCCATCTCAAACACCGGCAGCGTCGAAGTCACCGCCACATGGTGCTGAATCAAATACTGGATCGTGTCATGCAGCGGCCCCGCCTTCACATCCAGCTTCGCCATCCCCACCGGATCCTCGCCATAATCCGGACAATGCTCCTCCTTCTTGCCCGCCATGAATTCCGTATCGACAAAAAGTCCGTGCTCCAGATCGTCAATCCCCAGATCGGCCGCCTCGCGAAAATTCACCGAACACAAATGCCCCGTAACCTTCACCCCCCGCTTGTGCGCCGCCTGAATCGCAGCGCCCAACTCCGCCCGCGTGATGAACATGTACGCCTTGAAATTGTCCACGCCCTCATCGATCCAAAAGTTGACGGTCTTGACCGCCTCCTCAGGCCCCGACAGTTGATGCAGTTGCAGCGCAAACGTCCCCTTGCCCTCCAGGTACGGCCCCGTCACATGAATCTTCGGCCCCGGAGTCTCCCCCGCATCGATCGACTTCTTCAACTCCAGATCGGTATAAGGCTCGATCGACCCGGTGGTGCGAATCGTAGTCACCCCGCCCGCCAGATAAAGCCGCGGAAAACTAAATCCCATCTCCCCAAAAATCCCGTCCCCCATGGGATAAAACATGTGATCGTGCATCCCCACCAGCCCCGGAATCACGCTGTCCCCATGCAGATCGAGCACCTGCGCATCCTTCGGCACACTCGCCGTCGCGGCGTCGCCCACCCACTCAATCTTCCCCTTGTTGATGACGACCGTCTGATCCTCGCGCTCCGCCGCGCCGGTCCCATCGATCACCCGCACATGCGTCAGCGCGACAACTGGCCCCTTCACCTTCACAAACGCCTGCACCTCCGGCGACAAAGTCTGCCCCCATGCCCGGAGCCCCATCACCATCACGACGGCCACCACCAGTTTTCGCATGTTCATTCTCCCCGTAACAGTGCAGGATTCTACCGGAGAACCCGCATCCCCGCGCACTGATCACTATCCCCTAACCACTGCCCACTGCTCTTCAACCCGCGCCACCCCTGCTAAAATCAAAGATTACTTCCCACCCATGGACGCAGCCTTCATCCGCAATTTCGCGATCATCGCCCACATCGACCACGGCAAATCCACGCTCGCCGACCGCCTGCTCGAGCTCACCGGATCCCTCACCGCCCGCGAAATGCAAGCCCAGGTCCTCGACTCCATGGACCTCGAACGCGAGCGCGGCATCACCATCAAAGCCCACGCCGTCCGCATGGCCTACACCGCGCAAGACGGCCAAACCTACCAGCTCAATTTAATCGACACCCCAGGCCACGTGGATTTTTCCTACGAAGTCTCGCGCTCCCTGGCCTCCTGCGAAGGCGCGCTCTTAGTCGTCGACGCCTCCCAGGGAGTCGAAGCCCAGACTCTCGCCAACGCCTATCTCGCCATCAATCACGGCCTAGAAATCATTCCCGTCATCAACAAGATCGATCTGCCCAGCGCCGACATCCCGCGCACCAAAGAGATGATCGAAGGCGCCGTCGGCCTCGACGCCTCCGACGCCGTCCTCATCAGCGCCAAGACTGGCCAAGGCGTCCCCGACGTCCTCGAAGCCATCGTGCAGCGCGTCCCTCCGCCGAAAGGTAGCCCCGACAACCGCCTTCAGGCCTTGGTTTTCGACTCCTGGTTCGACCCCTACCGCGGCGTGATCGTCCTGACCCGCGTCTTCCAAGGTACGCTGAAAAAAGGTGAACGCATCCGCCTCTGGTGGAACGGCACCACCTTCGACGCAGAAACGCTCGGCGTACTCACGCCGAAACCAGTTGTGATCGACGAACTCAAAGCCGGCGAAGTCGGCTTCATCATCGCCAACATCAAAAACGTCGCCGACACCAAGATCGGCGACACCATCACCCACGACGCCAATCCCGCCATCGAAGCCCTTCCCGGCTTCGAAGAAATCAAGCCCATGGTTTTCGCCGGACTCTACACCGTCGACTCCCACGAGCACACCCGCCTGCGCGAAGCCCTCGAAAAACTTCGGCTGAACGATTCCTCCTTCTTCTTCGAACCCGAAAGTTCCGTCGCCCTCGGCTTCGGCTTCCGCTGCGGCTTCCTCGGCCTGCTCCACATGGAAATCATCCAGGAGCGCCTCGAACGCGAATTCAATCTCGAACTCATCACCACCGCCCCCGGCGTGCGCTACAAAATCTACAAAACCGACGGCACCATGGTCGAAGTCGACAACCCTTCCCGATGGCTCGACCCCAGCGAGATCGCCAAAATCGAAGAGCCCATCATCCTCGCCACCATCCTCACCAACGAAGAATACGTCGGCGGAATTCTCAAACTCGTCGAAGACAAACGCGGCAAGCAGAAAACTTTCGAATACGTCAGCTCCTCCCGCGTCATGCTGCACTACGAATTGCCGCTCAACGAAATCGTCCTCGACTTCTACGACCGCCTCAAATCCGTCTCCCGCGGCTACGCGTCCCTCGACTACCATCTCGCCGACTACTGGGAATCGCCCATGGTCAAAATGGACATCCTCGTCGCCGGCGAACCCGTCGACGCACTCTCCATCATCGTCCACCGCGACTTCGCCTACGAACGCGGCAAACTTCTGGTCTCAAAAATGCGCGAACTCATCCCTCGCCAGATGTTCGAAGTCGCCATCCAGGCCTCCATCGGCGCCAAAATCATCGCCCGCGAAACCGTCCACGCCATCCGCAAAAACGTGATCGCCAAATGCTACGGCGGCGACATCTCCCGCAAACGCAAACTCCTAGAGAAACAAAAAGAAGGCAAAAAACGCATGAAGCGCATCGGCCGCGTCGACATCCCCCAGGAAGCCTTCTTAGCCGTCCTAAAAGTCGGCGAAGACAGCAACTAGCCAGCGCGCGGGTTCGAATGTGATCGCTTAAAGCCGTGTTGGAATAAAAATGAATTCGTCGGTGTCCGTGCGTTGTTGAGTCTTATCGGGAATGGAAACACCTATGAGCCTCAGCGTACTTGCAACCGCCATCCTTGCAACCCTACGAAGAGAGCGATAAAAATACTTCAAGTTCGAGCCGAAAAGAATTCTGAAGATCGTGAGCTATTCTGTCTGCCTTTGGCACATTAATGGGTAGTCGGGCTCCGAGTCGTGTGGTCAATTGGATCTCTGAGCGGGTTTTCGACCTCGGAGCGGCCTATGTCTCCGCTGTTCAAATGAGACATGAAACGTTGGCCTGATCGAATTCACAATGCTAACGCAGCTTTGCTGGAAAAGGAGACAACTGCTATGTTCTCAAGATCCAAGTCCAAGTCGCTCCTTGCGGGCGAAACGATTCTCGCCCTGCTCGTTCTGATGTTCACCCAGATCAGTTTCGCTTCTGGTCCAGTTGAACGAGTGATCCATAGTTTTACGAACAGTCCCGACGGAGACTCTCCCCAAGCTGCGTTGGTTGCTGACCCAACCGGCAACCTGTACGGCACAACCTTTGAAGGGGGCGCTCCGTCCGGTGCGGGCGCGGTCTTCGAGTTAAGCCGTGTGACCGGCGGCGGTTGGACCGAAGCGATCATCTATGAGTTCCAAGACACCACTTCCGGAATTCTGCCTTTTGGCACGCTAACCTTCGACAAGTTGGGAAATCTGTACGGAACCACTTTCGGAAATTTTTCGGGTGACGGCGCGACGGTTTTTCAGCTAACTCCTCCGGCCACGCCAGGCGGGGCTTGGAGCGAGAGCGTCCTCTACCGCTTTCCTTCGGGTGAAAACGGATCAGGCCCGATAGGCAAAGTGATCTTCGACGGGGTCGGCAATCTTTACGGCACGACCACCGAGCGATTCACGGGAGGGGACCCCGGTACCGTATTCCAGCTCAAGCATCCCGCAACCCCTGGAGGAAGCTGGACGTATCACCTTCTCCACAGCTTCGGAGCATTGGGCTCCGAGGACGGACGCGGTCCGACCACAAGTTTGGTTTTTCGCAATGGCGGTCTGTATGGTACGACCACATTTGGCGGAACCCATAACGCAGGCACAGTTTTTCAACTTGTTCCAATCCACGGTGTGTGGGGTGAGACCATTCTTTATAATTTTGGCTCGTCAGCAACTGACGGTTTTTTCCCGTACGGAGCTCCAATTATGGACGGTGCCGGCAATCTTTACGGCACCACCAACAGCGGTGGCGATCAGAGCTGCGATGAGGCCAATGGGGGTTGTGGGACAGTCTTCGAGCTATCGCCGCCGTCAACGGCGGGCGATCCCTGGCAGGAAAACATTCTCTATGCTTTCAAAGGTCAAGGAGACGGAAAGCTGCCGACTGCCGGCGTCATTCTCGATAAAGTCGGCAAACTCTACGGCACCGCAAGCGGAACGATTGGCCGCCCGCAGAAGCCCGTTGGTGTCGTGTTCCAATTGAAGCCGCCTGCTGTTTCCGGCGGCGCATGGACCGAAACGGCGCTCCATCACTTCTCCGTGAACGGCGACGGCTCGGTGCCGACTGCCGAAGTGTTCCTGCTCAATGGCACTTTGTACGGAACCACATACTACGGGGGTACCAACAATTTAGGTACGGTCTACAGCGTCGTGCCGTGAGTCGGCTGAAAAACAGAGCCGCTAATCGGGGCGGGGCCAAGCGGGAAAATGCAGGGACCGTCGTCACTCAAACGGAATTTCGACCTCGGTGTAACTTCCAGGTGTAGCCGCATTCACGGCGGCAACCATGCGGTCGATGTAGCCGTGGACGGCAGGCCGCTGAGAATTGCCGAGTATCACGATGGCGATTCGCCGGCCTTTCAGATTTTGTTGGTACTGGATATTTTTGTCTGTCGATAGCAAAAGATCAAACCCGGCTTCCTCTGCGGCCCTCAGCAACGCGCCGTTGCTTAATCTGTCCCAACCTCTTGCTATCGCTTCTACAACGGTGTG
>Ga0209863_10000616_pt1 | contig 16611 bp, 15 predicted proteins | sample OrgsoiDNA2013046_FD_185796 | JGI IMG/M metagenome (GOLD analysis project Ga0209863, IMG submission 185796) | Permafrost soil microbial communities from the Arctic, to analyse light accelerated degradation of dissolved organic matter (DOM) -... | ecosystem: Environmental > Terrestrial > Soil >...
ATACTGTTTTTTCTCTTTTCCCAGGTGGGCTGGCTGAGTTTGCCAGTCGTGATGATTTTTTTGTTCGGGTTGCTGGCCTGCGTAGGTATTGCCAATCCCAACACGGCAGCGCTGACGCTGGCTCCTTTCGATAAAAATGCCGGAACAGCATCGGCGCTTTTGGGCGCTATTCAGATGGGTTTGGGTTCACTGATTTCGGTATTTATCAGCCTGTTTGAAAAGCCATCGCTGACTCCGCTGGCCATCGCTTTTCTCATGTCGTCCATTTTGGCTTTTTTCATGCTGAAGTTTGGAAGCCGGCAGATTAAATCTCCCGTTCAAGGGAGTGCCGCTGTTGTAGCGGGACATTCACAATACTTCACCAGTACCATACTAATTATTACTTTTTTTAGTACCGTCCTTCCATTTAATCATCTCCCGATAAACAGTATTTTCTGAAACAGTATCATTAAGTATTTTGGTGTAAGAAAAATGCCTGACGTCCATTAAATATTCGATCATCAACCTCCCTTTATAATAATAGTTGGGAACTTCGCATCCACCCTCTTCTTCTAAAATCCAAATGTCCTTTGTTTTACTAGCGAGGTTGACATATCGGTCTATATCAGTTGTCAAACTATAGTCCTTGCTTGAAAGATGGTTCTGTTTTGAAATATATTCTGGATAGCCTTCCAACTTCCAAAATTCCGGATGATTAAGCGGATTAAATTTAGTTATTCCATACTTGTTTTCCTGAAGACAGTGAGTCATTTCATGGGCAAGTAACTCTGTCAAATTAACCTCGCATGCTTTATGAAAAGTAGGGAAAGCTAAATTGTTTTTCGGGTCAATTTTGACTTTAATAATCACGCTATTGAGTGTCGCTCTTGCTGTACGTCCCGTTCCCAAAAGTTTTTCGTCAATTTTATTGTAGAATGAATTAAAGCAAAGGATAACATTGTAATTATAATTGGGATCATTAATCTCCGATTTCTTAACAAGATTCATCGCATTGTCTAAAACAATTTTAATGTCATTACCTATTTTGTCGTTAGAATATACCGTAAAATATTTGTACTCCATTTTATAAGCGAACAATCGTTGAGGGAATAAAACAATGGTAATAATAGTCAAGATGGCGGTTATAATAGCTAAAAATGTGACTTGTAAAATTCTTTTGAATATCTTTTTCATTATTGTTCTGATTTAGTTGTTAAACTTTCCATGAGTTCATTTACAATTAGTCCTGCTTTTTTAAAGTCGCCCTCTTCTGAAATGGGCGCGTTGATATCCAAAATCATGTCTCCAATAATTTTAGAAGCAAAAAGTTGTATCACGGTTTTCTTATAAACCTGTACCGAGGAGTCGTCGCCAACACGAAAATACCAAACAAGCCATTTTCCTGATTTTGTATCTATCCACTGGTTATCAGGGTTTATTACTTCCGTTTTTAGGTCATGGGTGAAATAATCCAGTTCGTATTTTGAATATGCCGAAAGGATATTATGTTGCTCCTGAGGGGTCAGACTATATGAAGTTTTTTTTGGACCATCTATTCTTAACAAGGCAATTTGAATTACCTGGCTGTCGACTAATAAAAAACCCTGGTCTAATTTTACAGATTTGGATCCCAACCTGAATTGGAGGGAAAATGAAGAACCATTACAAAATATATCAGTTCCGGCAGGGTCTGAATTATATTTTAATTTTGAATCGATATTCGAATAGGTCATTTGGCTCGCTCCGTCTTTGACAAAAGAGCAACAGATAATGATCAGGAAAATATTCTTTATCATTTTTGGGCTCGTAGACATTCTTTTGAAATCAGGCATCAATAAAATTATAAAGAAAGAATCACCACCTGAAATTTATTGCACGATGCTTAATACCCGTATTGAACAGCCGGAACCCAGGCCGCTCCTACCATTCATTCAGCCCTCAGTTTCTTTACGGGACTTGCAAAGGCCGCACGGACCCCTTACCTTAGGCTCTTTTTGAATTCCACACGGTAAGCAACAATCCTTGCGTTGCTGAGATTCCTGATTCGATGAGGGCCCTCGGGACCCAAACCGTTACCTACATTTGGTTGACCGCCTCCATGTTGTTGGTTGCTGTCTTTTACGTAATAGACATGGTTTGCGGAGTCATATTTGTAACGGTAGTAGACAATGTCATATCCTGGTGCGTCGTTATCAGATCCCCACATGACGCTTGGAAACTGATGAGTGTGCATTTTCTCGAATTCATATGGATTTAGTGTTACCTCAAGTATTCTTACCTGGTCATTTTCAAATACGATTTTATGATTTTCTTTAGCAGCCTTAACGGCATCCAGACTATCTGGCCATGGCCATTTGACCGAGCTATCTGTTTTTAGATTCGAATGGCTGTTATTGACTATCTGACTCCCCGATTTAAATCTATTGGTCAGAAAAAAACAGAGCAGGAATCCAATGACGACGCCAATAAATAATGACAATAATTTCATATCCTTGTCCTTCTTTATTCCAGTGAGTTGACGAATTTAATCAAAAAATTCTGGCGAAAGATTGACTTGGTCATCTAAGTGTTTACCCTTAGAAAATTCCGATATTACGCCTATTTAAAAAATATCGGTTATTTAGTGTACTGATTTTAATGCCGCTCCCTCATTAACTGCGCATTTCAGCGTCTGGTTCGTATTCTAACCAATCATCATTAAAACCTCCTCCAGTGGGGACAAAAACATTGGAGCTGGTAAAACCTTAAATGAAACAGATTTGCAAGAACTTTATAACAAGTCTTCCTTTTTGGAATCATTTTCATTCGACAAATATGAATGATAAATGGATATATTAATCCAACATAATAACCTAATTGATTTTCCATTCGATCCAGAACGAAAGGAGTACCATTCAATATTTGATTTTGATCTAACAAAGGTAAATAATCTAGTCTCTGAGATTTTGTATACTGAACCGACATGTTATCTGGTTTCTGGTTACAGGGGTTCAGGAAAAACATCTTTTATTCGGAAGGTTCAATTTGATAGCAGGTTCAAAAATAATAATGAAAGTGAAAAAAAGCTCAAAGACATATTGTTTATTTATTCTTCTTTCTCGCGATTTGAGAATAAGACTTATTTTCTCCGTAAAATAATTCGGGATCTACAAGAAGCTGTTTCCATGGAGGCTAAAACAAAAAGTGATTCTGGCAATAAAGATTTACTCGACCTATATGACAAAACATTCCTGGAAATCAAACGGGAGGAATCGGAACAAAAGGAATCCGCACTTGAAAATAAAATTAGTCTTGATTCTGACCATTTCTTCACCAAACTCTTTAAAGGATTAGCGCCCCTCCTGATACCCTTATCAGAACTCATTTTGCGTCCTTTTTATCTTACTTTGAACTGGGCTCCCATTCCTTTTCTAAAAGAATTTCTTTACGTTGGTTCCATAATCTGGGCAGCCGTCAATTCAATAAAGTTTTCTTCGACCTATTCGCTAAAAAATACTAAAACCCGAAAGGTTTCTAAAATTTCATTATCCGACGACAATATCACCGAATATGATCTTGAAAAAGTACTGAATAATTTTACCGAAAACGGATATAAGTTGGTTTTTGTTTTGGACGAATTGGATAAAGTGGATGATGAGGAACTAGACAAATTGCTAAAGGAAATGAAGCCATGGCTTGTAAGGGGTAAAGCTGATTTTATCCTGGTGGCTGGACAAAAGCTCACGATGAAATACTACAATTTCAGGGAAAGAGATGATGAAATTCTCACTAGCCTGTTTTCGAAAATTATACATATAAGCCCGCTTACAGAGCAGCAACTGAGAAAGATTTTCAAGGATTTTCTTTTCATGGGATTAGCTGAAGATGGGAAGCCCATTGAGAAAAAAGCTATGCAAGAATTCGAAGAATCAAAGATTATGGCTGCAAATGGATTATGTGATGCGTTAATATATCGTAGTAAACGGCTTCCTCGCACATTTATGAATTTGGTTCGGCAAGATCTTCAATGGAAAAACGGGAATGCCATGCTTTCTATACTGCAAGCTGTCGGCAATTCGGATGAAATAAAAACCAATGTTCTCAAAAAAATGTTTGAAAATATTAGTTTGCGTGCTGATATTGCAGAGACAGTCAAAGGTCATCTTATTATGCAGCTTTATCGAGGGGCTTCCTTCATTACTGATAAAAACAGATCTGTTATTCAATGTCAGGAGCTGATTGAATTGATCTGCAATCCCGATAAACTGAATGAATTTGAATATCCTTATCGAGAAATCTATCCTGTTCTTAAAGAGACTATCGAGGAATTTTATCAGGAAGCAATAAAGCAAGGATTGATTTTGAAGGTGACTCCTACAAATACAGCAACACCTAGTTCAGGTACCTCATCTGGAATAGCGGAAACCCAGCTCGTTGAGTTCAAAATTGATTTTTTTGCTCTCATAAGCTTATTATCCGAACTGCAAAATGAACTGCTCCAGGATTCCAAGCCGATGAACCCCAATGAGACTGTCGGAACTTTGCTAATGCGGTATAAGGGAAAAGGTATAATAGATCCTCCCACCCTGGAAAGCGCTCCATTTCAGCAAACTATTCAGTTTTACAGTTCAAGAACAAGTGACAATTCCGTATTTGAAAATGTTTATACTTTATTTGACTCACAACATATTCTTCTTCAAACGTTATTCCTTCAATTGTTTGAATATTTCACCACTTTCAAATTGAGGGAAGTATTTCAATCTGCCCTGACCCTTTCCAGAAAGGATTTTGCAACCAGCACGGTGTTTGAAAACCAGGTATCCGATTATAAAGTAACTCTGAATGAATCTGAAGCACTTTATTCTTATCTTTTTAATTATAAATTCATAAACGGTTCAGTGTTAATTGACAACGAGGAAATAAATAAATCGATTAACATACTCGATGATTATAATCTTCAGATGATGTCTGGTAATTATTATATTTCGATAATATTTTTCAAAACCAATACAGCGATTGATTCCGATAAAATTTCCATGAATACGCAATTACAGATTGAAAGCCTAAGGCCTGATCTGAAAGGCAAGATTTTATACTGGCTCATTTCAGTTTTCGAATTTCAAAAGTTAAAAACGCTAATTTTTCAATTACAGCAAAATGCAGGCGCCTACTCCAACGTCCCGGTCGTATCCAAATCAAAAACATTTATTAAAAAACAAAGACCTGTACCCAAACGGACTATTTCCGATACCCAGTCAAGCAAAGCAACTATCCTTGATCCCGATGACCCGCAAAGAGGAATGTGGGGAGGGAAACCAAAAACTAAAGACCGTGAATTAACGGCTAAAGTATTCAGCGACAATAAATCGTTTGATTGGTTTAATGTCCAGCTACAGGTGAAATCGTTAAATCCAACTAATCCTTTGACCGGAAAGGTTACATTTTATTTGCATGATAGTTTTATTCCGGACAAATATACTGTCCTTGCAAAAAATGGAGTTGCTGAAATTAAAGATCTGTATTGTTATGAAGCATTTACGGTTGGCGTTTCCTGCGATAATAATACTACGAAGCTTGAACTTGATCTTAACAAACTAAAGGATGCTCCAAAAGAATTTAAGTATTGATTCGATCAAACTAATCAATTTCATTGCAGTCAATACCACTCCTATCCAAACGCATATTCTTCCAGGATGATATAATTGCCCGGGAATCCGGAATTCTTTATAGCTTTTTCAGCGAGTTTGCGAGTGGCATACAAATTTTCCAATCCCAAAGTGAAATAAACGCCTAAGATATATTGATAATAATCTGATTCAAGCGGCGGCATATTTACATATACGATTCTGAATTTTGATGTGAGTGTCATAAATGTAATTTTTAAGTTAAGAAATGAGGTGAAAAAATTATTATGCAAAAATATATTTTTTAAATAGTTATCCTGGCTCATCTTTCTGGCAGCTTGCCTGTATTCATAGTTAATTTCTTTTTTAATAACGATTCAGTAAGCCTGGATATTTGAGTAGTGAGTTCGTTGAGTCGCAATATTTCTGCAATCGAATACGGATACAAACGATAGGGATCTCCTGGATTGATATAAATGGGGCGCTTAAATTCATTGCCCCACTGACGGAACTTGCAAAGGCCGTGTTCAATGCCGGCTATCATCGGATCCAGCGATACAAAACTGATTGTTGTAATGGTCTGAATTCCTGAAAGGTCTGTCACGGTGAGCTGGAGGGAAAATGCAGTTCCTGCAGCGGGAACGGCTACGGAAAATTTGGATGTATTATTAGATTCTCCGGGAATCATAGCTGCATGCTGTGGTAACCAGCCATACGTAAATGGTGGCGTGCCGCCGGTCACTTCCGCCACGAAAACTGCAGTGGTTCCTGCCACGGGCCCTGGATCGCAGTTATCATATTTCTGGTATATGATCTTACATTCCAATGGTCTGATTGCTTTTAATAAGGCGTTACCATGAATACTTCCAAGACCCGTGCATGCATCCCATCCATTTCCGGCTACATATCCCGCGCCGCCGAATGCGTTATTTGTGGGACCCGGTGCACCTGTAATATCCCTGCAAATGGTATTTGCCTTCTGGTACAACAGCGGATTTAAAAACCCCGCGGGATAGAGTGCGCCCGCGGCAATTATATCAGAATTGATAATGGCGATCAGTCCGGCGTACAACGGTGCAACGGCGCTCGTCCCACCGACTGCTCCGATAGACACGCCCCCGATGACAAGATTATACCCGCTATTGCGACTTGCATTTCCTGACACATCAGGGATGCCTCGACCGGCTTTGCCGGTATTCATCTGGACAGGAATGCCGGCACCTGTTTGATAATCCGGAACTGCAAAACGATCACTGACTCCACCTCCCGTCGCTCCTGTCGCGTCATTCCACACATATTCTTCAAACGTATTGGTCATGGTATTGAAGTTGCCGATCGTCGTGCCACCACAGGCCAGCACAGATTGGTCCGATGCCGGATAGGCCGCGTATGCGCGTGCCGGATCACCAAAGTTTGCCCCAAAATCACCGGTAGATGCCAGAACAGTAATCCCAAGCGTCGACGCATCCCGGAATAATTTACCCATCTGTGTATAATCATCTGCTGAAAAAACAATTTCGTAAAGATCGCTTCCCCACCCATAGCTGATCGATATTACGGTTGGAACCGGGAAACCCGCAAACGGATGGATCATCGTCTGCAGCGCATGTATAATATGCTGACCGGTATTGGGCGTAAAATAAACCGCGATCGATGCGCCGTTCGCGATGGTGCTAGCTACTGAAATATCCAGCATGGTCTCATTGTCTGAAATTCCGGAATTCGATTGACCATCGATTGAAACATCCCTTGGCGTGGGCACGGTCAATCCACCGCCAAAACCATTCATCGTTGATGTTAAATCAGCCAAAGTATATCCCCGGCTGGGCACGGCTGTTGTCGCCATTTCATAAATACCGATGGTTTGTCCGATCCCGGTTCCTGGCGGGAAATTATATCGTGCCGCGACTGCCTGTGGCGTTAGCGCAACCGTATTTATCGGATCTGCGGCAAAATGCTGGGCGGATGTGGGCCGGTTATCCAGGCCGATGACTGCTTCAACGATACCGCTCAGCGAAGAAGGAAGATGAACCGGTCCGTCAAAGCCGCGGTATTTTTTTATTGAAGGGGAACCATAATATTGAAGTTGCACGGCCAGTGCTTTGTTTATCTGTTCAGCGGTTCCACTGACGACCACAGATCTTCTGCTAAGACTTGCGGACATAATTTCCAGCTGATGAGAACGGGCAAAATCAACCACTTGGTCAAGCTCAGCTTGTCTCGCACCGTACAAGGATTCAAATTCTTCATGGTTAACCGTTTTTCTTGCGTGTCCAAAGTTTTTATGGATCCCGTTGTATCCATCGCGTTCGGCATCATTGTGACGGCTTCTCACAATGAACGTGATCATCACCGGTTCATTGACTTGGACAGGTTCAAGAATTGTCGCTTTCGGCATGGGTGGCCTCTGGCTGCCCTCGAGCAGTTTATACCCTTTTGGGATTTGATTCATAATAAAGATTTTGTGGTTTGAGTGAGTTTGTTTGGTTGCCTGTTATTAAACGCGGTATATGAAAACTTGAACTTGTTTATCCGGCTAGGGTCTGGATAGCTTTTCGTTATTTCTTCCGGTCTTTCTTTTCTTGGACGGTAACATCCAGACAACGATGGGCAGAAAAATGTAAATCAGGGGGAACAGGAAAAAGATCATTTTTAAAATGACGGGGGCGTAAATGCCAATATCCAGGAAGATGTTTTTTTCCATAAAATCAGTGATATATGATTTATCGAAAAAAACTTCCGGAGGGAAACAGTTTGAGCCCCCTGATTATTCATAGTGTTTCTTTATCCATTCACCCAGGGCATTCACAAACGGTTCCGGGGCCTGCATCACCCAACGGCCCATATAAATGGAAATAGTAACGGCAGGATTGCCGGGTATGCGTACAACAAAGGCATTTGGCATACCGAATGCCGGCTGCTTGCCCGAGGGGGTTATCGTACCCGAATAGGTTTCCTCCCCGGCCTGGATCGTAAAAGGAATGGCGACTTGTTTGCTATCTGCTGGTTTTCGGTAATTGCCTGCCATGAGTGAAAATAAAAACTAGGTAAGCTAAAGCTACGGCTTCGCCGGAAAGTTTTGCATAAATTTTCGACAGTGGTGACCGCGCTCGGGTGCAAATAAAAAGAGGTCCTGGAAAGGACCTCCTCAGATTGCTAGCGCTTTGACTGAATCTACCAAAGCGATAATAATAAACCACTGATTAATCTCTTGAAGGGGTTTGGAAAATATTATGAATAATGGCCCGGAACCCAGTGTTCGTGATAATATCCAGGCGCATAATGCCCCGGCACATAATGGCTGCCATAGGCGCGTGCACGGACTACACAGGAACTAAAAGTTATTGCGAGAACAGTAAAAATCAGAAAGAGTTTCATGATTGTTTTCATGGCTATACGTTTGGAGATTAGAAGGCTCCGGGCTCCAAAGGTTTAATCCCTTATTGACGAAAAGAGGACTTAACAACTGCATAACCAGCTAAAAAACTCATTTGATTTGTTCAGGCACAGGGAGAACTGCAGAATCGATTATACGTTCATTGGAAATGCCACAATTACAATCGCAGGTTTTCGGTTTAGGGCCTCGTCAGGGTTTGTTTATTAGATGTTGATAAAGCACGTATTCCATAGAGGCTCTGGCGAATAAATATTATCTGACCCATCTTTGAATAAACCCAAATATGCATACCGTGAGCAGGCATATTTCAATTATCCAGAGTTGAATTATTCTTTTCTTCGCTATCCTTTTTGTTACAATATCAATAACCACAATGACAGCAATTAATGGGGCCAGTAAAATAACTCCGAGAAGACTCCATCCACCGGAATCTTTCATATCGAGTAGACTTACAAATATTCCTACCAGCAAAAAGATAATTACTATAATACAGGGCGAAAATATATGCAGCCAATTCCGTTCTTTGAACATGGATATAGGATTTGCTTATTGTATAACGTTATTTTGATATGTTTCTGATGTGTACGGCTCCGGTGGGAATCAGAAGTACTGGGAACCCCCGCGCGACTAAGTGTAAACCCTTATACTGTGGGAAATAAACGGATGAAAATAATGCCCCATGGACGATCCGGTTGCTGATCCAACCACCTCAAACGCTGACGTTTTTCTACGGCTCCATTTTTCTGGTAAATAACTCGAAAGTTATTTTCCCAAATATTAATGTTGAAAACAGGGCCTTTACGAAATAAGGTTTTATAAATTCCTCCTTTATGTAATAGGGGAATAAATCTCCAGTGGAAAGGGTAGTAAATATGAATGTTAATATGATGAGTGTAATATTCATAATGTTCGCGGGTTGAGAAAAGAACCAGATCGCAATACCGCAAATGGCTATGATATACGTCGGCGACTCGGCTTTGTGATTAAAAATGACCACCCAGATCAATGTGGAACAAAGAAACCATATTCTAAAATCATAAAATGTATACTTCCGAACCTGCACTAATGGAAGTAGAAATAATAGTAAACCTATTCCTGTTATGGTATTTTTTGAAATAGTCAGAGCAAACCAGCTGTGTAAAATTCCCATCACCGATATTCCGGTTGAATTTTCCCGGTCGGCCCGCAATAACATGATCCAATCTTTATACTGATAAAACAGATGGTATAGATCAGTCACCAGGAGAGGTAAGGTTCCCAGGAATAAAAACCATAATAGGGTAAAAAGCAACAGCTGCATTTTAGATGGATAAAATAAAAATAAAATAAACCCGATGCCTCCGTATATTTTGAGATATACTGAAAAGACTACGAAAAAAGTGGCCAGGAAATACTTTCTATTCTCAAGAGATGTAAATGTCAAAATGAGCAGCGCGGCCATTAATCCATTACTTTGCGCGTTTTGCAAATTGCCGGATAGTTCAATCAGGCAAAAAAGTAATGCCCAAACCTTGTTTAGTACACTCATTTTACCGAGCTGGCAAAAACCGATTAATAACGGTATGGTATTTAACAGGTTCCAGAAGAGTAGCCCGATGAAATCGGGTAAATAGGCGAACACAGCAAAAACCAATGAAAAGGTCGGGGAATATTTATAGAGGTCCCATTGTTCTTTGGGATAGGCTATATATAAATCCTGACCATGAATCAGATGGAAATATGAATTTTTGAAAATAAGATAATTATTGTAATTGGGATACGATCTTCCGGTATAGCCTAAAGGATAAATGCTACCGAAATAACATTGAATGGTGGCTATAAGAGCCATTAATAAATAGAGAAAGACAATATGTTTAAAACCAATTTTTGTGAGAATTTTGGAAAGAGCCGGCGCCAGCAGAGTCATTAATTCAAATTATTTTTTAATCTGCTGATATATAACCTGATCCCGAACATAACGAGCAAAATAAGGAGGATCACCCGGGATATTCTCCAGTAGGTCGCCCAGGTTAGCGATCCGAATCTTATGAATATAAAAGACGCGGTTGTAAAACCTAAGAAGGCCATTACAAGGAGCCTGAAGAGTCTGTTGTATTTTTTATACGTGATATTTTTATCTATTGTCACAGACGGAGTTTAAACTTATTTAATTGTATAATTCGTAGTTGTCAAAATTCATTTTCGAATTACTTTCTATTCCGGAAATATCACGCCCGAAAATAAAACGGAAGAAGATAAACATCAGCGAGAACCAGGAAAGGGTTACAAAAAAACTTCCGATTACATCCGTAGCATAGTGAACGTGCAGATATATTCTGCTAAGCCCGATGGCCAGGCCGAAGGCTGCTATGATAATGCTCCATATCCATTTTCCATGGGTGGGTAATTTTGTTTTCCAGACAAGAAATAGTAAAACTCCACTAAAAATAAATCCGCCCAGCGCATGGCCACTGGGAAAGCTATAACCGCCGGCTCCGTTGACCAGGGGATCAGCTGGCCTTGTGCGGTGAAATAAGGCTTTTAATACCCATCCAAGCAGCATGCTGGAGATGGCCATTGTGGAAACCATCATGGAATATTTTACAAGTTTTTTCTTTTTGAGATAAAGGATAATAATTCCATAGCATGGGATAAGAAAAGTGCCCGTTCCAAAAAAGGTGATACATTCCGCGATCTTTATATTTGTCGCGGATATAGCGGGCTTGAAGTAATGCCAGGCCAAATTGTCAATGGCATTTTGGTTTTCCGGAATAACAAAACGTACTAAAAAGTAAAAGAACAACGTGGAAATTAGAAAAAAGCTGAAAACGATCAGGAATTCTACGGAGAACTCGCTGATCGTATGCATAATGTTGATTGAAAACTTTTTGGAACCGGGCCAGCCCCGAAGTTTATTTGACATGATTATTTCGTCAAAGGAATAGATGCCTTTTAAATCAGCATGGTTGGGTGAATCCGGTTTTATTTCTAAAGAAAATGGCGAAGGGAAGAAAGGTCCCGTAGTTACAGCCTGTAATGCAGGCCGATCCCTATTCCGATGTTGTAAGGATACGCTGAAAGCGCACTATGAATATTGATTGGGCTTAGTGTATTTTTAAAGCATGGGGTAAGACTGATCCCCCAGGTTGAATTCATATGATATTCAAGTTCTGCTTTTACCAGGACTCCATAATTTATCTTTTTCAAACCCTTTATGGGAATGGCCGATTCATCCTGGCTGAAACCGGGTCCATATATTTTTGTTTCTACTGTGGCGCTGGTTAGAAAATTTATACTCGCCCCGGCCCCCACCAACAGCGAAAACCGGTTCATTTGCAGGGAATAAGATAATATTAATGGAACGGTTAAATAATGAAGCCGGCTGTAGGCTTTTGCAGTCAATACGCTGTCACCCACAGCAGGCTGTATGGTAGAGGAAGGCTGAAGATAACCGTAGCCCGAAATCGTGTTGAACTTAAATTGTATACCGCCACCATCATCTTTAACCGCATAGGACTTGGCAGAATCAATGACGCTGTTTGACCATGAATAGCTTATTCCTGACTGGATCACCCATCTCTTGTTAATCCGGTAATCCAGGTAGAACCCCAGCGATGCCGAAAAAACATTTCTTTCTCTTTCTTCTATTTCCTTGCCATTGGCAGCTGTTGCGTCATCATCCGAAAGCGTATATCCCGCAAATTCCTTGGAAAAATAAGGCATCACGGATATCCTGTTTTTAAAGGGCCGCTTTTCTGGTTTAATGACCGTTAGATCCTGGATTCCCTGACCGGTAACAAGAAGGGGTTTGGCCGGGAGATTTTGTTTGGTATATAATTCGTAATTTTCGATAACGGAGCCGACCTCTTTAGTTTCAGCCACCCAATCCCGTCCGTACTGTACGGCATAATTCTTTTTTACTGTTTTACCCTGTGCCTGATTATTGATGGCCGATGCAGTCCTCTTTATCTGTGTATCGCCTGATAAAGTTCGACTATGGGTACTCGTTGGAATCGCATCAGCGATATCGGGTTTTTTCCAATGATCATGTATAGTAGCGGGTCCTGCAATTAGAATAACCAACAGACCGTATGTGATCCACCGGTTTCTGCTTTTTTTGATCGCGTAAGCCTTTTCGTTTTCCTTATCCAGCTGTTTTTCGATTACTTCCCATGTTTCAGCGGCAGGATTCTCCCTATGGGATTGAAGTGAATCCTGGAATATTTTATCTACCTGTTTGTTTATATTTTCGTCCATAAATTCCTATCTCGCCAATTTTAAATCAGGCGTCAGTTGTTTTTTCAAAATACTGCGGGCATCAGACAAATTTGATTTGGAAGTGCCTTCGGTAATATTCAACAGAGAAGCTATTTCGCGGTGTTTCAGACCTTCAAAAACATAAAGATTAAACACCATCCGGTATATCGGCGGCAACGATTGGATCAGCCGGATGAGCTCCCTTTCACTCAGCCTGTCCATATGATCGGTTGGGGTCGTTAAAAAGGATTGTACATCATTCAGAGGGATCAGGACAATTCGGTGAATCTTTCCCCTAAATCTTTGCAGGGCACAATTGATCATAATTTTCCGGAGCCATCCCTCAAACGATCCATTATTTTTAAATTGGGAAATGCACTTATACATTTGAAGAAACCCGTCCTGGAGTACTTCTTCCGCCTCTTCCCGGTTTTTTGAATACCGCAGGCAAAGCGACATCATGGAAGGGCCGTATATATCATAGATCCTGCGCTGGCAGGCTTTGTCCCTGGCCAGGCATCCCTGAATCAGTTTTTGAAGTTCCCTTACTGGTATATTTTGCTCCTTTTCAAACATAGATGCAAAAAATCTGGAAAGGGTTGGGTGGTCGAGGAAATTCCCTTACCCTTTTTTTATCTTCAATATGGTGAATGCTGGCCTGATGCCCGACATATTAAATATAAAAAATATTATCCTTACAGGTCTTTCATATTATCATTTGGCAGGCGGTCTATCAATTTGGCATAGGGATCAATTCCTACGCGAACAGGTTTCCCCTTTACGGTTAGACGAATGGTATGTTGACCCGCCGTGAGTTTATACTTGCTTAGATATAAGGGGTTTACCTGCGACCTTCCTTTTTTGTCCTTCGTATCGGCCGCAAATATGCCGATATCGATATAATCATTCATGTTTCTGGCAACCACGTCATTGCCCTTGTCATCGATCCAGACTTTTCCTACATCCACTTTGATGGTCACCTTATACTCATCTTTGTTTCCGCTGGGTTCAACCCTGGCCTCGGTTATTTTATTGTCATACAACGTGATCTTCTGCCAGGTATCGGATAAATAATATTGTAAGGAATCGGGCACATGCTTTTGAAGACATTCGTAGAGATTATTTGCACCCGCAAATGGCGGATCTGTTTTAAACGCATACGTGTTTCTAAATTCGCGCAGCGCGGCATTCAGACTGTCCTCACCGATCAGGTCCCTCAGGCCATATAAAACAAACCCGGCCTTGCCACCCCACTCAAACCATTCATTGGCTCTGACCAGGGGGTGCTCTTTATTTTCCAACCGCGGTCTGACCGCTAAATAAATCCAGATCTGATCCTGAAGTATTCCCTTCATGTTGTCTTTTCCGTATTTTTTTTCTTCCATCACCAGCGCATCATAAGTTGACAATCCTTCTGGTATCACCAGCGATCCTACTGTGTTGTTGGGAGCTACCTGAAAACGCCACCATTGCTGGGCAAGCATGCGCATCGTATTGAAATACAAATAGTCAAACTGGGCTGGATCAGTAAAATCAGCATTCCAGGAATTAGGCTCCATATGAGTTGCAAGAGAAGTCATAGAAGTTTCCCAGGGTCCATAAATAGGCGTTTCGATCAAACTTATATTTTTAAAAGGATAGGGCCCGTAGGCAGAACTCAGGTAGGGCAGCCCGTCCTTATAGGCCTTCATAAACCGGTCAATATTGGCACTATGTTCCGGATCAAAAAAGATGTTGATCTTAACGGGATGATCCAATTGAACGCTATCCTGTCGCACCGCATATCTCGCCGATATTGTACCCGTGGGATTATAGAGGCCCGGTTGGTATTGTGCGTAGTGAAAGTAATTGCGCCCATTCTTTTTCCATTGTTCCTGCAGATCGCCCGGACTAATAGCAGTCTGATCTCCTGAAGTGCTTATAGTAATATCAAAACGCATGAGATCTGCGCCTTTCCCGGCTTTTAATGTACTCATACCCACGGGGTCATTTTGGGCAATATCCTCATCTACTTTCGGCGGCAGGCCACTCTTCTTTCGAACATAAGGGCTATTGATTTCGTCGTCATCGTCATATCCAAGACCGGGTAAGCCGCTTCCAAAAAATGTTCCGTTACGAAGAATATTTTCGGAGAATAATCCATTGCCAAAACCCTTTTGATAAAAAGAGGAATTGACTTCGAGCGTAACTGAATCTCCCGGCGTCAGCGGTTTTTGGAGTTTGTATAACCTGAAATCTGCCGAATCCATCTTTGGCCTGAACCAACTGAACATGCCATGGGGATAGAGCAAGGGACAGGTAAATGGAACTAAGATGCCTGCTTCTTTTACCGAATAATCCGCGATTCCATCTGCATCAAGCAACATCTGCTGAATGGGCTGTTTCGTTTTATTCCTAATGGTGACATAGGCTTTTATAAATGCCTGTTGTTTGTCAGGATAAAGATCAACAAACATTTTTAGTCCGGTAACTTTTGGCAAAGGCAGTTTATCGTAGCGTTTTAATGTTTTTTCATACAGAATCGCCCTGTCTTCCCCCTCGGTTTTTAAAAGAAATTCATTTAAATAACTAACATTATAATATATATAAGAGCCCGTTGCTAGAAATAAAATAAGTAATGCTGCTGTAAATAATCTGGTTTTGCGATCAAACCGTTCTCCCAATAACTGCAGCCTCTCTTTAAAAGACGAAGTTATTCCGCGGTAAAAAAATAAAGCCGAAACAATGATGAGCAGTCCTCCCCAAAGCAGCCAGTACCCGTTGAACCACATCACCGGTGAGGTCATATGTCCGAGTCCATCCATGTCCGAAATTCCATACCAGGGTGTATAGGAATACAAAAGCAGATTATAGTTGAATATACCGGTGACACTTAAGAAAAACATCAGCACCCAAATGGAAACGCCTATGCCGTGCGCCACAAATTTGTTGTTGATGACAACATGAATAACATAGGAATACACAACCATTTCGAGGAACCGGGGTAAAACGACAACAAAAATATTTGTGAAATAAATCGGGAAATTGAAATGAAAAAAACCTTTTGCTGTCTGAACGGATAAAGCAACAAATACGGAGGCAAAAGTCAAAAAAATTCCTAATAAGAGCAGCGAAATAAGTTTTGAGCCATTGAGCACCCAGTTGGGCGGCGGCAGGGAATCATTTATAAAAGAATAACGCGTAACCCGGTCGCGATGCAGCGTTTCACCTGTATAAAATATAATGATGAAGAAAATAAAGAATGTAAATACATCGTTGAATATCCTAAACAGCAGAACGGTACGCGGGAAATCATACACATTATAATTCCTGCTGCCCATCCCGAATACGAATGCCAGAAAGATCATGCCGCTGGATAAAATGATCCAGAAATAATTATCCCTGGCGATATTTCTC
>Ga0209863_10000617_pt1 | contig 16590 bp, 13 predicted proteins | sample OrgsoiDNA2013046_FD_185796 | JGI IMG/M metagenome (GOLD analysis project Ga0209863, IMG submission 185796) | Permafrost soil microbial communities from the Arctic, to analyse light accelerated degradation of dissolved organic matter (DOM) -... | ecosystem: Environmental > Terrestrial > Soil >...
CCGTGTCGTGATGCATCTTGTCTGTAGGATTTCCGTCGATGATGGGTTTTTCGGCAGCGCCGCTGGCGGTGGCAACTGCAACCGCTCTGGCCGCAGCACTGTCCGCCGGCTGCACGCGGGATCGCGACGCCGGTGGCGCCATGAACGCAGTGACCCGACCGCACCTGTCGGTGCTCTACAGCGCGGACGTGCGCGGCCGATACGCCGCGACCGGCACGGGAGCGGCCGCACGCGGTGGCCTCGCCCGCCGCGCCACGCTGGTCGACCAGGCGCGCCTGCAAGCCGACACCGTCGTGCAGGTTGATGCCGGCAACCTGCTGCCCGTTGCCAGCGATGCCGAAGGGGCGGCGCCGGCCAGCCTGAGCTTGCGCGCTCATATGATCCTGACGGCGTACCGGCGCATGGGGATGGACGCCGTGGTCCCGGGCCAGCGCGAGCTCGCGCTCGGTGTGGTAGCGCTCAAGGCGCTGCTCGCGGAGACCAAGCTGCACATGCTTGCCGCCAACGTCCTCGCCGGCGATGGCCAGCGCTTGTTTGACGGCGACCGCGTCATCGACGCCGGCGGACACCGGGTTGGCATTTTCGGTGTCGTCGATCTCTCCGGTGACGCGGCGGCGAGCCTGCCACGCTGGGGTTTCGTGATCAGCGACGCCGGGCAAGCGGCGCGCGCGGCGGCGGCGGCATTGCGCGCGCGGGGGGCGCAGTTTCTGATCGCGGTGGTTCACGCCGATCGCGGCGGCGCCCGAGCGCGGGAGATTTTGAAGGCGGCCGGCCTGATCGGGGGCGCGGCTGATGTCGACGTGGTGGTCGTGGGTGGCGATGACCCGTCGCTGCCGGGCGCTTCGCCGGCGCCGACGGCGCCGAGGAACGTCTCGCGGCCGGCGCTCGTGCACGGGGGCGCGCTAGCCACGACGCTCGGACGTTTGGACGTCCGCTGGCCCACCGGCGGCGGACCGCCGCGCATGGACGACCGCCTCCTGGATGTGGCCGGCGACGTACATGAGCAGTGGGGCGTCGCGCTGATCGGGCGTGCGGTCACCATACACGTCGTGGACAACGGCCGACTGGCCAATGAGATGCCGCCCGGCGCCACCGACCAGGAGCGGCGCGATGCCTTCGAGAAATGGGACTATGGGAGCACGGCGGCTTGCGCGGCCTGCCACCAGCAGCAAGAGGCGCAATGGCAGACCACCGACCACGCCCACGCGCTGGAGACGCTCACGGCCAAGGGCCATGATCGCGAGCCTGGGTGCCTCGGCTGCCACATGACCGGCTTTCTCGGGCCCGGCGGGACTCGCAACCTCAAAACCGCCAAGGTGTTCTTCCCGAACGTGGGATGCGAGAGCTGCCACGGGCCGAGCGTCGAACACGTGCGCGGCAACGACAAGCACAAGGGGACATCCCGCAAGGTGGAGGCGATCGTGTGTCTCGGCTGCCATACGCCGGATCAGAACCTCGGGCCCTTCGACTTCGCGGCGGCGCTAAAGGAGGTGCTCGGCCCCGGCCACGGTATGCCCGAGGCGAAGCCCGGAGCCTCCAGCGCGCCGGCCGCCAAGTCCCCCCATGGCTGACGCGGGGGAAACCAGCTTGTCGGGGATTGGAACGCGGATCGGGTGCCCGGACGCGTCGCGTTCGGCGCATTGGGCCTTAAACTGCAAGCTAACGGCGTGTGCGCGAAACGGTTTCGGGTAAGCCGGGCATAATATATAATGGTTCGTGCGTTCGAGTTTCGGGCTGTGAGCTGTGTCGTCTTGGCTCGGAGGGTCATGACCGGGCGTTCGAGAGAGCTTCAGACGGCCGCGCTCACGGGAATGCTGTTCGGTTCGATGGGCTGCATGGAGACCGACAGAGTGATCGCTGTGCAACTCGACGCCTTTCCCCTTTTCTCTTCCCCGACGCTGGTCACCGGCTTGCGCAGCGACACCATCGACGTCCACGATCCATCGTTGACCCAGGACGAGCTGGAGATCTACATCTCGTCAGACACCAGCGGCGTGTCCGATATCTGGACCAGCACGCGGACCGCCAGCGATTCGCCGTGGAACCCGGCCGTGATGCAGAGCGACCTCTCCAGCTCGGGCAACGACGTGGATCCCGACGTTTCCCCGGATGGTCTCGTGATCTACTTTTCGAGCGACCGATCGGGCGCGGGATACCAACTTTATGTGTCACAACGCGCGGCCAGGGATCAACCGTGGGATCCCCCTGCGCTGATGGCGGGGCTCGGCTCGTCGACCCTGGATATGGGGCCCACGGTGGATCCCACTGGGTTGAACATGGTCTTCGCTTCCGAGCGAAACACTTCCAACATCAGCCTCTACGCAGCTTCCCGCACGGATCCCCAGGGGACATGGGGATCCGTGACCCCCTTGGCTGAGGTCAACTCGACCAGGCAGGATGAGAATCCCGCCCTCTTCAATCACGCCCTGTCGCTCGTCTGGAGCTCTCGTGGCCCGTCGAACGGCAGCACGTCCGACCTTTTCGAGGTCAGTCGTCCCTCCCTGCCGGAGCCGTTTTCGACGACGCCGATAGCTCTCGATCCACTCAATTCGGCCACGGACTGGGACGGAGATCCTTGGCTGTCGCAAGACGGACACCACATCGTGTTCGTCTCGGACCGCGTCACCGGCGTCAGCCAGATCTACGAGGCCTGGCGGTGACGGATCTGGGTCCATCGGTATCGTCACGTCGCGCCGACGAGCTTTGAAACCATGTCTACTGCGCACGATAGAACCGAGCTGACCGCGCCCACGGGGGCTGGAAGCCCGCTGCTGCGTGGGAGCGGATCAGATCTCACGGGACTCGCGGAGCTCGCCGTTCGGACACGCGATCCCGCGACCGTTCGCCGGTTCCTCGAAGGCATCGCACCATCGGTGCGCGGCGTCTGTCGAGCCGTCATGGGTCCGGGGCATGCCGACCTGGAAGATGCCGTCCAAGAGTGTTTGATCGAGATCCTGCGCGCCCTGCCGAAGTACCGCTTCGAGGGCACGATCGTCCACTACGCGAGCCGGATCGCGCTACGGTGTTCCATTGCCGCGCGCAAACGGGGCCGGAACCGGGAACAACGAGCGCGTGCGCTCGCCGACATCGAGTCCGCCAACGCGCCGTCCGGAAAGCAAGATGCCGGCCCGGGCCTGTGGTTTCTGTGCGGCATCATCGACGAGCTGCCGAGGGTACAAGCCGAGGCGGTCGTCATGCGCATGGTGTTGGGATATTCCGTCGAAGAAATAGCCGCGGCCACGCATGTGTCGGTCAACACCAGCAAGAGCCGCCTGCGCGTCGCGAAGGAGTACCTGCGCCGAAGGCTCGACGCCGAGGCGTGATTCGGCAGCTGGAACATGGCGATGGAACCAATGGAAACTAACCCCGGGTCGCATCCCGAGAAGCTGCTCGACCGGGCGCTTTCGGGCAAGCTTGCGAGCGGGGAGCAGCAAACCCTGGATCGTCACCTGACCGTCTGTCGTGCCTGCGCAGCTCATCTGGCTCTGGTCCGCTCGGCCCGAGGGTTCAGCGCGCCCCAGCCCTGGAACGACCTGCTGAATCGGCGGGCGGTGGAGCGTGCGCTGGCGTCGGTTCAGCATGGCCGTTGGCCGACGGTGTTCTCCGTCCCGTTCCGGCGACGCTGGGCGCTGGTCACGGCAGGCGTTTTGGTTGGTCTCGGGGGAGTGGCGGGCGCGACCTGGTGGCACTTGCAGGGTCCCGGCACCGACGCTCTGCGCGTGCGCGAGATTGCGACAGCTGTGGAGCCGGCCGCGCCGTCGCACAGCGCGGTCGCGGCCACCCCGGAACTGCCCCCGTCGTTGGCTCCTGCCGGCCCGGACGATCGCGCCGCCCTGCACCGGGGAGGACGCACGCAACCGAGCGCGTCGTCGCTCTTCGAAGAGGCCTCGGCATTGCGCGACCAGAACCGACCGGATCAGGCGGTCGCGGTATTTCGCAGGCTGCAGCAGCTTTATCCGAGAGCGCGCGAGACCCGGATATCGTTCGCACTGGCCGGTCGCCTGTTGCTCGACCGCGGGCGTCCGGCGCAAGCTCTCGCGCAGTTTGACCAGCACTTGGCACAGGGCGGGGAAGCCTCCGAAGAGGCTTTGGCCGGTCGCGCGACCGCGCTCGGACGGATGGGGCGCTATTCCGCCGAGAGCGAAAGCTGGCGGAGATTGCTCGACGCATATCCGAAGACGATTTACGCCATCCGAGCCAAGGATAGATTGTCCGAGCTGGAGCGTTCGTCGAGGGCGCCCTCAGAGCTCGAACGCTCTCGCTCGACTGACGGCGTTCGGCGTGAGCGGTCAGAAATACGCCGCTGAAGCCAGGGCCATGCCCAACGGCCTCGCGGGATGGGGTCGGCTCGCGTTGCTGCTGGCCGTGATCGCTCCCCCGCGAACGGCGACGGCCGCAGAACCTCAGAGCGTCGAGGTCGTGATCGCCGCCGAGCCCGCCGTGTCCGAGAGCGTTTTCACCGTGCTTCGCGACTCCCTCGGGCGACGGGGACTGGACGTGGATGCGACCGTGGTGCCACGGATCGATCCCCTGCAGCTGGTCCGGCCTTCGGCGGGCGGCTTGCCGACGGGCTCGGTGGCGCGCGTGTGGCTGGATCTGGCGGCCAAGCAACCCACCCTGTACCTCATCGCGGAACCGAGCGGTCTCATCTATGTCCGCCCCCTCGCCGTTCACGCGGAGCCCGACACGGTCGAGCTCGAGCTGATTCGCTTCGTGGTGGATAGCGCCGTGCAAGCGATTCTCGAGGGGCGGGCGCTGGGCATCAGCCGCGACGAGTTCGAGCGATCCTTAGCCGCTCCGGTGGTGACGCGGCCAGCACCGAGACCGTTGCCGCCGGCCCCTGCAGCCAGGAAGGCGAGGCCGAAATGGACGATCGCCGCCGGCTATTCCGGAGCCATGTTGGCGTCCGGGGTCGTTGCCCATGGACCCGAGCTCGGGACAGAGGTGCTCTGGCCCCGGCTTCGCTTGGGGATCACCTTCCTGCAACGGTTCCCGGTGACTTTGACCAGCCCAGACGTGAGCGCGATCCTGGTGTCTTCGGGCGTTCGAATGTTTGCGGCCGTGCCCGCGCCGATGGGGACGCGCCTGCGGGCGTCGTTTGGAATCGGTGCTGGCGTAGACGTGACGCGAGTGGCGCCAGGCGGAACCGGCGCGAGGCCGACCTTCTGGGTGGCCGATCCGCTGGTGCTCGCGATCGCCACGCTCCAGCGATCCTTTGGGCGCGTCATCGCTGCCGTCGACGCGGGGGTCGATTTCGATCTCCTGGCCCCCCGGTACTCGGCCATCCGACCGGATGAAACGGTCGTCATCTGGACACCTCAGCGCTGGCGTCCGTTTGCCACAGCGCGTCTTGGAGTCGTCTTTTAGGAAGTCACGGCCTTGGTTCTCGGATGACCCGTTTGGTGGAGTGTCGCCCCCTTTTCGTGCGCACCTGTCAAGCTGAGGAGCTCCGATGCGAAGGCGACGCCCCAGTGTCGGTCGCCTTGACCTCGAGCACCTCAGGAGCGCCCGCACATGAGACCCGGCTCCGTCCCGACGAGGATCAACCGATTCGAGACGCGGGTCGCGGTCGCATTCATCGTTGCGCTGATTCTCGCCGCCTTCTGGAAGCTGACTCTGATGAGGGGAGTCGTCATCACCGACGACATCTTTGCCAGCGACCTCATGAACGAGAACTTTCCCTACCGCTTTGCGCTGGGGAAGGCTCTCAAGGCGGGTGATTGGCCCCTGTGGGTGCGAGAGCTCTACGGAGGCTTTCCGCTTCTAGCCCGGTCGGAGGCCGGCGTCTGTTACCCGTTCAACATCATTCTCTTCGGTCTGTTGCCGCCGTATCTCGCGCTCAATCTCACGATTCTGCTGACGCTCGTCATCGCCGGCGTCGGCATGTATTTCTACGCGCGTGACATCGGAGCTACCGCCCTCCCAGCTCTGCTCGGGGGGATCGCCTTTTCCTTCAGCGGATTCCTGCTCGCGCACCTCAAGCACCTGAGCATCGCAAACGCTGCTTGCTGGTTGCCGGTGGGACTTCTTCTCCTCGAACGCGCCGTAGCGCGACATTCGTATCGCCCCCTGCTTTGGTTTGCGGTGGTCTTCGGCTTGCAGCATCTCTCCGGCAATGCGCAGACCGCGTACTACTGCGGCGTGCTGTACCTGTTGTATTTCCCGTTCCGGCTCCTCAACCGCTATCGGGCTACGCGGCCCCCCCAGAACGATCGGAGGATCTCGGGACTCGTGCTCGATGCTCTGAAGAGCAGACTGATCTGGTGCTTTGCCGGCGCGCTCGTCCTGGGATCGCTGCTCGCGGCCGTTCAGCTCGTCCCCACTTACGAGCTCGTCTCCCTATCGCAGCGGTCGGGCGGGGTGACATTCGAATATGCTTCGAGCTACGCCTACGACCTGACGAGCTTCTGGACGTTCCTCTTTCCCTACGCCAACGGCGACATCGGCAATCTTACCTACACCGGCAAGGGCATCTTTTGGGAGAGCTACGGGTACGTTGGCGTCCTGACCTTTGTTCTTGCTCTCTACGCCGCCTTGCGCTCCCGGAGCAGCTGGCATGTGAGGTTCTTCGCGATCACCGCCGCCACTTCCTACCTCCTCGTGCTGGGTCCCGCAACACCCGTGTACAGGCTGGTCTTCACCACGGTCCCCGGCATGAGGTATTTTCGTTTCCCAACTAGATTGCTTCTCATTACCGACCTATCGCTGGTCGCGCTGGCGTCGTTGGGATTGACGCGCCTCGGAACGCAAGTCACCGGGCGCGCACGAACAGCCGGGGATCTCGGCCCGATGGGCTTTCGCCGCTCCTCGATCGTCCAAGCTCTAGCCGTGCTGATCACAATTGCCGATCTTCTCTATTTCCAGATGCGACAGAATCCCGTCGTCGATGCCAAGACGTGGAAACAGCCACCGGCCACCGCAGGAATCCTGACGGCGGACTCGTCTCTCTTCCGAGTGTTCTGTGTGGGCGGAAACCATGCTCATCGAAGGACGTTCGAGCAAGCACAGGGCTGGGAAGGCGACCTCCAGCCATTCGTGGAGCAGCGCGAATTCCTCCAGCCGAGCAGCAACGTTCTGTACGGGCTGTCGTCGCCGAATGGGTACGCCAATCTGACCCCGAACTACCTTGTCGATGTCTGGGGCGACCAGAATCGGGCAGGCATCGTCACCCGAATGGCGTCGACCCGAGGCGACGTCTTCCAGCCGACCCCCGCGTTCTGGAAGCTGATGCGGATGTACAATGTGAAGTACATGACCTCGTTTTGGCCTTTTGCGCCGGCGCCGAACCTCACCCCGCTGGGCGGGTATGGCGGTGCCTTTCTCTATCGCAACGACGATTTCCTTCCCCGGGCCTATCTGGTCGGCGAGGTAACGCCTGTCTCCGACGATGTCATGGCGCTCGGCATGCTCGCGTCGGATGCCTTTGATCCCCAACGTTCGGTCCTGCTCGTTGCGCCGCCGCCGAGCTTCCACCCGGGACGAGGCGCGGCCAGCGGAAGCGTGGACTTTCTGCATTACACCAGCGAGGGCGCCGAGCTGAAGGTCCGAGCTTCCCAGGAAGCCATCCTCGTGTTCTCCGATTCTTACTATCCGGGTTGGGTCGCGGACGTCGACGGAAGCGTAACGCCGATCTACCGAGCCAACGTGACGCAACGGGCGGTGGTCGTGCCTTCCGGCGAGCACCGTGTCAGATTTCGTTTCAAACCGATGACGGTCTTCGTCGGATTCTGCATGTCGCTCGCCTCTCTCATCGTCCTTCTGGGATGGTTTCTGATTCCGCTCGCCCGAAAAACACGACCGGCCGACACGGTGGCGCAGAACGATCCCGTGCCGGCATGAACCGAGCGTCTTCGTAGAAAGGCCGGGATATGTCCTCGAAGCTTTCCTACTACTATGAGATGGGCCGTCGGATTCATCCGGTGGGTGCGGCGCCCAAGGTGTGGAACTACCTGAAGTACCGGTCTCTGATGCGGCAGGCAAGAACCTCGACCCGCCGGTACACGCCGCAGATAGCCTCCGTGATGCTCACCAAGCGCTGCAACCTCGCCTGCGATTACTGCTCTGCGGGCAACCTCATCAATCAGCCGGGCGCGGCCTGGCGCGCGAGCGAAGCCACCCTCGAGAGCATCAAGCGAATCTTCTCGAACCCGCTGTTCGGGAATTGCTTGTTGGTCGACCTGCTGGGGGGAGAGCCGCTGCTGGTAAAGGACCTCGAGACGATCGTCTCCTATCTGGTGAGGCGGGGACACATCGTCAACATGGCCACCAATGGCGTGTCATTGGTTTCACGCATCGCGGGATTGAAGCGAGCTGGCATCTCCAGAATCAACGTGTCGCTTTATGCGGAAACCTGGAAGGTCCTCGAACGTGACTTGCCAGCGATAAACCGCGAGCTCCCGGTGCACACGAGCATCGTGCTCCTGCGCAGTGTGCTCGAGGGCGACGCGAGTGCTCTTTTGGAGATGGCCCGGTCGGTTCGCGAGGCTGGATGCCGCAGCCTTCGCTTCTATGTCTACCGGCCCATTGGAACGAAGCCAAAGCCGGAGGAGATCGTCGACGATTCGCTTCCTGCCTATGTCGCATTTCGCCGGCGTCTGGACGACGCCTTTCCCGGGTTTTGCCTTTGGCCAGCGGCAGGTCGACGCGATTCGAAAAAGCGCTGCCCGCAGCTGTGGCAGCGCATCAGCTGCGATGTTTCGGGAGCGATGGGAATCTGTTGCGGCACCGACCAATATTTGCAGGGGCCACACGGCAATTTGTTCGCCAGCACGCCCGACGATGTCTTCAACCACCCAACGCTGGTCGCCATGCGCGAGCAACTCCTCGATCCGGAACGAGAGCCGCCCGACATGTGCAAGACCTGCAATTTGTTGGGCGAGCCGGGCTGGTAGGGGAAGGCGATCCCGTTGAAGGACATTCTACGGAAGGCCAGGCTGCGTTTACTCAAACTGCACTTCGACAGCGGAGTCGGTCACATCGGAGGTAACCTCTCATCGCTCGATGTGCTGCTGACGCTGCATCATCGGGTCATGCGCCGCGACGATCGGTTTATCCTCTCCAAGGGTCATGCGGCCGGTGCGCTATACGTCACTCTGTGGTCGCTGGGCCGATTGACCGAAGAACAGCTGGCAACGTTTCACGAGGATCACACCAAGCTGGCAGGGCATCCGGTGCCGCAGGGCGTGTCCGACGTCCCGTTCGGCGTCGGAAGCCTCGGGCACGGGCTCGGTTTGGCCGCGGGCCTCGCCCTGGGCAAGAAGCTGCGGGGCCAATCCGGGCGCGTCTTTTGTCTGCTCTCGGACGGTGAATGGAACGAGGGCTCCACTTGGGAGTCCTTGATGTTCCTTGCCCATCGCAACTTGCGCGAAGTCGTTCCCATCGTCGACCTCAACGGCTTGCAGGGTCTCGGCGAGACGGCCGAGGTCCTTGACCTGGGTTCGCTGGCGAGCAAGCTCAGGGAGTTCGGCGTGGAGGCTCGCGAAGTCAATGGGCACGATCCGGACGCCATCGAACGCGCATTCGAGGCTCCGCCCGTCGATCGCCCCTTTGCCGTTCTGGCCCGGACCATCAAGGGCCACGGTGTGTCCTTCATGGAGAACAGGATGGAGTGGCACTATCTGCCGATGACGGCGGAGCAGTACCGGATCGCCGTCGAGGAAGCGAACCGCCCGTGAGAGCGATCCTCACGAGGACCTTGGTCGCCCAGGCCCGAGAATCCGACTTCGTGTTTTTGACCGGCGACGTCGGCTTCATGGCTTTCGAGCCCTTGCGCGACGCAGCGAGGGAGCGCTTCATCAACGCCGGGATCGCCGAACAGAACATGATCTCTGTTGCGGCGGGGTTGGCTTGCGCGGGTCTCAGGCCCTGGGTCTACAGCATCGCTCCTTTCCTCTATGCACGGGCGTTCGAGCAGATCCGCAACGACGTTTGCATGCACGATCTGCCGGTCTTCCTCGTGGGCAACGGTGGCGGATACGCCTATGGCGTCATGGGGCCCACGCACCACGCGATCGAGGACTACGGGTCCTTGCTGGGGCTACCCAACCTCACCGTCTATGTTCCGGCGTTTGCCGCGGACGTCTCCGAGGCGGCAACGCGGGTCTTGAAGGCAGCTAGGCCGGCGTACCTCCGCCTCGGGCTCGACGAGACACCCAGAGACTTTTCGCCGCCTCCCTACGCGCCCTGGAGGCGACTTCTATCCGGCCGGCTGGCCACGGTCGTGGTCGTCGGCCCTCTGGCCGGTGGCATCCTGGCCGCCGCCCAAGCCCTGCCGGAATCGCAGCGGCCTACTTTGTGGGTGCTGTCCGAGCTGCCCATTCGGTCGGCCGAGATCCCCGCGGCGTTCGTCGCCGATTTCCAACAAAGTGGACACCTCGTTGTCGTAGAGGAGCATGTCGCTCACGGGAGCGCAGGGGCGAGCCTGGCTCACGCCCTCGTCGGCGCGCAGATGGCTCCCCGCCGTTTCACCCATCGCTTTGCGCTCGGCTATCCCACGGGCCACTACGGCTCGCAGCTCTACCACCGGCGAGAATGTGGCCTGGACCCCTCCTCGATCCTCAAACTGGCGACCACGACCCCATGACGAGCCCCGCGCTGGAAGAGAAGATTCATCGCCTTGCAGGGCCGGTCCTGGTGCTCGGCGCCGGCGGGTTTCTCGGCGCGAACCTGTTGCGCACACTGCTCCGTCATCGCGATGATGCCTACGGCACCGTCTTTCATGCCCCGGCTTGGCGTCTCGAAGGCGTACCCGCGCGCCACGCCATCGTCGTTGACCTTCTGGTGGATCTTTCGCGAAACGACCTGCTCAAGCGTCTCAAGCCGCGCACGGTGTTCAACTGCGTCGGCTACGGAGGCTTTTCCTTCGAGTCCGACAGCGAGCTCATTTACGAAACGAATCTCAATCTCACGGCAAAGATCCTGAAGGCCTTGGAGGCGCTAGACATAGCCTGCTACGTGCACTCGGGCAGCTCCTCCGAATACGGCGACAAGGCAGCCGCTCCCAAGGAGGACGACCTCCCCCAACCCAACAGCGACTACGCCGTTTCCAAGGTCGCCTGCGCCAACCTCGTGCGCCTCTATGGCAAGAAGAAGGCGTTGCCGTGCGCCAATCTCCGGCTCTTCTCCGCTTACGGCCCGCTGGAGGACGCGTCTCGCCTGATCCCCACCCTGGTCACATGCGGCCTCGAAGGGAGATTCCCCGCCTTCGTCGACCGCGAGATCTCCAGGGATTTCGTCTACGTCGACGATGTCTGCGAGGCCTACATCGACACCGCAGTCAACCTTCGCGCCCCGTTCTTCGGTGAGTCATTCAACATCGGCAGTGGCCACAAGACCACCATCGCCGAGGTCGCGAAAGCCGCCGCCGAGCTGTTCTCGATTTCCGGCGAGCCAGCCTTCGGCGGAATGGCCCCCCGAAAGTGGGACCTCGTCGACTGGTTTTCCGATCAGAACAAGACGACCCGGTTCCTGGGCTGGAAGGCACGTACCGACTTCCGAGAGGGGTTGCGTCGCACCGCCGACTGGTACCGGAGACTCGAAGACAGGGACCAATACCATCGCGCGTCGAAGCAATTCGGCCTGGACGGCGTGCGCAGCGTCTCCGCGGTCGTGGCCTGCTACAAAGACGCCCAAGCCATCCCCATCATGCACGAACGGTTGAAGGACACCTTCGCCAAGCTCCAGATCGATCACGAGATCATCTTCGTCAACGACAACAGCCCCGACGACAGCGAGGAGGTCATCCGTGCCCTGAGCGGCCGTGACCGGCACGTCGTGGGCATCTCGCATTCGCGCAACTTCGGCTCGCAGGCTGCTTTCCGCAGCGGAATGGAGATTGCGACCAAGAACGCCTGCGTGCTGCTCGACGGCGATCTCCAGGATCCCCCGGAGCTGATCGCCGATTTCGTCGGCAGATGGAAGCAGGGCTTCGACATCGTCTACGGACGGCGCGTCAGCCGCGAAGGCTCCCTCTTCATGCGCGTCGCCTACAAGGTCTTCTATCGTCTGTACGACGCCTTATCGTATCTCTCGATCCCCCACGACGCCGGGGACTTTTCATTGATAGACCGACGAGCCGTCAACGCGATCCTCCAGCATCCCGAGCGGGACTTCTTTCTGCGGGGCATCCGGGCGTCCGTCGGGTTCAAACAGACCGGCGTCGATTATGTTCGCCCGAAACGAAGATTTGGCCGCACGACCAACAGCTTTCTGAAGAACGTCGGCTGGGCCAAGAAGGGGATCCTCTCTTTCAGCTACACCCCGCTGCGCGCGCTGAGCCTGTTCGGCACAGTGCTATTTGTCTTGAGCGTCTTGCTCGGCGCGGGCCAGATCGTTTCGCGCCTCCTCTACCCGGGCTTGGCGCCCAAAGGTGCGACGACCATCATCCTCTGCATACTCTTCTTCGGCTCTCTGAACCTTCTGGGCATCGCCATTGTCGGCGAGTACATCGCGACGATTCTGGAAGAAACGAAGAGACGGCCCCATTTCATCCGCAACACCATCATCCGGAACGGAGAAGCACGGTCAGCCCTGGACTCGTCGCCAGGGAGGTCGTGACCGGAAGCGGGCAGGACGGCCCCGATCTTCCGGGGCCCTCGAAGCTGGCGGGGAATGTTCAGTGTCGAGCTCCCGAACAGTCCCTCCCATCATCACGCATCACGCATCAGACACTTGAGCAAGTACAGCGGAGGTCGATATAGGGATCAGAATCCCCGGGGTCGCCGCAGTTCCAAAGACAAATCGCCGTCTCACAGTCTGAGGGTGCGTCGGGGGGACCGTCGGGCGACCACTTGTTCAAAGCGCGGTTTGGTTTCGCGCAAATGAAGCCAGCGGCCGTCGCGAAGTATGGATTGGTCGCGATACAAACCATCATTGTTGTGTACAAGCGTCCCAAAGATGGATTGACAGCGGACGTATTGTCGAACGTCGTTTGGCAGTTCTGGACGCACACATCCATTGTGGTGGAGCAAGTGGCCAATCCACTACCAAGAGAACAATTCTTTGTACAAGCCTGGGCCAATGTCAGTGTCGACCCTCCAGCGCCCGAAGTACCACCACTTGAGACTGCGCCTCCAGCGCCTCCGGTCGCCACCGAGCCACCAGCGGCACTCGCGCCACCAGTCGCCGAAGCGCCGCCCGCGCCACCCGTCGCCGAAGCACCGCCCGCGCCACCGGTCGCCGAAGCGCCGCCAGTCGCACCGGTAGTGCCGCCCGTTCCCCCCGTGCTGCTGCTGCTGCAGGAGCAGCAATAAGAAGTTATACCAATTACCAAAACCAGCGATCCAATTTTGTTTTTCAACATGTCATCCCTCAATTATTTGCCGAAATGGAGAGTAGCCCATCACCACATTTGTCGCAAGAAGGCTTTTCCCCTAAGGGCTCTTTTGTGGAAATCACGAACATTGATTCAAAAACACGTCTCCCAGCTGTGGAATTAGCCCGACTAGGGCTTTCCAGAACCTACTGCAGGACGCGGACGAGCGCTGCGCTCGCGGCAGGGACATACACCGACACGCTGTTTCCCGAGACCGACTGAATGTAAGGCGCATTGCGAGGCCAATCGCCCGCCACCGAGACCGCGGCACCAGCAAGAGTCACGTTCCCTGCCGCGGCCGTCAGGCTGCCGGCAGGCGTCCCCTCCAGATAGATCGCGCTCGCGCTACTCACCGCGGATCCGAGATTCACGGTGGCGTTAATGCCACCCGGCGAGGTGTCCCTGTTGTTGAGCACCACGCTGGTAAATCCATCGGCCTTGATAGCCCCAGCGGTGAAGTTTTGGGCGCTCGTGGTGACGGTTGTGGAAACCATCGAGCCCACGCCGGCTTCGGCAAAGAGGAGCAGTCCGTAGTATTCCGGCTGAACCTGCACCACCATGCCCTGGTCCTCCTTCATCGGCTCATAGTAGAAGGGAACTGTTCCGTCCATTCCGTTCTCGCTTCCGTGGAAGTTGACTCCGCTGCCCCCGCGCTTGGCAACCTCGAACATGTAATCGATCGCCCAGAGACCCGAGATGAACGTGTCGCTTACGCCCTGCTGCCCATGGCCAGAGCAGGTGTTGTTTTCGTCCATGCGCCAGGCTGCGAGGTTGTTCTTGGTCGCCGCAGCTTGGATTGTGTCGAAGATGTCGGTCAGGAGGGTCGTCGTTATCTGGAAGTTGCTCACAATGCATCCCGACGAATTGGCTGCGGCAACGTAGGCGTGTTGCGAGAGGAGGGCCAACTTGCCCGGGTATTTCGCCGCTATGCTGTCCGCAAACGGAGCAGCGTACAACGCGTCTGATTTACTGGTGCAGGCCGGGCCAATCAACAGAGCGCCTGGCGTGGCGAGGATGCCATCCGCGAAGGTCTGGTAGTCCGTTTGTTGTTGAGCCCAAGTCCCAAATTTGTCGGGCTCGTTTCCGATCTCGATTCCGGCGATGCTCGACGGACACTTACTCAGGACATAGGCCGCCTCTGCCGAGGAGTTGGTCGCCATTCCGTCCTGGAAAGCAACGCCATAAATAGCCTTGCTCCCCGTCGCGGCCAGGAAATCGCAGAATTGGTCGACTCCGCCGGTCGTAATTTTCTTGCTGAAGGGCTGGCCATTGGGCTGCGAAGGCCCGGGCGTTGGCGTGGTGTTCCAATTGCAAAGCTCGACGTCGTTGGCTCCAACCCGCACCAGCGGAGAACCAAGGAGCTTGTAGAGCGCAATCATGTTCGTGTTGTTGCTGGTGAGCGAACCATTCGCGAGGTGCGTCTTTTCGTAGCTGAACCCGATGAAATCGGCACCGATCGTTCCAAACGTGGTGCCGGGGTCCACCGTCACGGTGGCCGCCGTCCCGGTGCCCGTAGGACCGCCGGTCACCGGTGTCCCCCATCCGATTATCTTGGGTGGGGACCCGCCTGCGCCGGCCGAGGACCCGCCCGCGCCGGTGGTGCCGCCGGTACTGGTCGCAGTACCACCCGTGCCGTTCGCGCTTCCGCCAGCGCCCGTCATGGGTCGCCCTGTGCCGGCGCCTGAGCCATAACACCCGGAAGTGAAGCCCGCGCCGAGCAGCAACGCCGCCGCTAAGTGATGGAGAAAGACGGTCGACGATAGGCTCCTGCTGTTCATGAGAATATCCTTGCCATGGGCAGGGGCGCAAAGTCCAACACGACCGACGCCTTGCCTGCTAGTTGGACCTTCCGTAGTCTGAACCCAGACCGCGCATAGACCACCGAGAACCTCGACCGCGAGGCTATCGGCGGCTTTGGCACACGCTACGGTTTGGCGAGTGTGCAACTTCGCCCGAAGCTATCGGGGGAGAAGCCCGTTAACGACCGGCACGGCCTTGGACGTCACCGTCGCCGTAGCCATGGTCAGCCCGGGGCTGGTCGCAGTCAGTGTGATGGCTCCGGGGGTCGGTTGCGACCGAATGAAGACGCGATTGATTCCGCCCTCAGTGTACAGAAAGAGGTTGTTGGTCGAATTGAGCATGCTTTCGTTGACCCCGCCTCGCCAGGTTCCGGGACCCGTGACGGCGAAAGTAACCTTGGGCTCGCCGGTTGGTTGGTTGTCCATTGCGGGGGTGGTGGGACCGTAGGTGGGAACGCGCAATCCGGTCGCATCCACGACCTCGACGTCGAACATGGCCACGTCCTCACCGTTAGCCAGCAAACCGCCGGGAGAAATCGTAGGCGTGAGCTTGATGGCAGTGGCCGGCCCAGCGGTCGTCAACTGATGCTGACAAACCTGCTTGCCACTGGCGTCGTAGCCTACGGCCTTGATGTTGCCCGAAGCCCAGGTGATGTTCGGAAAACTGAAGGTGTACCCATCTTTCGGGGTCGACGACTTCATTTCCGCTCCACCGTTGACGCTCAATCCCACCGACGCAATGTTGTTCGCAACCACGTACACCGTCTTCTTGGTGCCAGCGGGATACGTCCAGTGCCCTACGATGTGGATGTCGGGCTGCGTGTTCCCAGCGACGCGGAACGCGTAGTAGATCTCCTTGGGCAGGCGCACCGCATCGACCTTGCCGCCCGCCCGACAGACGGCAGAGCTATTCAAACGTCCGTCGGCATTCTCGTCCGCGAAGTAGATTGAAGCATAAGCTGAATAGCGAGAGTTTGCGGGGGTAGTGTTGCGGATGGTCTCGAGCTTCAACCAGGCATTGAGCCTCGTCATCTGCCCGTCATTCATACTGTCGCCTACGGTGAAGACCTCCGAGGTCTCGTTATAGGTGTCCAGCGGCCCCGGTATGAAGCCGCCAACGTGCGGGGGCGAGTACTGGTCCCATATGCCGCGCAAGGCCTCATCGCGGAAGTCCTCTTCTTCGAGGATGGGACCCTGATCCCGGTACGCATCGGAGTATCCACGGAAATACCCACCGGTGAGATTGCCCGTATCGTAGGCTACCAAGGTGCCAAACCAATCGGCATAAGGCGCGCCGGTGGCGTCTGCCATGCTGCGATCGCCGTTGCCGCGGCCGCCGTTCGGATCCCACATCTTCTTCAGCGCGGACAGGCTCTGCATCTGGGTCCCGGAAACTGAGCCGTTGCCGGCCTCATAAAAGAACACGCTCGGATTGTTTCTCAAGTAGATCATCGTGGATTGCATGACGGTCATCCTCGC
>Ga0209863_10000618_pt1 | contig 16587 bp, 10 predicted proteins | sample OrgsoiDNA2013046_FD_185796 | JGI IMG/M metagenome (GOLD analysis project Ga0209863, IMG submission 185796) | Permafrost soil microbial communities from the Arctic, to analyse light accelerated degradation of dissolved organic matter (DOM) -... | ecosystem: Environmental > Terrestrial > Soil >...
CATGTATATGGTCGCCGGATTGTGGGGCGAAATCTCAATCGGCGCGTTCCAGTAAAAGCGGAACGGATCGACATTCGATGGCGCATTCAGCACGTTGGGAGGGCCGCCGCGACCGCCACCACCGCCGCCTCCTCCGCCACCGCGTCCGCCGAGGGGAGCGCCCGTGGGATCCGCGGGATCTGGCTGGGGAGCCGGAGTCACACCCACCGGAGGATTCGCCGCCCTCTGAATCTCATTCGCCGTGGCCGCCGCCGCACCGCCAGCGCCGGCTCCGACGCCCGCGCCGCGGGCCCCTCTCACCGAGCTCCCCACGTCGCCGGGCGCAGCGAACGTTCCGCGTCCGTCGGGCGCTCCAGGCAACCTGAAGATTCTCGACTGGGCTGGCTTCAAGTCGGCCGTCAGCTACACCTTTGACGACGGCCAGCCGTCGCAGATCGAGCACTACGCCGAGCTGCAGGCCACCGGCGTGCGCCTGACCTTCTTCGTCAACTCCGCGGCTGCGACCTGGGAGTCCGACTTCGTCTCGACCTTCTCGCAGGCGGTGCGCGATGGACACGAGATCGGCAACCACACGGTGCACCACTGCCACGCCGATCCCGACGGCACGCTTTACACCGGGACGAGCAGCCAGCGCACCGCCTGCGCCGGCGCCAGCCCCGCCGCCGAGCTCGACGAATGCACCGCGTTCATCACCTCCAAGCTCGGCGCGCCGCACGTATGGAGCTCGGCATGGCCCTTCGGGGACGTCGGTTTCGCCGCGGCCGCGACCGAGCGCTTCTTCCTGAACCGCGGGGCGGGGAACGGCACCGTCGCCCCCAACGACGAGACCGATCCGTTCAACCTCCCGATCTGGGGGCCGGCCGAGCACGACACCGTCGAGAAGCTCGACGCCGAGATCGACCGGGCCCACGCGAGCGACCGGTGGGTCATCATGCTCCTGCATAGCCTCGCGCCGACCACCGCCCCCTGGTACGCCACCGTCGACGTTTCGGCCGTCACGGGCAGTATCGCCTACGCCAAGTCGCTCGGCGACGTCTGGATCGACTCGCTCGTCAACGTGGGGGCCTACTGGCGCGCGCAGAAGCTGCTAGCCGCGGTGATACCCGCGGTCTCGGGGACGACCCAGGCGCCGACCTGGATCTGGACCTGGACGCTGCCCGACCACTTTCCCGCCGGCAAACACCTGCGGGTCCGGGTGGACGGCGGCACGCTCGTCCAGGGCGGCAAGACGCTGACCTGGGACGGCCACGGCTACTACGAGGTCGCGCTCGACGCGGGCGCGTTGACGCTGTCGCCGTAGCTGGACGCTCGAGCTATTTCGGCTGCGCCGCCGCATCCGGGGATGGAGGTGGAAGCGGGTCCGAAGCCGGGGACGGAGCCGGAGCGGGAGCCGGAGCGGGAGCCGGAGCCACGGGGGCGGGCGCGAGGTTCCGCAGCGTTTGAAGCAGATCGGCGCTGGCGGCATATGGTTCGCGGCGGGAGACCTCGGTCCCGGTGTCCCAGAGCACGGGAACCATTCTTCTGGACACCGAGGCATTGGCCACCGCCGACATCCAGCGAACGCGCGACGGCGACTCCTTCTTGTTCGTCGCGCCGAATTCTCCGATGAAGGCCGGTATGTCGTTGCGGGTACAGAACCCCTTCATCATGTCGAAGAGCTCATCCAACTGCTTGACGTCGTCGGGAGTTCCCCAGGTGGGCCGCATCTTCCCCCAGTCGGCGTCTTCGGTGAGGCCAGCGAAGGTGTACGGCGTGTAGTAGTGCACCGAGATGAAGAGCCGGCCGGGGAGGGTGTCCTTCGGCAGCGTGTACGCGCTGTCGCAGGTCTTCTTGATGTCGGTGCTGTACCCGATGACGATGAGCAGCCGCGTCGCGTTGTTGCCCCCGGTCTTCCGCACGGTGTCGATGAACAGCTGGTTCACGCGGGTGAGCATCGCGTAGGCCTTCTGCTCGGAGCCTTCGTTCTTGAAGTTGGTTTCTTCGTTGAGCGCCTCGAAGATGAGCCTCTCGTTCTTGCCCGCGAAGAAGGTTGCGATCTGCTCCCAGTACGAACGGAACTTCTTCTCCGCTTCGGGGCTGAAGGTGGCGAACGTCTTCGGGAAGTTTTCCGTCTTATCCGAATCGATCCAGCCCCCGTCCCAATGGATGTTGAGAACGCAGAACATCCCGGCTCCGGTGATCCAGTTGACGACCTCGCTGACCCGGCTGAGCTTGTCGGACGCAATACGACCGTCGACGGCGTAGGTGTCCCAGGCCACCGGCAGGCGGACGGTCTTGAACCCGAGATGTGCCAGGCTCTCGACGAACTCCTTGGTGATGGGGGGATTTCCCCAGCCGGTTTCCCAGGCGGTGGTGTTGTCCAGGGTGTTGCCGATATTGGTGCCGGGACTCATCCGTGGGACCGCCGTCCAGGCGTCCAGCTCCGTCATGCTCTCCAGGGCGGGCGGGAGCGCTGTTTTGGTGGAGGCCGTTTTGGCGCCTGGCGGCAGGAGGCAGGCCAGCGGCGCAGCGCCGCAGAGAAGGACCGCCCAGCGCAGGGCCGCGCCAAGAAGGGCCGTCGTGTGAGGTGACTCGGGCGATTTGGACATGGAGGTCTCGCACCCCGCTTGTCAGTGCGCCTGCGGGTCGCCGTAGAAAGTGCCGCGGCCGTGTGTGCCGACGTAGACGCGACCGAATTTCTTGGGGTCGCCGGTGATCTGAAGGACCAACCCCCACTGGTGCTGATCGTCGTTGATGCGCAGCCACGTCGCGCCGCCATCCGTGGAGCGGAAGAATCCGCGCTGCCCTTGCACAGTCCCCACCAGATAGAGCGCGGCCGCCTTTCCAGCCTCAATGGCGTGGGGCGCCGCCTTGCCGAAGCCGAAGGCGTGAACTTGCTCCACGGCGGGAATGCGAACGAATTCCTTCCCCGCCGGCGCGTGGTAGAGGCCGTCGAAGGCCGCCAACCAGAGATCGCCCTCCCGTCCCGGTGTCGCGTAGATCCGATCCTGACCTCCGCGATCGTCGCCTCGACCGGTGCGATTGTCGTTGCCGCTGCCGCCGCGTTTGGGCAGTCCACCCGGCAAGACCAGTGGCCGCTCCGTGAAGTGGACCGCGCCGTCGACGCTTTCGAAAAGCTTGCCGTCGAAGAGCGCGATGCCATAGAAGCGCTTGGGGTTCACGCGATCGGCCACCACGCGGGTCTCCTTGGGCAACCCCGCGCAGGGGATCCAGCTCCGACCCTTGTCCGACGTGACAGACGGGACCTGCCCACGGGGCGTCCAGACCCACCTGCCGCCATCGGAGGAGACGGCGATGTCGCCTTCGTTGGCCTTGGGATCCGGGACCGACGCGGGCTCGCGCCAGGTCTTCCCGCCGTCCAGCGAGTAGCCGAGGTTGCCGCCCTTGCGCGCGTGGCCGACGCGGACGATCACGTTCGGCTTCAGCGCGCCGCCGCTGACATCTTTGGTGTTCCCGAGAAAGGGCGGCTTGGGCGTGCCGTCGGGCGCGGGCCTGTCGAGATCCCGGTGCACGAAGCCCGAGTAGTCGCCAACGGCGGTGATCAGCGGCGCGCCCTTGGTGGGACTGTACAGGGCCAGCGCCACGGTCTCCTCGATGCCCGGGCTCATGACGGACCAATGGGTCGGCTGATTCTTGTCGAGGTTCGTCAGATCGTACGTCTCCCAACCGCCGTAGCCGGTGGTGAACATCGCGTGATCCGAGCTCGAGGGATCGATCTCGACGTCGAAGAGCCAGTGGATGTCCGTGTCCTTGACGTAGGGGGCGAGCGCGTAGTCGAAGACGCCTCCGCTCCCAAACACCGGTTTCCAGGTCGCCCCTCCGTCGAGGCTGCGGAAGACGTCTTCACCCTTGGGGCGATAGAAGGAGCTGGCGATCAAGACCTTCGGATTGTGCGCATCCACGGACACGGCCGCGTAGCCGAACTTGCGTTGCGCGTCCGGTTTGTCCGGCGTGATGTCGGTCCAAGCGCCCCCGCGCGTATCGAGCTTCCAGACCGCGCCGTCCACCATCGGCATGGGACCGGGATCGGTGCCGTAGGTGAGAAAGAGGTTTCCGTCGGAGGCCAGGACCGCGTGGTTGGGACGGTACTGGGTCGGCTGTCCCGGAACGATCTTCCAGGTGCCGCCCGCGTCGTCGCTGCGGAAGAGACCGGGTCGGCCCATGACCGACACGCCCGCGAAGAGAGTCCGGCTGGCCTTGCCGCGGATGCCGCTCCTGGGATCGAAGACCACAAAAACGATGCTGCTGCGACCGGCACCGCTCCAGGCGGGCAGCTTGGCTTCTTCGGGAGAGAGCCGCAACACGTCGCTCGGGAAGCCCGCCACCTTGGTCCAGCTCACCGCGCCGTCCGCACTCTTCCAAAGACCGCTCTTGCGTGTGCCGAGAAAGAGGATGGAGCCATCGTTGGGATCCACGGCCATGCGCTCGCCGTTGCCACGACCCGCTTCGTTGCCACCGAACTTGATGGGCACGTTGGTGCGCTCCCACGTATGGCCCCGATCGGAAGAGCGCAGGATGGCTCCATCTGGAACGTTCGGAGCCGTATACGTGCCGGTGGCCAGATAGACCTTGCTGGGATCCGAGGGATCTACGGCGATGCTCTCCACTCCCATGAGATTCAGATCCGCGTAGGGCAGCCAGTCGAGCATCGGTTCCCATCTCCGGGTCTGCGGATCTCGGCGGTAGGCGCCCCCGATGTCGGTGCGGGCGTAGCAGACGTCCTTGGCCGTGGGATGGAACACGAGCCCATCCACGAACCCGCCGCCGACGATCTGGACGCTCTTCCAGGTGTAAGGAACAGCAGCGGGGTCCTCGGCCGCGATCGCCGGGAACGTCGCGAGCGCCAAGAACATCAGGGGGCAGACTGCGGAGCGAAGCCGATTCATGGCGGGGAACAGACCACGAATCGCTTGGAACCTACAAATCGCTGCCGCAGCGCCTCGCCGCCATCATGGACCGATTGTTTGTTCGCCGCGCAAACTATTTGATCATTACGTCGTGCTAGTTGTTCGGGAGGAGCTTCCAGGAGCTTGGCAGAGGATGTCGCGCGTCAGATCAGACCCCTTGGTCGTCCGCCCCGGCTGCCGGTCTGTCTCTATCGGTTGGCGCCGCCCCGTCCACCCGGGCGATGTCGCCGACGACCCGGGGGAACGGGCGAACGGGTCAGGGAGACGCCGCCGCGAACGCTTGCGGCGTGGCATACTCGATCAATCCCGTTCGGCCAAGAGGTCGGTCCGTTCAAATGCTCCCAAGAGCCCGTTCTTTGGTCGGACCCGAGGCCCCGCGAGCCCCCACAACTCTCGCCAAGCGTTGCAAGGCCAAGGGTCGCATGAGGCCTATCTGGTGCGTCTCGTTGTTCCTGTGCGGCTGCTCGTCGGCGGGAACCGGGCGTCCCCTAACGACTGATTGTGATGGTGCGAGCTGCGATGCGGGCTGCCTGCTCGATGGGGACGCTTGTAACCAGACTGCCGACGACTCTCCGCCGGTGCCCAAGATACGGTTCAACCCGCTTCTGCCCACGAATCTCGACGACTATCCTTACACGCCCGCGGCCCTGCCTACCGACACGCCGGAGCCTCGCGTCACCCTCTATCTCTCCGCCGCTGACAGCTTCGATCCCGCGGGGCATGCCATCTCGTTCTTCTGGAACGTGCAGGATCCGACCGGCAAGTACCTGACTGTCGATCCCGATCCAGCCGCGACGCGCGTTTCTTTCTCTCCCGAGCTCGTGGGTCCGTACGCGATCACGCTCGAGGCCATCGAGGTCGGAGGTCTGGAGCAACTCGCCCAGACGGTGCTCACCCTCGTGGTTGCGCCGGATCCGTGCGCCGCCGACGGGTTCTCCCCCCCCTGTTCCGACGAGCTCGCGGTTCCCGGCGGGACTTTCATGGCCGGCTCCGCCGATGACGTCGGCTTTCCGAACGAGCACCCAGGCCACCTGGCGAATGTCGCGCCTTTCGTGATGGACGAGTACGAGGTGACGGTGGGGCGATTTCGAAGGTTCCTGGTTGGTTTTGTGGGAGACGGCTACGCCGACGGCGTTGGCGCACATCCCCTGATCCCCGGAAGTGGCTGGCAATCGGCGTGGAACGGCGAGATGAGCCAAGACATCATGATGTCGATCAGCGAATGCGGAGGGCCGTGGACTGACGACGTCGGTGCGTCCGAGGCACGTCCCGTCACCTGCGTTACCTGGTACCAGGCGTTCGCGTTCTGCATTTCGGAGGGCAAGCGGCTTCCCACGGAAGCAGAGTGGGAATTTGCCGCCGCGGGAGGCAGCGAGCAGCGCACCTACCCCTGGGGGAATGACCCTCCAACGACGGATCTGGCGGTGTACGGATGCCTGTTCGACGGCCAGGCCGGCTGTACGGATGCCGATTTACCGGTCGTGGGGAGCCTCCCTGCGGGGGCCGGTCGCTGGGGACATCTCGACCTCGCCGGCAGTGTCTGGGAATGGACCTTGGATGTCTACGCGCCTTACAGCGACGCGACGTGCGACAACTGCGCCAACCTCGATGTGACGGCCGATGACGGACGCGTTTTCCGCGGGGGTGACTACATCTACGACGACCAGGGCGGGCAGAGCGATCTGCGCGGCGCGTCTCGGCTGGGCTTCGACGGAAAGTTTCCGGATCAGACGCGCGGCTTCCGCTGCGCCCACACCCCGTAACATCCAACGCAAAGATTGCGCCTGGACACGCTTGGCAGGCGGCCCCAGCGTGGGCGTCAAGCCAAATCCGAGCGTGTCCCGGGCGAGATTGCGACTACGCCTTCATGAGCTCGGGAAGCGGCCCACCGGTCACCAACCCGAGCGTGCTCGCCGTCAGGCCGTGGGCCTGCATGATCGAGATCAGGATGCGCCCCGTGACCGGACCGCCCTTGGGGCCGACCAGCGGTCGGGGATTGGTCAGTTGAGTCACGTAGTTGATATGACGGCCATCGATCTGCATCTTTCCGTTGCCACCGCCCGCCACCAGGCAGGGCATGTCCCAGTGATTGTGGGTGGCTCCGTCACTGATGTCGCTACCGAGGAAGAAGGTCGTGTGATCCAGAAGCGTGCCGTCGCCTTCCTGAACCTTGTCCATTGCCGACAGCAAGGTCGCCGCTTGCAGCATCTCCCAGGTGTTGATCTGGGTCAGCTTGTTGAGCTTGACCGTGTCGCCGTCGTGGTGGGACGTGGCGTGGTGGGGCGAGGAGCTGCCCGTCAGGAACGTATAGTCGTTGTTGCTGGTGCCGTTCCCAACCATGAACGTAATGGCCCGCGTCATGTCGCATTGAAAGGCCAGCCGCATGAGCTCGAGAAGCATGGGCATGTGGCTCACCAAGATGGTGCTGGGCGTGATGCCACGATCGAAGTTCAGGACTTCGCCTGCCATTGGCCTGGCGTCGGGGGTACAACCCGTCGTCAGCGCGCTGGTGGACACGTTTTGGATTTGCACCTCGAGGTCGCGGACGGAGGTATTGAACTCATCGAGCTTTATCTTGTCCGAGGTGCTCAGGTTGGTGCTGAGCGTGGCCGTTTGCGACATGACCAGATCGAGGATGCTCTTCTGGTCGGCTTTGAGCTGAGCGGCGGTGGCCGACGCCGCCGTGGTTGCCGCCCCCGCTGCCGGCGGTGGTGTGAAGCCCATGAAAAGCTTGTCCCACAGCAGGCCCGGGTCGTAGATATTCGGCTGCGGCGCACCCTTGATCCAGGAAATCGCGCGGGAGAAGGTGCAATCCACTCGATCGCAAAGCCCGTTGTCCCCCTGAAGGCCAAGGTTAAGGACCGGGTATTTCGGCTGAGAGGTCCCGGCCGGGTTGAGGACCGGCAACAGCAGTTGGTCGACGCTGGTCCGGGTGTTGTCGGTCAGGTGGCCGTTGACCGAAAGCCCGTTGAGGAACATACCCGTTCCGGCGCCGTGATCGCCGGGGGGATTCCCCGGAATGGCGATCGCCTGGTTGTCGGTCCCCGAGACGATCAACATCTTCTTTCGAATGACCTCGAGCGGCGTCGAGATCGGCGTGGCCACCCAGTTCGTGAGGCCCGCCTGGGAGCCCAGCACCGGCGTCCAGGTCGTCATGTTCAATCCGTTCGGAATGAACCAGGCCATGAACCGCCGCGGATAGCTCACGGTCTGGGCACCTGCGCGCCGAGTCCAGAAGGCGGATGCCAAGAAGGGCAATGCTATCGACACACCGCCGGCTCCTTTGAGCACTACTCGACGCGATATCTTTGCGCTCATGTCCTTCTCCCGTTTCGAATTGGTCGACATTTTACTGGCTCTCCCCGCGGCTCGTGAGAAATGCCTGGCTGTTTGCGACCGCTTTGATGAGATCAGGCCAGGTCGGATTGGGATTCATCTGGCTCGCCACACCCATCACGTAAGCTCGGCCGTCCGGCGGCTCGAAGGTTCGTCCCACGCCAAAGGTCATGACCTGCTTTGTGAGGCACCACGCCAGCCGTGGGTCTTTGGCCACGTAGTTGGCGAGCGCTGTCGATCCCGTGAAGGTCGTGCCATCGAGCATCGTCGCGCTCGCATCAATCGGCACGCCGTTATCCAGGGTTCGATAGGATCCGATGGCATCGAAGTTCTCGAGGGCGAGCCCGATCGGGTCGATCAGGTTGTGGCAGCTCGAGCAGAAGGCCTGAGCCCGATGTGTCTCGAGCACCTGACGGACCGTACCAGTCCCCTGGGCGGGCAACTGCGGAATGCCGGGGGGCGGCGCTGCGGTTCCGTCACAAAGCAGGTTTTCGAGCACCCAGACGCCCCGCTTGACCGGAGAAGTTCGGTCTGGCTGCGAGTAGACCGTCAGGAACGTCTCTTGCGTGAGAAGGCCCATGCGGTTGGAGGACGCCGGCAGATTCACCCGGGCAAATGCCGTTCCGCCCGGCGAAGGAATGCCATAGTGCTGAGCCAGACTGTCGTTGACGAAGGTGAAGTTCGCCGTCAAGAGGGTCGGGAGCGGCTGTTTGTCCGCGATGAGGGACGCGAAGAACATGCTGGTCTCCTGAGGGCTCGACAGGCGCAGAGCGTCGTCGTAGAGGCCGGCGAATATCGTGTCATCCGGCGCCACGAGCAACGCATCACTGAGTGAAAGCCACCGCACCGCGAAGTTGTCGACGAATGCCTGAGATCTCACCGGATCCGCGAGGAGGCGGTCGATCTGGGCGTTGTAGGCGGCCCCGGCCGGGGCGAGCTGTCCCGCTGCCGCGGCCTGCGTGAGCTGCGCATCTGGCATGGTGGACCCGAGAAAGTACGACAGGCGGGTCGCGAGCTCGTAGTCGCTGACCTTGGTAGGAGTCGTCGAGGTGATCTTCGTGGACGGCTCCACGCGAAACAAGAAGTTGGGCGAGAGCAGCACGGCTTCGAGCGCCCCCGAAAGGCCTGGCACCGGGTCGTTGTGCGCCGTGGCGATCGTGGTGCCGAGGGTGACGATCTGAGCCACCTCGGCGGGCGTCACCGGCCGGCGATAGGCACTGGTCATGAAAGGCGTCAGGATCGTCGTGAGACACGTTCCCAGGGTGGTCATTGTGGGCGTGCAAGTGACCAGCCGGGTCCGAACGGGATCGGTCGCCGGTCGGGCCAGGAGCTCCGTCACCAGGCCCTGCGCCGCCGACTGAACTTGTGCAAAAAGAAGGTCGGAGTAGACGAGCGTCTGGCCGTTCGTGTCGAACAGCTCGCTGATGTCGTCGTCCGGAAACATGTAGGTCGCGCTTGCCTTGGTCATGGTCCCGACCAGGTCGCGAACCGTGTTGTCGTACTGGGGATTGTTCAGGCGCTTGAGGACGGCCCGTGTCGAGTCGATCGTGGTGGTCGGGGTGACCGCCCAGAGCCCGGCGGCCATCGCTGGGGTCCCTCCGCCCCCTCCGCCGGCCGCCCCGATTCCGGTGTTGCTCCCCGCTCCGACGTTGTTCCCGGCGCCGGAGCTGTTGCCGGCTCCGGAAACGCCGGTGCCGGATGATCCCTGTGGGAGACCGACCACGCCGGTGCAACCGGATGCCACCATGAACATGACCACAACGAGGTCTTTGCAAGACCCTCTGCGACCGATTTCTTTCCCCATCGGAGTCCCTCCAGGTGGATTCAAATTGCGGCGTCTCGAATGAGTCATGTTGTCTTCACCTGTTTTTCGTGGTGATCCGCGCACGAAGGCGCCTATTTCGACCGTGAGACCGTTTCACAGTCGCTCAGGTCACATACAAGGGGAAGATATGTCGCTCGCTTGGGCCTAACCGCGTAAGCGCGCGCGCCGAGTCTGTGGGCCTATATCCTACCTATCGGGTGTATCCGCGCCTATGCGGTTGATCGAGTGGGCCACGGATCCCTTATATATAGTCGGCCGATGACAGCTCGACGCCGGAAATGGGCCGTCAGGGGCTGCGCGAGCCGAAGGCTCTCAGCGGCGCTCGCTGTCACGCTGCTGGTTGGCCTGGGGTGCGGCACGACGCCCGGCAACCTTGGCCGCGCGACGGGCGGTACACCGGGACTCGGGCAGGCGGGAGGCTCGGGCGAGGCAGGCGCATCAGGCGAGGCCGGCACGGGCGGCGCGCCACCGCGGTCGGTATGTGGGAACGGCGCGACCGAAGATGGCGAAGCTTGCGACGACGGCAACGCGACGCCGAGCGACGGCTGCAGTGAAAGCTGCCTCGTGGAACCGGGATGGTCGTGCGCTGGCCTTTCGTCGGTGTGTACGCCCACCCACCCGAGCTGCGTCGGACTGGCGGCGAGCTGCTCCGGGAGCAACGGGGATTGCTGCGCGTCGAGCCTCGTGACGGGCGGAACCTTCCAGCGCGAAAACGATCTCGTCGATTCGCCCTTTGCGGCGACCATTGACGACTTTCGGCTCGACACGTACGAGGTCACGGCGGGCAGGTTTGCAAGGTACGTTGCTGGCTATCCGGCGAACAAACCGGCCGCCGGCAGCGGAAAGAACCCGCGAAATTCGACGGACCCGGGCTGGGACCCGGCCTGGAACGCTTTTCTCCCTGCGGATCGAGCCACGCTGACTGCGAACGTGCAGTGCGACTCGACCTATCAAACGTGGGGCAACGGAGACAACCTGGCGATGAACTGCGTCACCTGGTTCGACGCGAACGCATTCTGCATCTGGGATGGTGGTCGTCTACCAACGAGCGCCGAGTGGGACTACGCCGCGGCTGGAGGCTCGGACCAGCGGTACTACCCTTGGTCGAATCCGTTCACCGACGAGACCATCGATGACAGCTACGCGGTCTACTCTCCCGCCACCTACGTCGCCGAGGTGGGCTCGAAGTCGCCAAAGGGTGACGCAAAGTACGGCCAGTCCGATCTGGCAGGCAATGTTTGGGAGTGGGTACAGGATTGGTACGTGCCTTACTACACGACTGCCTGCGATAATTGCGCGGCTCTCGTACCTCCGCCGGACACCTCGGAACGGGTCATTCGCGGCGGCAGCGCTTACGACGACGCGTCGTATCTGAACACCTTCACCGTCGACGTCTATAACCCAACGACCCGCATCAACTACATCGGGTTTCGTTGCGCGAGGAGTCGCTAGTGCACCGCGGATGACGCTTCGTTTGCTCCCGGGGCTGCTTGCTCTTGGTCTGGCCTGTTCTGGGGCGGGTGCCTCGACCGTCGACGCGAGCCGCGGCGCCGCCGGTGGGCCGGCGGGGAGCGGGGGCGCCGCTGGAATGGGCGGCGGATTCACCGGGTTCGACGGGGGCGGAGGTGACGCGCAGGCGGGCACGCTCCTGGTCGATACGACTTGCGGCCTCGTGGTTACCGACGCCTGTCCCAATGACCATGCCAGCGACGGACACTGTGGCCTCGAGGAGGCTGTCCTGGCGCTCGCCGACCGGAAATCGGAATATGGCTGCCAGTGGTCCGGCTCCATGGGTCTCGATGACACGATCCTCATTCCCAACTCTGGAACCTTCAGCGTCACCACCACGCTCGAGGTTTCCCGCGCCGTGACGATCAGGTCGCCCACGCCGGGGACGTTGGCCACGATTCAGGGAGCTGACGGAAACGATCTCTTCGGCGTCGCTCCGATGATCCCAGTCTCGATCACGTTTCAAGACCTGCATCTCATCGGCGCCGGGCAAGGCCTGGAGACGCAGGCGAGCGGTATCTCCATCTCCGGAGAGACTCCGGACGCGGGAGCAACGATCAATGTGACGCGATGTTGGATTGAACACTTTTCGAACGGCGCAATCGTCGCCACCGATGTGAATTTGAACGTCACAGATACGACGCTGGACGGCAACAGCAACGACTATGGTGACGGGGGCGGTGGAATATTCTACGACACGAACGGGGACGCCGAGTCCCAGGTAGATTTCTTGACCATCGCCAATTCGAGCATAACGCACAATCATTCCACCAAGGGTGGAGGCATCCAGATTCAGTCGAGCAGCATCTCTCGGATAACGAATTCAACCATCTCCGATAATCTCACTGACGGTGGTCACGGGGGCGGTATCAGCTTCGCGAACAATGCTGGCCCACTGGCCGACGGCATTCTGCGGATTACGGGTTCCACGATCGCCTTCAACGGCAGCACGACGTTCCAGGGTGCTGGCATCGCGGTGGGAGCCAATCAGGCGTTGTTTCCCGACAACGTCGACAACCAGATCTATCTCGCTGGGAGCATTGTGGCGAACAACTGCCTCGCGGATATGAACCCGGACGCGCCGTTCACTTGTCTTTCGCCCAGCGATGTGGCTGGAGAGATCTACCAGTTGCAGGATTCGCTGCTCGGAAGCAGCGAATTTTCGACCATCATCGGACCCGATCGGGGTGGTCAGGGGCAGGATGGAATCACGTTCATCGACGTGGATGCGGGGTTGGACACCGAGCTCACCGACCAAGGCGGCCTCGGGGGGCATCACCCCCAGGTCCACATGTTGAACGCCGACAGCCTGGCTGTCGACGCCACCGACGTCCTCGAGACGCTCAACACCGTCGATCAGACCCACCAACCTCGCGGTTTCGACCGTCGGTCCTCGGGGCGGACGATCTTCGATCTCGGGGCGGTCGAACGACGCACGAATCCGTGAGCTGCCGATGGGTCGCGGATCGTGGCCTGAGGACACGGCCTTTCAAGCCGCGCCGTCGACACGGGCGATGTCGCCGACGACCAGCGCACAGGCGACGACGATGAAGAACACGTCGAACGGGATCCGGTAACGGACCTCGCCGGTCGCGATCGCCACCGTGAGCGCGAGCGCCAGGACCGGCGACAGGACCAGGAAGGTGCGGCTCGACAAGAGAGCGCGCGCGCCGCGCTTTGCGATCCCCACGCAGGCGAACACGGCCGGCACGAAAAGGAAAACCACGAACGCGTACTGCGAAAGATGGGCGTAGGGCCACCAACCGGTGCTGAAGGTCGGCCACATCGCCACCCCGAAGAAGGTGTCGTAGAGGTGATCGAGCGAAAGCACGATGGCTTCGAACGGGTGCGCGAAGATCCAGTGCCAGGCCGCCGCGCTGTTCGCCGCGTTGTCGGTGATCGTGAAGGGCACCTTGACGTGCGTCTCGTAGTGGCGGAGATAGGCGCCCGGGCTGCCGAAGCCGAGCAGGTGCCCCTCGTCGGGCGCCCATTCGATGTCGGCGATGCGGCCGTCGTGGCCGAGCAGGAAGTCGGCGCCGGGCTTGTTTCCCGCCAAGCAGAACTGGCCGCGGTTGGCGCGCGTGCAGGCCCGCGCCAGCATACCGAGGAGCGGCGCCGCCCCGACGGCCGCGAACGCCACCCGCAGGGCCCAGGGTGCAAGGCGCACCCGCCACGGGGATGCGCCGGGCGTCTTCGGGATGAAAGCCGCCAGGGCCTGCACGGCGAAGAAACCGACCGCCGCGATGAGCCCCACCGCCTTCATCGAGATCGCGAACGACAGCGCGATCCCGCCGCCCACCGCGAGCGCGATCGAGACGCCGCGCCTTCGGGCGCCCACCGCGCCGAGGAAGCCGGCGAACGCCAGCGTGAGCCACAGAATGAAGTGAATCTCGGTGAGGATGAGCGCGCCGTACTCGATGAACGGGAAGTAGATGCTGGCGACGGCGACGGCGCAGAGCGCGGTCCGGCGCCCGAAGGCGGCCGCGCCGAGCAGACCCAGCGCGAGGGGCACCAGGCAGCTCACCACGATCTGCAGATCGGCGACGCGCGCGAGCGAGCCGCCGTCGGACATCAGGAACGCGACGAGCGCGGGGTATCCGAGCGGGTGGGTGACATCCCAGGGCATCAGCGAGCCGCTCGACTCCATGAGCCGCCGCGCGAGCGCGACGTACATGCCCATGTCCGAGCTGATGAAATCCGCCGGGCGGTGGAAGTTGAGCGTGTAGTTCACCCGCACGGCGACGCCGAAGAGATAGACCAGCAAGACGCCCAACGCGGGGTGCCGCAGGACGGCTCGCACGCGGGGCGAGGGCATGCGGGCGACTAGGCGCCGAAGACCCGGCGCTTCAGGTCGCCCTGGACGTCGAGCTGGGTGAGCTCCTCGATCCCGCCCACCGGCGTACCGGCGATGACGACGATCGGAAACTCCTCCCGCTTGGCCGCGGTGATGACCCAGGAGCGCTCGGCCTCGTCGTTGGTGACGTCGAGGAGGCGAAACTTGATGTCCCGGGCGGCCAGCAGCTCTTCCATCTTGGTCTTCGTGCGGTGGTCCTTGCCGTCGAAGTAGAGGATCACCGGCGCCTGCTCGCGGACCAGCGGAACAACGACGGCGCCACCGCTCGAGGCGGGCTCCTCCGTCGCGTCTTGCGCGCGGATCGGTTTGCCAAGCAGGTCGTTGACGGTATTGGCCACCTCGCGCACCCGCCGCACCAGGGGACCGGCGGAGTCGTTCTCCTCCAGCCCCCGATGGGCGAGCGCGCGAAGCTTGTCGGCGAGGCCGCTCAGCATTCCGACTAGTTGCTCGCCGAAGCGGCGCGCATCTCGGGCTCGGTCTTGGCCGTGTCGGCCCTGGCGGCGCCACGGCGCACAAGGAGCCGCTTGGTGAAGTCGATCACCTTGCCGGCCGGGGTCTTCTTGATGTCGTCGACGACGTGCTGCACCAGGTTGGCCGCCGAGCTGGCTACGCTACCGTGGCGCGGGTAGAAGAGCGACGAGCCCCGCCAGTTCTTGCTCTTGAGGTACGCGCGCAGCTCGGCCACGGTTAGGCCGTTCTTCTCGAGCTCGCTCTGGTACTCGGCGCGCGCCGCGAGGCGCGCCTTGAAGAGCATCATCTGCACGCGCGAATAGACGTTCACAGCGCCGTCGCCGTTGGTCTCGATCGGGCAGAAGATCCCCTGCGGGTACTTCTCCGTGATCATCGACTGCACCCCGTCGGACACGCCCGCCGACGGCATGCAACCGAACGGCTTGACCGACAGGGTCATGGTGGCCTTGGCCTTGGCGATGTTGAGGATCAGCTTGCCGACCTCCATGTGCCCTTCGCCTCCGCGCAGGTGGTTGTTGTAAAAGGGCGCCGCCGCCTCGGCTACCGTGTCCATGTCGGCCAGGTGAACGTCGTGCAGCCCCATGATGTGGCCGACGCCGTAGAAGGTTCCCTTGATGGCGTGCTTGGCCAGCCACAGCATGAGCAGCTTCTTGCGGACGTTGACGCCCGCAAGACCCTTGCGCGACTTGTCCTCGCCGCGCAAGACCATCCGCTGCTGCGTGTCCCAGGTCTGCTCCCAGATCATGAAGAGGATCCAGGCCGTGACCGGCTGGATGTCGCACTCGGCGCCCTCTTGCTCCAGGAACTTCTGCAGGCCGTAGTTGCCGTCGCCCTCGGTGGTCATCGCCCAGAACTCGCCGATGATCGAGACCTTCGGCTTGACGATGGTGCGATCGACCTTGACGTTCATGAGGTTGCGGCGGGTCTGGATCATCGCCCAGAGCAGCGACTTGTCCTTCGGGTTGGCGAAGGCGTCGTGGATCAGCTGCTTGGACGCCTCGATCGCGGCGTTGGTCGCTCCGGGCACCACCTCGTAGGGGCGGATGCGGTAGCCGACCATGTTCAGGACATCGCCGATGAGGATCGCCTTGAGCATCACCTTGAAGAACTCGGGGTTCATCTTGAGCCCCTGCTCGTCGCCGGTGGCCTGCTTGAGACCCCCCTGCTGCTGGAACAGGAGCACCCGGAAGCCCTCGAAGCCCGAATCGCGGAGCGCCTTGCGGTACTCGGTGACGTAGGTGCCGAAGCGGCAGGGGCCACAGGCGCCGGCGGTCACGAACACGTAGTTCTCGATGATGTCCTTGACCGGGACCTTCTGGTCGTCGCGCAGCCAGGTGACGTACTTCACCAGGTTGCCGACGGTGAAGTAGGTCGGGTTGCACTGACCGCGGTTGCCGAACTCCTTGCCGAAGGTCAGCGCCGAGTTGTCGGGCACGTCGATCGCCTTGACCTTGTAGCCGATGCCGCGGAGCGCGCCCTGGAGGAACAGGTCGTGCGCCATCGTCAGGCCGGAGATGAGCAGCGTCGTGTGCGCGCGCTGGCCGCCCGTGAAGGTGGTCGGGTTGTCGTCGCGCCAGTGCTCCTTGCCCGCTTCGAGGCCGAGCGCCGCCATCTGCTCGATCTCGAACTTCTTGAGCTCGGCTTCGACGTCGATGTCGACATTGGCGGTGGCGCCCAGGATCGGA
>Ga0209863_10000620_pt1 | contig 16576 bp, 19 predicted proteins | sample OrgsoiDNA2013046_FD_185796 | JGI IMG/M metagenome (GOLD analysis project Ga0209863, IMG submission 185796) | Permafrost soil microbial communities from the Arctic, to analyse light accelerated degradation of dissolved organic matter (DOM) -... | ecosystem: Environmental > Terrestrial > Soil >...
CGTTGACGGTCGGTCTGGATGGGCTTGCGCGAAGTGGCCGATCTGCGCGGGTCGTGACCTGCCACGAACGTGGCACGCGATGTGCTCATTGATTTAGGTCATGCCGACCACGACAACGACGAAGCGGAAGCCGACGACGAAGACGACCACCTCCAAGAAGCCTGCGAAGAAGGAGCTGGTCGCGCGGCGAAATGAGTACGCAGCCAAGTTTTTTCCCTACATCGAGAAGGTCGCCCGGCGCCTGGCGCGCCGGCTGCCGGCCCACGTCGAGATCGACGACCTGATTTCCTCCGGCGTCATCGGCCTGATGGAGGCCGCCGAACGGTTCGATCCGAGCCGCGTCGATCGGTTCGAGGCCTTCGCTGAGTTTCGAATCCGTGGCGCCATGCTAGACGACCTGCGCTCGCGCGACACGCTGTCCCGCGACATGCGTCGGCTTTCCAACGAGCTGCGCGACGCCACCCGCCGGCTCGAGTCGCAGCTCGGCCGCACGCCCGACCACGAGGAGATCGCCAAGCGCCTGGGGGTCGGTGTCGAGGAGCTCTACGCCCGCCAGCAGAAGCTTTCGGGCTCGTCCGTAGTCGGCATCGACGACGCGGGTCCGGATCTGCTCGAGCGCACCGGCGACACGTCGGCCGACGATCCCTTCGAGCTGGCTTCGCGTCGCGAGATGCTGGAGCGCCTGGTGGGCGGCATCGGCGGCCTACCGGAGAAGATGCAGCAGGTGCTGTCGCTCTACTACTGCGACAACCTGAACCTGAAAGAGATCGGTTCCGTTCTGGGCGTCACCGAGTCGCGCGTTTGCCAGATCCACGGCGAAGCGACGCGGCGCCTGCGCGATTCGCTGGGCGAGCTGGCGGCCGAAGCGGCAGCCTAACTTGCTGAAATAAAAGGCATTTGCGAGACAGAGTCCCGGCGCGACGGGTGGGATGATTTCTCCCTAAAGGATCATCTGCATCCGCCGATGGTGTGTGGATGAGCGACACCAACCGCACCATTGGGCCCCGCCGTCCTCTCCTGGCCGCACGCCAGTCTTCGCTGCAGGCCGGCATGCTGGTCAACGCCCCTTCGCGGGTCGAGGCGCTCCGCAGGCTGGTTGCCGCGGGACAATATCAGGTCAGCCCGCGCTGGCTCGCTACCAAGATCTTCCGCGCCGCCGGCGTGAATATCCCGGGTTGAAATGGGAACCCTGGGTTACCAAATCCTCCCGCGAAGCGCTCGGCCGGGCGAAGCCCGACCTCGCACACGCGTGAAATGGGAACCCTGGGAGGGTTCCCAAACCCTCCCGCGAAGAGCTCGGCCGGGCGAAGCCCGACCTCGCTCACGCGATCGCTCAGTTTCTCCCCAGCGCCTTGAGGAGCTGGGCGCGGGCGGTGTAGAGCTGGTACTGCGCCTGGACCCTTTGGGCGGAGGTGGTGGTGAGGGCGAGCTGCGCGTCGCCGAGCTCGATGATGCTGCCGACGCCGGTCGCGTAGCGCCCTTCGGCCAGGCGTAACCGGTCGCGGGTATTGGCCAAGGCGTCCTCGGCCGCGGCGATGGCACCTTTGGCCGCCCGGATTCCGAGACGCGCCTGTTCGACGTCGAGGCGCACCTGCTGCCGTTCGACCTCGAGCTGCGCATTTCCCTGCACCAGCTGCCCCTGCGCCTGCAGAATCTGCGCGTTGATGGCGCCGCCCTGCAGGATGGGGACGCTCAGGGTGATGAGACCGGCGAAGTTCCAGGTGGTGCGGTCGAGCGCGGGGCCGCTCTCGTTGACGCTGCCGCTGACGCCCAGGTTCGGCCAGATCATGTCGTGCGCCGAGCGGAGGCTCAGCTCCTGGCTCTGGGTATTGAGGCGCAGGTTCACCATCTCCGAACGCAGGTGCTTGGCTTCGTCCACCAGCGTCTCCACGTTGCCGTCTTCGCCCTCGACCGACGGGAGCTCTTCGTCCGAAAGGTCGTAGTCGATCGAGCGCTCGACCCCCATCGCCTGATTCAGGACGGTCCGCGCGATGGCGTAGGCGTTCTCGGCGTTGATGAGCTGGAGCTGGGCGGTGGCGCGATCGGCGCGGGCCTGCGTCAGATCGATCTGGGGGTGGGTCCCGACCTCGACGAAGCCTTTGACCTGCGCCAGGTGTTTCTCCTGGTTGGCGAGCGTCTCGCGGGCGACACCCACCAGATCCTTGTCGGCGCGGGCGGTGAAGAACGCGACGCGGGCGTTGTAGGCGACCTGGGCCTCGGCGACGTGAATGCTCTCGGTGGCGGCGTCGGCGGCGGTGCGGGCGGCTTTCCAGCGGTTGATGCTCTCGCCGAAGTCGTAGATCAGCTGGCTGGCCGACAGGCCGACCCGCCACAGCGGGGTGGTCGCGAAGGACGAGCTGGCCGCCTGGCTGCCGTTCGGGACCGTTCCGCCGGGTTGCGGGACGAAGTTGGAGGTGGCGCGGGTGTAGGAGGCGGTGCCGTTGAGCTGGGGCAGCAGCGAGGCGCGGGCCTGGTCGGCAAGCCCGGTGTTCGCGGTCAAGGTACCGCGCGCGAGCTCCAGCGCGGGCTGATGCGCGTGCGCGGCGCGCAACGCCTCGGCCAGCGTCAACACCTGGGCGCTGGCGACGGCGTCGGGCGCGTCCGCGCGGGCGGCGCCCGAGCTCGCGATTTCGATCAGGCTAAGAACAACGAGAGATCGAAGTGTCATGGTCGCCTCATTCGTAGCGGAGCGCATCGATCGGATCGAGCTGCGACGCTTTGCGCGCGGGATAAAGACCGAAGACCACGCCGACCAGGCCGCTGAAGCAAACGGAGATGACGACGATGTCGGGCCGAACCAGCGTCGGCCAGCCGAACTTGGCCGCCAGTCGGCCGGCCGTGAAGATGCCCAGCGCCACCCCGACGAGGCCACCGGCGACCGCCAGCGTGAGCGCCTCGACCAGAAACTGCAGGAGGATGTTGAGCGGCGTCGCGCCCACCGCCATGCGCACGCCGATCTCGCGCGTTCGCTCGGTCACGCTGACCAGCATGATGTTCATGATCCCGATGCCGCCCACCAGCAGCGATACGCCGGCGATGCTGGCCAGCAGGGTGGTGAGCGTACGCATGCCATCGGCCTGCGCGTTCGCCATCTCGGTGAGGTTGCGGATCGAAAAGTCGTCCTCGGCGGCGCTGTCGAGGTGGTGGCGATCCCGCAGCAAGTCCGTCACCTGCGTCTCCGCGCGGGCAGTCGAATCGGTCGAGGTGGCGCCGATGAAGATCGTCCCGGAGATGAACTTCTGCAGGCCGCCCTGGATCTTGGTCTGGAAGGTGGTCTGCGGGACGAAGGCGCAGTCGTCGTAGTCCTGGCCCATGGGCGATTGGCCCTTCTTCTCCATGACGCCGACGACCTCGAAGGGGATGTTCTTGATGCGCACCGTTTGGCCGACGGGATCGAGGGCGCCGTAGAGCTTGTCGACCACGGTCTGGCCCAGCACCACCACTTTTGCCGAGGCGTCCACGTCCGAGTCGAGCAGCGACCGTCCGCGCGCCGCCTTCCAGCTGCGGATCAGGAAATATTCGGGCGAGGTGCCGCTCACCGAGGTGGCCCAGTTCTGATCGTCGCTCATGATCTGCGCGTTCGAGCGGAGCTGGACGGCGGCGTAGCGGACCGCGGGCGCCTCGCGCCGGATCGCGGCCAGGTCGTCCCAGGTGAGCGTCGGCATGGTGCCGAAGCCGCCGCGCGTGCCGCTCGACTGCGTGCTGCCCGGAAGGACGATGAGCAGGTTCGAGCCCATCGACGCGAACGATGCCTCGACCTGCGCCTTGGCCCCTTCGCCGATCGCGACCATCGCGATCACGGCGCCGACGCCGATGATGATGCCGAGGACGGTCAGGAACGAGCGCATCTTGTTGCGCAAGAGCGCGCGCAGCGCTACGCGGAAGGTTTCGAACGGGATCACACCGACGCCTCTTGCGGCTCGTCGTCGGGCGACGCGGTGGCCGCCAGATCGTCGATCGCTCGTCGGGCGAGCTGGCGCTCGTCGGTGCGGACGCGCCCGTCGCGCATCACCACCACGCGCGAGGCGTAGGCGGCCACGTCGGGCTCGTGCGTGACCAGCAGGATGGTGATGCCGGCCGTCGCCAGCTCCTGGAACAGCACCATGATCTCGACGGTGGTTCGCGAGTCGAGGTTGCCGGTCGGCTCATCGGCCAGGATCAGGCGCGGCCTGGTGACCAGCGCACGCGCGACCGCCACCCGTTGCTGTTGCCCGCCCGACATTTCGTTCGAGCGATGGTGAACCCGGTCGGCCAGACCCACCCGACCGAGCGCCTCGGAGGCCCGCCGATGCCGCTCGCGCGCGGGGACGCCGCCGTAGAGCAGCGGCAGCTCCACGTTCTCGAGCGCGCTGGTCCGCGACAGGAGGTTGAAGCTCTGGAACACGAAGCCCAGGGTCTTGTTGCGAACGCCCGCCAGCTGGCGCCGATCGAGGCGCGACACTTCGGTGCCGTCGAGGCGGTAGGTGCCACCGGTGGGGCGGTCCAGGCAACCGATGATGTTCATCAGCGTCGACTTCCCCGACCCCGACGATCCCATGACCGCCACGAAGTCCCGCTCCTCGACGGTGAACGAGACCTCGCGCAGCGCGTGCACCTCGACGTCGCCCATCCGGTAGACCTTCGAGACCTTGTCGAGCTCGATGAGGGCCATGGTCAGAAGAGCCGGCGCATGCCGCCCGGCGCGGTCGCCGGCGCGCCGGGCGCCTGGCCATCCGCCGCGGAGGCATCGACGATCACCGCCTCGCCTTCCCGCAGCTCGCCTTCGAGCATCTCGGTCATGTTCCCATCGGAAAGGCCGATGCGCAGCGGAACCATTTGGGGCTTTCCGTCGCGTAGCGCCCAGACCGAGCGGCGGTCGGTCGGCGCATCGCCGTGCCCGGCCCCGTGCGGTCGCGCGCCGCCCGGTCCGCCCGGTCCGGCGCCACCCCCCGGAGCCGCCCCGCCGCTGTGCGCGCCACCGCCCGCGCCGGGTCCGCCGCCGGCCGGGCCGCCGGCGCGGTTGCCCGCGTCTCGCACGCCGGCCGGCACGGGGATTCCGAGCGCGCTGAAGATCTCCGGCGTGGGACGAAATCGAAGCGCCGCGTTCGGCACGCGCACGACGCCGTCTCTCTCCGCCGCGATGAAGGTGATGTTGGCGGTCATTCCCGGCCGCAGCTTCAGGTCGGGATTGGCGACGTCGATGACCGCGTCGTAGGTGACGACGTTCTGGAGCGTCGTCGGCGCGTTGCGAATCTGGCGGACCTTGCCGCGGAAGCGCTCGCCCGGAAACGCGTCGACGGTGAAGGTGGCGGCCATGGCCGTGGAGAGCTTGCCGACGTCGGCCTCGGCGACCGAGGTGTCGACCTGCATCTCGCGCAGGTCCTTGGCGATCACGAACAGCGTAGGCGCGGCCAGCGACGCGGCCACCGTCTGCCCGACGTCCACGCTGCGCGAGATGACGGTCCCGTCGGTGGGCGAAACGATACTGGTCATGTTCAGGTTCACCTGCGCCTGGAAGAGCGCCGCCTTCGCCTGGGCCAGTGTGCCGCGCGCGGCGGCGCTCGCCCCCTTGGCCACCTCCAGGTTCGCCTGCGTGGTGTCGAAATCCGCCTGGGCGATCAGCTTCCGGTCCAGCAGATCGCGCGATCGTTCGAACTGCCGTCCGGCGTCCCGCTCCTGCGCCTCGGCCTTGAGAAGATTTCCCTGGGCCGCCTCGAAGTTCGCGCGCGCCTGTTCGAGCGACGCCGCGATGAGCTGCGGATCGATCTTGGCGATGAGCTGTCCTTTTTTGACGGGCGAGTTGAAATCGACGAGCAGCTTCTGGATCGTCCCCGAAACCTGCGTCCCCACCTGCACCGTCACCAGGGCCGACAGCGTTCCCGTCGCGGTCACGCGCGCGATGATCTTTCCCCGATCGACGTTGGCGGTGTCGAATTCGACCGGGGCCTTGCGATGCGTCTGCCGCCAGCGCCAGGCGCCGGCGCCGCCCGCCGCGAGGAGACCCACCGCCAGCACCACCACGACCGATCTCCGAACGGCGGGGGTCATCGTGGCTCAACCCCGCCTTCGCGGAGCCGACTGTCGGGGGGCATGCGCACGCTGAACATCAAGAACCCTGCGGGGGCGAAAGATTAGATCGTTTCGCCCCGTTTCGCCGCCGCTGCCGGCCTATGGCCGCGGGACGCCCCGTGCGGAGCGGCAGGCGAATGGACCTAGGGCCACAGGGCGCGGAGCGCGCCGAGATCCAGGTGGGTGGCCCACTCCTTGGCGGCGCGGGCCATGATCACCGCTTGGTCCCGGCGGCGGATCGAGGGGCGGTGCGCGAAGACGTCGCACCCGGCCGCCTCGATCTTGTCGAGGATCGTGGTGCCGACCAGCCAGATGAGCGTCAGCTCCATACGCAGATCCTTGCCGACTTTTTCGAGCAGCGGGCGGCCGCGCTCGTAGAGCGCCCGCGTGCGGGTGACCTCGAAGCGCAGCAGATCGCGCAGCGCCGGCGTCAGCTTGAGCGCCTTGATGTCCGCCTCGGAGACGCCGAAGTGGTGCAGATCCTCGGCCGGGATGTAGATGTGGTCGCGGGCGGCATCGGCGGCGACGTCCTGCCAAAAGTTGGTGAGCTGGAGCGCGGTCGACATCTCGTCGGCGTAACGAACCAGCGCCGGATCGCGGTAGCCGAACAGCGCCAGCAGGAGCCGCCCGACCGGATCGGCGGAGCGGACCGTGTAGCCGCGCAGCGCCTGGAAGGTGGCGTAGCGCCGAACCTCCAGATCCATTCGGAATGCTGTCAGCATGTCGTGGAGCGGCGGGATCGATAGGTCGCGCTTCTCGATGGTGTCGGCCAGCGCGACGAACACCGGATGGTCCGCCTCGCCATGCGAGCAACGGTGGAGCGCCTCCTCCCAGCGATCGAGCGCCTCGGTGCGGCGGCCCTCGTACTCGGGCTCGTCGGCGAAGTCGTCGGCGCTGCGCGCGAAGGCGTAGAGCGCGACCAGATGCGGGCGCAGCTCCGGCGGCACGAACCGCGACGCGACCGGATAGCTCTCGGTGTGCGCACGCGCGAACTCCTCGCAGTAGGCGTAGGCCCGCTCGACGGTCCACGGACCGGGCGGCGGATCGAGCCAGCGGATCGGCGGGTGTGACACCGACGCCAGCGGCGGCGCGCCCGTGTCGTCGGCTTCGCGGCCACCGCGGAGAATTTGCCGGATCATCGGCTCTCTCCTAGCACACGAACGGGGCCGGTGGCGCGGCGATGAAGCGCCATGTGGCCACGCTGGATCCCGTCGGTGGCCAGCGCCCGCAGCGCGGCCAGGTTGGAGGCGAGCCCCGCACAGGCGACCACCATCCCGAGTGTCGAGGCGTCGGCCGTGCCGAGCAACTTCTGCGCCAGGCGCGCGCCGGCGTGAACCTGCAGCGTGCCGCCGACGGTGCCGAGCGCCATCGGCATCTCGAGCTTTCCGACCAGATCGCCCTCCTCGGCGTGCCAGGTCGCGAGCGGCCGGTAACGCCCGGTCACAGACGCGAAGGCGTGTGCGCCGGCCTCGACGCCGCGCCAATCGTTACCTGTCGCGATCACCACCGCGTCGACGCCGTTCATGATCCCCTTGTTGTGGGTGGCGGCGCGGTAAGGATCGTCCTCGGCGAACAGCGACGCGGCCACGATCCCGTCGCGCACCGTCGCCCCGTCGATGGTGGGGGTGGCGAGCGCGGCCACCGGGACACGCGCCTCGACCCGCACGCAGCGGCGATCGCACAGATTGGTGAGAATCCGCAGCCCGGAGCGCCCGCCGGCCAGCTCGGCCACGCGGGCGGCCAGCGCCTCGGCGACGGTGTTCACCATGTTGGCGCCCATCGCGTTCCGGCAATCGACGTGGACGTGCACCACCACGCGACGCGGGTGGGCGCGCACCTCGATCTCGCGCGCGCCGCCGCCACGTTCGCGCAGACGTGGCAGCGTGGCGTGCGCCATCGCGAGCAGCTCGTCCCCCGCCGCCTCCAACCGCGCCACCGCCGCCTCCGGATCGGCGACGCCGACGATCTCGATCTGCGCCGTCATGACCGGGTCGTCCGCCTCGGCGACGAAGCCGCCCCCCTGGCGCACCATCTTGGCGGCGTTCGACGCCGCCGCGATCACCGACGGTTCCTCGATGGCCATTGGCACCAGCACGTCGCGCCCGTTGACCCGAAAGTTGAGCCCCACACCCAGCGGCAACGCGTAGATCCCGATGGCGTTCTCGACGACCCGGTCGGCCGTCGCGGTGTCGATCCCGCCACGCTCCAGCGTCTCCATCTCCTGCTCCGAGAGGTCGGCCCGGCGGCGCAGAACCTCTCGTCGCTCGGCGATGCTGAGCCGATAGAACCCCGGGATGCGAGAGCTTTCTTTCGAGCCATTGTCTGACATGGAACCTTTCTAGTCGTCGCGCGCGAGTCCGCGCGCACCGGTCTTTATGTCAAGGATCGGCAGATCGAGCTTGGGGGCGCGCATCCGGAAGGCTTCCGCCGATTCTGGATCGGGGAAGAAGGCCACCCCCACGTCGCCACCGCCGGCGCCCGACGGCTTGGCGGCACCGCGGCATTCGCCCGCGAGCGCGGCGGCCGCCAAGAGCGGTGGCGTGACGATCGGCCGATCGGCGTCGCGCCCGAGCGCCTCCAGCGCCCCGTACGATTGGCGGACCGCCTCGATCAGCGCCGCCGGCTGGCGATCTTGGTAGGCGCGAAGGAACCGCTCGGCCGCCTCGCCGATCTCCCGCAGCCTCGCGGCGTGCCTGACCGGATCGCGCTCGGCCAAACGCTCGACCGCACGTAGATGCTCGACCGTCGCGCTGGGAGCCCCGGCCCGGAACACCACCAGCTCGCCCGGCGGGGTCGGGGCGAGCGGCTGAATGACGTTCACCTGGCTCCCGGGCGTGCGGCGGCTGTAGGCGATCACGCCGCCGAACACCGCGACCGCCACGTCTCCGCCCGACCCGCGGCCCCCCTGCGCTGCGCGATGCGCCAGATCCGCCAGCGTCAGAGCGAAGGGCAGCTCCTCGGCGAGATTCATCCCCGCCTCTTCGAGCAGAACGCCGACCGCTGCGGCGGCGACGGCGGCGCTGGATCCGAGGCCCAGCTTGAGGCCGCCTTCCGACAGCGCGGAGCTGTCGATCTCGGGGGCGCCGTCGGCGAATGGCCGGACGCCCGCGTGGTGGGTGTCGCGGACCGCGCGGAGGGTCTCGGCCACCAGCGGCGTCGACGGCTTGGCGCCGGGGACGAAGTGCGCCACCACCCGGCGATCGATCGCCGCGACCACGGCCGTGCCGCCGGATAGCACCGCGTACTCGCCGGCCAGGAACAGCTTGCCGGGCGCGCTGACGTTCATGCCGCCTCCACGATCCGCGCGCCCGGTCCCGGCGCGGCGACCAGCGTCTGCAAGACGCCCGGCACGCCGGCCAGCGCCGCGGCGACCCGGTCCGCGTCCTCGGCGGCGCAGAGCACCTTGACGTGCGGTCCGGCGTCGATGGTGAAGAAGGCCTGCGTTGCGGGGTGGGCGTCGCGCAGCGCGCGGACACACGCGATCGCGGCCAGGGTGGCGGGGTTCCAGTAGACGATGGCCGGGTCGGCGCCGAGCGCCGTGGCGTGCATCCGCAGCGCGCTCCGCTCGGCGACGGCGCCGAGCGCTGCCAGATCGCGACCGGCGATGGCGGCGCGTGCCGCGGCGAGATCGGCATCGACGCTGGCGATCCAGGCGTCATAGAACGGCGAGGTTCGCGCGGTGTGGGTCATGGCCGCGGTCGACCCGATCGCCTTTTCGCCCGCCGCCGTGATCGCCACGACCAGCCGGACCTCCCAGTCGCCCTGTCGTTCTGCCTGCGGCCGTTGCACATTCGCCCCGAGCGGATGCGCCATCGCGTCGGTGCCATCGGCGCGCGTGCCACGCGCCATCTCGACGAAGCCGCCGAAGATCGAGCGCGCCGCCGAGCCGGAGCCGAGGCGCGCCAGCGCCGAAAGCTCGGCGGGCGGCAGGTCGAGGCCCGCGGCGCGCGAGGCCGCCAGCGCCAGCGCCGCGAATCCGGAGGCCGACGAAGCCAGGCCAGACGCGGTCGGCACGCTGTTGTCGGTGACCACGGTCGCGCGGGTGTCGACGCCGGCACGCGCGCGCACGCGATCGAGAAAGACCGACACGCGCCGGGTCGTTTTCTCGTCGGCGCGGGCGCCGTTCAGCGTGAGGAGATCGCCCGCGCCGTCCCCGCCGTCGAAGGCGACACGCGTGCGCGTGCCCAGTCGGTCGAGCGTCAACGACAGACTGCCCGTCGCCGGCAGGTTTAGCGCCTCGTCGCGCTTTCCCCAGTACTTGACCAGCGCGATGTTCGTGCCGGCAACGGCGGTGGCGACGGTCATGCGCGCCCTCCCGTCGCCGCGCGCCCGCCCGGCGCTGCCGCGATCTGCGCCACGAACCCTTCGTAGCCGGCGGCGCGCCAGCGGGCCAGCACGTCGCGCTCGTGCCCGGGGGCCAGCGCGATCACAGCGCCGCCACCCCCGGCCCCGGTCAGCTTGGCGCCGACCGCGCCGGCCGCGCGGGCCCCGTGCACCAGAACCTCCAATTCCGGCGACGACAGCCGCAGCGCCGCCAGCAGGCCGTGCGCGGCGTCGAGAATCCGCCCCAGACCGTCGACGTCGCCTTTTCCGAGCGCCGAGCTGGCGTCGTCCGCCAGGCGTCCGAGCAGGGCCAGCACGTCGCCGGCGGCCGGCAGGCGCTCGCGCAGACGCCGTACGGCCGCGACCTGGGCCGCGGTGTCGCGCGGTCGTCCCGAAAAGCCGATGCAGAGGGTCATCGCCTGCAGCACCGGCACCGGACGCCAGCCACCGGCGCGCGTGAAGGTTCCGGCCGCGCCGCTCTTCGCCGCCGCCGCGTCGATGCCCGACGGATCGCCGTGGAAGATCGCCTCCGCCTCCGCGACGGCGGCGTCGATCGTGTCGGTGGCGCCCGCGCGCCCGGTCGCCACCGCGGCCGCACGCGCGATGGCGACCGCCAGGGCCGCCGAGCTGCCCAGCCCGGCCCGCGAGGGAATCTGCGCATCGGCCAGGAAGTCCAAAAGAGGCGCCTCCATGCGCCCCACGATCGCCGCGAGGGCGCGTCCGACCGGCGTGTCGTCGCCGGTGGTCGCCTCGAGCTTCCAGGCCGGCACCTGCAATCGCCCCGTGCCGATCCGAGCCTCGACCGAGATCCCGGTGGAGATGCCGACCGCGAGCGCCGCGTGGCCGTAGACGACCGCGTGCTCGCCGACCAGGATCACCTTGCCGTGGCCAAATCCGCGGCCGAGGACGGGACCCAGCTCCGGATCCGCCGTCTGCCGATCTGCTTCCACCGAGGTCATCGCGGCCTCTGCGCGAGCCAGCCGGCCAGCTCGCCGGTGATCACCCGGTGCGCCGCCGCGAGTTCGCTCGCCCGCGCGACGCCCGCCAGCAGCGCCGCCGCCCGCAGCCCGTCGATCACCCGACCGAGGTAGGCCTCGGCTCCCGCGGGTCCGTCGTCTTGAACCGCCCGCAGCGCGGGTTGCGCCAGGCCGCACAGGCGCGCGCCGAGCGCCAGCGCCCGCGCGACATCGAGGCCGGTCCGAATTCCGCCCGACGCGACGACGTCGATCCCGGCCGCCGGCAGCCCTTCGGCGGCCAGCCAGGCGACCGCCGCCGCCGTCGGGATTCCCCAGTCCCACAGCTCCTGCCCGCGCGCTTTTTCGGCGCCGTGCGCGCGCTGCGATTCGACGGCCGTCCAGGAGGTGCCGCCGCCGCCCGAGACGTCGATCGCCCGCACGCCGACCGCGACCAGACGTCGTGCGACGGCGGGCGAGATCCCGCAACCGGTCTCCTTGATCATGACCGGTTGCCCGAGCTCCGCCGTCACCCGCGCGACCGCGTCGAGCGCGCCGCGAAAGTCGCGATCGCCACCCGGCTGCGCCATCTCCTGGGCCGGGTTCAGATGAATGCAGAGCGCGTCGGCCTCGACCTTCTTCACGATCTCGCGCACCGCGGCCGTGGAGAGCGCGGCCAGCTGGATGACGCCGAGATTGGCGAAGAGGTAGACGTCGGGCGCGGCGCCGCGAACCTGGTAGGTCGGCGCCAGCTCCGGGTGAAGGAGCATCGCGCGCTGGCTGCCGAGGCCGAACGGAATCCCGTGCGCGGCGGCCGCCGCCGCCAGCGCGCGGTTGATCTCGCCCGCGGCCGGCGTTCCGCCGGTCATCCCCGTGACCATCAGCGGCGCGCGGATCGTGCGCCCGAGCAGCTGGGTCGAAAGATCGACGTCGGCCGCCGCGCGTTCCGGCAACGAGCAATGCAGAAGGTGCACCTCGTCGAGCAGGGTCGGCCGGTGAAAGTCCGCCGCGCCCGAAGCGGCGATCGCCAGATGCTCGGCCTTGCGCTGACTGATACCGCCGTCCGCCATACCAGCCCTTTCGTATAGAACCTTTGCGCCTGGAGCGGCAAGCGGCCATTAGTTTTTTCAAAAAAGATTGAAATAGGCGCCGCGCCCCAGCCGCACCCGGTTTCCCGACGTCGGTTTGGGCGGCGCTGCTTTTCTTGCCCTGACCTGAACGGGTGGATAGTATCGGCCCATGGAGCAGTCCTGGCTGGCGGTCGGCGCGTCGGCATTCCTGATCGGTGGTGTGACGATGGGGGCGGTGGCTTGGCTGCTCGCGGCGGCGCGCGGGCGGGCGTTCGCCGAGGCGGCCGTTCGTGAGTCCGCCACCCGCGCCAGCGCTTCGGCCGCGCGGGCGGAGACGCTGGGCGAGCAGGCGCGGCAAGCCGAAGGGCGGGCCAACGCGCTGGAGGCGGCGCTCCGGCAGGTCGAAAGCCAGCGGGCCACGGAGGCGGAGCGGGCGGAAGGATTGTCGCGCAGCCTGGACGAGCAGCGCACGTTGCTGGAGGGAGCCAAGGTTCAGCTCGGCGACACGTTCCAGGCGCTGGCGGGGGAGGCGTTGCGCGCGAGCCAGGAGGATTTTCTGGCGCTGGCGACCGAGCGCTTCGGGGCGGTGCGGAAGGAGACCTCGGCCGAGCTGGAGGCGCGACAGCTGGCGCAGCACAAGGCGATCGAGGGGATGGTAGGGCCGGTGCGCGCGTCGCTGGAAAAAGTGGATGAGCAGGTGCGCGCCATGGAGCGCGAGCGCGGCACGGCGTACGGCGCGCTTCGCCAGCAGATGCAGACGATCTCGGAGACGCAGGAGAAGCTGCGGGACGCCACCGGCAATCTGGTGAGCGCGCTCAAGACACCGTCGGTGCGGGGCCGCTGGGGCGAGATGCAGTTGCGGCGGGTGGTCGAGCTGGCCGGCATGCTCGAGCATTGTGACTTCGAACAGCAGGTCACGGTGGAGGGCGAAGACGGGCGGTTGCGCCCCGACATGGTGGTCAGGTTGCCGGGCGGGCGCAACATCGTGGTCGACGCCAAGGCGCCGCTCGGGGCCTATCTCGAGGCGCTCGAGGCGGGCGACGATGAGACGCGGGCGGCGAAGCTTCGCCACCACGCGACGCAGGTCCAGGCGCACATCCGGAAGCTCTCGGCGAAGAGCTACTGGGAGGGGTTCGCCGGCTCGACCGAGTTCGTTGTGATGTTCCTGCCGGGCGAGTCGTTCTACGACCTGGCGCTCGAACAGATGCCGGGCCTCATCGAAGAGGGGGTGGCGCAGCGGGTGCTCATCGCGACCCCCACCACGCTGCTGGGTCTACTGCTGACGACCAGCTGCGGTTGGCGCGAAGAGCGCCTGGCCGACAACGCGCAGAAGATCAGCGACGAGGGGCGCAATCTGCACGGGCGAATCGCCACCGTGCTCGAGTACTTCGCCGAGCTCGGCAGCTCGCTCAATCAGTCGGTCAAGCACTTCAATCAGGCGCTCAGCTCGTTCAACGGCCGGGTAGCGGTTTCGGCCCGTCGCCTGGAGGCCCTGGACGCGCACGGGAAGAAAGAGCTGGTCGAGATCGACGAGATCGACGTGCGCGCCGCGAGCGGCAATCCCGTCGAGAGACGTGCGCGCGCGCATCCGCTGCCTCAATCGCTGGCCCTGGCGCTCTCGCCGGCGAACGACGAAGGGGGTTAGGGCCGATGGACTTCGTCGAGCCCGCGCGCACATTTGCGCTCGAGCTGGTCGGGGGCCGCGGCCACTACGAGCGGGTCGTTCGCGCCGCGATGGAGGCGCGCCGCAGCGTCTGGATCGCCACCGCCAACCTCAAGGAGCTGATGGTCGAGGACCACCGGGCGGTTCCCGGGCGGCGGCGCACGACGCGCACGGCCACCCGGGGAGCCCGCGCCTATCGTTCCATCTTGGAAGTGTTTGACGATCTCGCGGGGCGCGGGGTCGAGCTGCGGATTCTGCATGCCTCTCCGCCCTCGCGCGCATTCCGGGCCACGCTGGCCCGCCTCACCAAGTCCACACGCCTCAAACAAGCGCTCGCGCTCCGCGCTTGCCCGCGCGTTCACTTCAAGACGGTGATCGTCGACGGCGCCTTCGTCTACGTGGGAAGCGCCAACTGGACCGGTGCCGGCCTGGGCGCCAAAGGGGAGGGGCGGCGCAATTTCGAGCTCGGGTTTGCCGGCGCCGACGACGGCCTGCTCGATCGCGCACAGGAGATGTTCGACCGCATCTGGCGCGGCGCGGCTTGCCGCGGCTGCAAGCTCCGCGATCTCTGCCCGGCGCCGCTGGACCAACTTCCATAGGCCGGAAGTCGAGGCGTCGGGGGCGCTTGCGCGGACACCGCTCGTGCTTAAACTTGGTACCGTGATGACGCGGTTACAGGCGAGGGAGGAGGGGGACGGGATCGTCTCCCGCCTCAAGGAGACGGCGGACGGCCTCGGCCAGCTGGTCTCGGATCACGTCAAGCTCGCTCGAATCGAGCTGGTGGCCGAGGCGAAAAGCTACGGACGCGGGGTGGCAGTCCTCGCGGTGGCCGCCATCGTGCTGGTATTGGGCTATGCCTTCGCCGTGACGGCCGGTGGCTTGGCGCTGGCGACCGTCGTCGGTGCCCCGCTGGCGTTCGTGATCGTGGCCGCGCCGCACTTGATCGCCGGCGTGTTGGGACTCGTCTATGCCGTCCGAAAGATGCAGCAGACGCGGATTCTGCCCGAATCCGGGATGGAGGCCGCCCGGACCGTGAGCGCGCTGGGCCAAGCTGCCCGCTCGAACGGCTTGATCGCCCCGTGACGACAACTTGACCAAGAGACCGCCCATGACTACCAACAACATCGACGAGCTGGCACGCGCCGAGGCGGAGGTCGAGCGCACCCGCGAGCGGGTGGCTCTCTCGGTGGTCGCATTGCGCGACGAAGTCGTGCGTCAGACCAACTGGCGAAACTGGTTTGCGCGCCGGCCGGGGACGTTTCTGGGCGCGGCGTTCGTGGTGGGGTTTTGGTTCGGAAACCGGCGGTAGCGGCGGTGCGTACAAAAAAACCGAAGGAGAGAGCCATGGAAATGACGGATCAGATCGAAGCAACCGCGCGTGAGATCGGCGACCGGGTACGGCCGCAGATCGAGGACGCCAAACGACGCCTGACATCGCTGAACGACAAGGCGATCGACTACATCAAGGAAAACCCCGGAACCTGCCTGGTGGGCGCGGTCGCGCTCGGCTTCCTCATCGGCAAGATCGCCCGACGGGTGTGAAGCGGCCCACGGACAAAGGGAGAGAACCAATGCAAAGCCAGGAAAAGAATCCGCCCAATGGGCGCGCAACCGAAAGCGACGGCGTTCACACGATCGGCCAGCGGGTCGATCGTGCCAGCGATTCCGCGCAAGAGGCGTGGACGCAGACGCGTGGCGCGTTTTCGGGTCTCACGGACGCCATCGACATCAAAGGGCGCGTCAAACGTCGGCCTTACGGCGCGGTCGCGGCAGCGCTGGGGCTGGGATATGTGATCGGGGGCGGCATCTTCACGCCGCTGACCGCGCGGATCGTGCGACTGGGCCTGCGGATCGGCGTGCGGTTGGCGATTGTGCCGCTGCTCAAAGACCAGATCGCGGGACTCGCCAGCGTGCTGGCGGACGGGGAGAGCGGCGCAGGACGTGGAACAGGCAAAGGCCACAAGGCTGGTAAGTGAACGTGAACAGAGGAGGCATTCCGATGAATCTCAAGGACATCAAGAATCTCGACAAAGACGAAATCCTCGGGCTCCTGGGGCTCGAGACCAAGAGCTCGACCGGGGCGTGGCTGGCGGGAACGCTCGGCACCTTCGGCGTGGGGCTGCTGGTCGGCGCGGGGATCGCGCTGATGCTGGCGCCCAAACCGGGCCGCGAGCTTCGTGAGGACATCCGCGATCGGCTCCGCGGGGCGCCGGAGGCTCTCGGCGAGGCGGTGAAGTCGGTGTCGGGCCGCGAATCGGCCAGCGCCAACAAACCCGCGTAGCTCCTGGCTTCTTGGATGACCGACGCTCCTCGCCGGGGCGTCGGTTTTTTCGTGGGCGCTCGGGTTGGGCGCGGGCGGGGCGCGGCCTGGGCGGTGGGGGCAGGAAAATGGACGGGCCGGAACTCCGGTCCGATACTGGCCCTGCGGGAAGCTCGCATGCGCCGGGAGACCAAGACTTGGGCGGGGCGGCTGGGCGCCGCTGCGGTGGTGGCGTTCGTCCTCGCCTATATTCCCTACC
>Ga0209863_10000622_pt1 | contig 16551 bp, 7 predicted proteins | sample OrgsoiDNA2013046_FD_185796 | JGI IMG/M metagenome (GOLD analysis project Ga0209863, IMG submission 185796) | Permafrost soil microbial communities from the Arctic, to analyse light accelerated degradation of dissolved organic matter (DOM) -... | ecosystem: Environmental > Terrestrial > Soil >...
TATGTGACACCGGCGACCCTGATTGCCACTCTTCTTCAGCTCGATAAAATAAAAATTGATTTTACCATTCCGGAAGACTACAGCTCTGCACTGAAAGTAGGTGACATGGTGGATGTAGAGATGGATGAATCCGGAAAAACCAGGAAGGCTAAAATAATCGCCATTGAGCCGCAGGTTAATCAGGCGACAAGGAACATGACTGTACGCGCGATCCTGGATAACAATGCTGCCAATCCCGGAAGTTTTGTGAAAGTGATTGTGCATTCAGGGCTGAACAAAAAAGCAATCATGATACCGACGAATGCCCTGATTCCGGACGATAAAAATAATCAGGTCGTACTCGTAAGTGGCGGCAAAGCAAATTTCGTAAACGTATCAACCGGTATCAGATTGTCGAATAATGTTGAAATCACAGCAGGTGTTAAGGAAGGAGACACGGTAGTTGTGACCGGCGTTCTTTTTGCCCGCCCCAAGGCCCCGCTTCAAATCAGAAATGCAAAAACACTGGAAGAATTCGCAGCATTAAATAATAATCAGGCTGCAAAATAGAATGAATCAAGCATGAATATTTCGGAACTATCCCTGAAGCGGCCGGTGCTGGCGACGGTTATGAATCTGATGATCATCCTTTTTGGAGTGGTCGGATATAATTTTCTGGCTGTCCGGGATTATCCTGCCATTGATCCGCCCATCATCAACGTGTCCACTTCTTATACGGGCGCCAATCCGGATATCATTGAAAGCCAGATCACGGAACCACTGGAAAAACAAATCAATGGCATTCCGGGTATCCGGACAATTTCTTCCACGAGTTCTCTGGGCAACAGTAATATCACCGTTGAATTTAATCTGGGAGCCGACCTGGAAAGTGCTGCCAGTGATGTAAGAGATAAAGTAGGACAGGCTGCCAGAAATCTTCCCCTCGATATTGATGCGCCACCTGTCGTTACGAAAGCCGATGCGAACAGTGATCCTATTTTAATTCTCGCTTTGCAGAGCCGTACAAAAAGCCTGCTGCAGTTAAGTGATTATGCTGACAATATTTTAGTGCAGCAATTGCAAACCATTGATGGCGTCAGTTCTGTAAATGTATTTGGCGACCGTGGCTATGCCATGCGCATCTGGTTGAACCCCGACAAGATGAATGCATACGGTATCGCATTCAATGATATAACTGCGGCCCTGAGTACTGAAAATGTTGAAATTCCACCCGGGAAAATCTATGGAAATAATACTGAGCTTACGATTCAGACCAAGGGCCGGCTCACCAGTGAAGCGGATTTCCGCAATGTGATCGTGCGTGAGGACAGTTCCGGAATTATTCGCTTCGGCGATATCGCCAGAATTGAAGTAGGTCCGCAAAACCCTGAGCAGAGTTGGAAATACAATGGCGTAAATGCCGTTGGCCTTGCGATCATTCCGCAGCCCGGTGCGAACAATATAGAGATCGCCAATGAATTCAATAAGAAACTGGAGATCATCAAGCAGGGTAATAAGGAAGACCTTGAGTTCAATGTTTTAATAGACAATACGATCAATATCCGACAGTCTTTAGGTGAAGTGAAAGATACCCTGATCATCGCATTTGGACTGGTTGTGCTGGTTATCTTTTTCTTTTTCCGCAACTGGCTGATTGCAATACGCCCCCTGATTGATATTCCAATCTCACTGATTGCTACTTTTTTTATTATGTACATCGCAGGGTTTTCCATCAATATCCTTACCCTGTTGGCGATTGTATTGGCCACCGGGCTGGTGGTGGATGACGGGATTGTAGTGACCGAAAATATTTTCAGAAAACTGGAAGAAGGAATGCCGCTGCGCAAGGCGGCCGTGGAAGGCAGTAAGGAAATATTTTTCGCCGTCATCTCTACGTCGCTGACGCTGGCAGTTGTTTTTATGCCGGTCGTATTTCTTCAGGGTTTCATAGGAAGATTATTTCGCGAATTCGGCGTGGTACTCGCAGCAGCTGTATTGATATCCGCCTTTGTGTCGCTGACCATTACTCCGGTACTCAATGTGGTTCTTACCAGAAAGAATGCTTCGCATGGGAAATTTTATGAACGCACGGAACCTTTTTTCAGGGGTATGGAAAATGGTTACCGGAGATTTCTGGAAAGTTTTTTAAGGATCCGCTGGTTTGCCTGGGTGATCATTGCCGTTTGTGTGGCTATCATCGTTTTCACACTCAGTAATCTGAAAAGCGAACTGGCTCCTCTCGAGGACAAGAGTTCTGTTCGTTTTACAGCGACTGCCCCTGAAGGCACCAGCTTCAGTTACATGTCGAATATATCCGACAGCATCGCCAATTATTTATATGATTCTGTTCCGGAACGGGATTTCGTTTTTGTGCGAACACCGGCTGGGCCTGCCAACAATACATCGCAGCCGCGTATCGGGCTCATTCCACCCCATCAAAGAAAAAGATCCCAGGCGGAAATTGCCAATGATCTGCAGCAAAAGCTGAACCGTTTCATTGACGCAAGGATTTTTGCGATACAGGAACAAACGATCTCAGTGGGTTCGGGTTCCAGGGGAAGTCTGCCGGTTCAGTTTGTTTTGCAAAACCAGAACCTGGATAAGCTGAAAGAAGTAATACCCAAATTCCTGGCTGAAGTAAGAAAGGATAAGACTTTTTCCAATGCAGACGTTAATCTGAAGTTTAATAAACCTGAAGTCGATGTTAGTATTGACCGTATCAAGATAAAAGACCTTGGCCTTTCCACACTGGATGTTATTTCTGCCATGCAATCTGCTTTCAGCGGAGGCAGGCTGGCTTATTTTATCCAGAACGGATATCAATACCCGGTGATAGCGCAGGTTGACCGCACCGACCGGAACAAGCCGATGGATATAACCAAACTCTATGTGAGAAATTCCAAAGGTGAGCAGATTCCACTTTCATCCGTACTAAAAATGGAAGCAAATAGTGCCCCATCTACTCTCTATCATTTCAACCGCTACAAGGCAGCAACGATATCGGCTTCTCTTTCCGAAGGACAAACCGTAGGAGATGGTATTAAATCAATGCAGGCAATCGCCAATAAATTACTGGATCCAACTTTTCAGACTGCACTCTCCGGAACTTCAAGGGATTTTGCAGAAAGCTCATCAAACATTTTATTTGCGTTCGGACTGGCACTGGTATTAATTTACCTTGTGCTGGCTGCACAGTTTGAAAGTTTTATAGATCCGTTTGCGATCATGTTTACCGTACCCCTGGCTATTGCAGGCGCACTGTTAAGCCTCTGGATATTCGACCAGACCCTGAATATATTTTCTGAAATCGGGATGATTATGCTGATCGGCCTGGTGACGAAGAATGGAATCCTGATCGTGGAATTTACAAATAAGAAAAGGGAACACGGACTGGAAAAAAAAGCAGCCGTAATCGAAGCATCACAACAGCGTTTACGACCTATCCTGATGACCAGCCTCGCCACTTCACTGGGAGCGCTGCCGATCGCCCTGAGCCTGGGTGCGGCTTCCACCAGCAGAATACCTTTGGGAATAGTTGTCGTGGGCGGAATTCTTTTCTCCCTGATCCTGACTTTGTTTGTGATACCCGCGGTCTATACATATATTTCCGGAGAACACAAGAATGTGACTGAAGTGAAAGGGTTGGGGGAATAGACAAGTATGGGAGTATGGGAGTATGGGAGTGAATTCAGCGATAAATAAATGTGAATGAATCGTATTGTATTTTTTTTATGTTTCTTTCTAATAGCCGCGAAAGTTGCGGCGCAGCAACTCACGCTGGATACGGCTATCGCGATCGCATTGAAAAATAGTCCGGGCCTGATGATCTACAAAAACAATATTGATATTGCCGGCCTCAATAACAGTTACGGAATGGCGGGTGGCCTTCCATTCGTGCAGGCGAATTCAACGGGAACAGAACAGTTCACTTCACTGGAGCAGAAATATTCCAATCCGCTGAATAATAAAAGCAGTACCAATGCGAATTCCGCCAGTATTACTGCAGGGCTGGCGGCCAGTATGCCATTATACTCCGGTGGAAGTATCGTGAATGAGAAGAAAAGACTGGATGTGGTGGTGACTCAAACAAAATTGCAATATACGTCTCGCGCTCAGGCGGTGATCTATGGTGTGATGCTGAAGTACTATGATATCGTGCGGCAACAGGGTTATGCGAAAACACTGGAAGCATCCATTAATGCCTCACAAAAAAGGCTGGAAATAGTAAAACAACAACAATCAGTAGGTGTTGCCAACGATGCAGACCTGTTTCAGAGCCAGGTCGACCTGAATACCCAGACCCAAAGCCTGATAGCTCAGCAACTGATTATCGATCAGGATAAAACGGATCTGTTGGCCCTCATGATATTAAACCCTGATTCAACGATCGCCGTAAAGGATACGATCATAGTGGATAAAGATATTAGGCTGGATTCCGTCATGAATGAGGCATTGCAGAATCCGGATGTCCAGGCGGCATACGAACAGATCCGTATTTACCAGTACCTGGAAAAGGAAACCAGCGCCCAGCGTTATCCGTCCGTTCTGGCTAATCTCGGTTATAATTTCAGCCGTACTACCAATCCCCAGGGGTTCAATACACTCAACCAGGCATATGGACCCTATGTGGGCCTTGGCCTCACCATTCCGATTTTTAACGGGGGCATCTATAAAAGGCAGGAGCATATCGCCGGCATCAATGTGAACACAGCCAAACTGCAAAAAGATACACTCATGCAGGGAGTACAGGCATCCGTTGTTAAAAACTGGCAGGCATATTTAAATAATCTGAAGCAGCTTGAAACAGCTAAACAGAATTTCGATCTGTCTCTGAAGCTGTTGAACCTGGTGCTGATGCGCTTTCAATACAAAGTGGCCACCATCGTGGATGTAACGCTGGCCCAGCAAAGCTTTGAAAGTGCCGGCTTCCAGCTGGTCAATGTGAGTTATGCTGCCAAGACCGCAGAAATCCAGTTGCGAAGGCTTGCCAATCAGCTGCCGTACTGAGAATTCCATAGCCGCTTCAATATTCCTTCAACATTCCTTCAATATTGGAGTTAATCGGCAGTTAAGGGTCATTTAGGACAAATCCGGAGGCGGGATTTTTGCATTAAAATCTGACCTTCACTTCTTAAATGGAAATTGATTCATGATTAGTGGATTTCCTCTCTTGCCCTTCATCAACCAGTCTGTTTTACAAAAATTTAGAACTTTAAAAAATGGCAGGGTAACTTCATTATTCCTATATGTTTTTTTGTTGTCTGTACCTGTCCACTTATCGGGCCAGTCGTTTCAGAAAACAGATATCGTTGATTCGTTCACCCTGGATCAGTGTATAGATTATGCCTTCAGACATCAGCCCGGTCTGAATAGAGCATTTATCGGTCAATCCATAACTAAAACCACAAACGCCATTAATCTGTCAGGCTGGTATCCCCAGGTAAATGTAAGCGGGAACTTCACACATTATTTCGAATTGCCGACCAGTTTGGTTTCTGATTCGCTCAATAGCGCGGAACCTATTAAAGTACACTCCGGTGTCGTAAATACGTTCATTCCAGCCCTGACGGTTACCCAGGCCATCTTCAGTCCGGGTTTGATATACGCATCAAAATCAGTGAAACTGTTTGTCAAACAATCAGAACAGATTACGGACAGCGCAAAAATTGATGTGGTTGCCAATGTAAGCAAGGCATTTTATAATCTCCTGCTTACCATTGCGCAGATAGATGTTCTGAAAGAAGATACGGCCCGGCTTACAAAAAATTACAATGATGCTTACCAGCAGTATGTCGGAGGAATTGTCGATATGACAGACTACCAGGAAGCGGCCATCACACTGAATAATGCGAAGGCCCAGTTAAAGCAGGCTATTGAAAATGTAGTTCCGCAATATGCCACGCTAAAGCAGTTTATGGGATATCCCACCGGGAGCCGGTTCAATGTCATATTTGATACACTGCAAATGAAAAACGATATCAGCTTTGATACCACACAGGAGCTGGTGTTTGACAGAAGGATCGAATACCAGATTCTCCAAACCAGTAAAATGCTGCAGCACCAGGTTACGGACTATTATAAGTCCACCTATCTTCCCACTGTTTCCGCTTTTTTTAATTATAATTTTGAATTTGAAAATAACAATCTGTCTGCGCTCTATTCAAATTTATACCCTTACTCATTTGTGGGCCTTTCACTGAGTATTCCCATATTCACCGGATTTTACAGGACCAATAATATCAGGAGGGCCAGGCTACAGGAGCAATTGCTTGACTGGAACCAGGTAGAACTAAGGTCTGAGATTTATACGGAGTATACATCTGCGCTCGCTAGCTACAAAGGCAATTTGTATAACCTCCACATCATGCAGGATAACGTAGCCCTGGCGAAAAATGTGTACGATATTGTTGCCCTTCAGTATCAGCAGGGCGTGGTTCCCTATCTGAATGTGATAACGGCAGAATCCAATCTGATCAACTCGCAGATTGGCTATCTCAATGCGTTGTACAGTATATTATCCAGCAAGATAGATCTGCAGAAGTCAATGGGCTTTATAAATATTAATCATTAACCAAACATCATCATTCATGGGAAGAATTTTACGGACCCTCATTTGTTTGTGTGTTGCCGGATTTTTTTCCTGCAAACATAAACCGCCTCCTGTAGATCCTGTTGTACCGGTGAACCTGTATACCGTGAAGTCGCAGAAAGTTTATTACTATGATAATTTTCCGGCAACCACTCAGGCATTGAGCCAGGTGGATCTGCATCCCCAGGTGCAGGGTTATGTCACGGGAATATTTTTTACTGAAGGCACGCGTGTTCGCAAAGGACAAAAATTATATGAGATCGACAAGTCCATCTACCAGGACGCCTATGAGCAGGCTGTCTCGAATTTGAAAGTGGCGCAGGGCAACTACCAACAGGCCAAACAGGATGCAGACCGATATACGTATTTAAATAATCACAATGCCATCGCCAAACAAATCCTCGATCATGCCGTGATAGCCGAACAGAATGCAGAAAACCAGGTGAAGGCTGCGGAGGACGCATTACGTTCTGCAAAAACAAATTTGTCGTTTGCAACTATTTATGCACCATTTGACGGTACCATCGGCTTCAGCCAGGTAAAACTTGGGAACCTTGTAGTGGTAGGCACTACTTTATTAAATACAATTTCAACGATTGATCCCATCGCTGTGGATTTTCTCATCAATGAAAAACAGCTGCCGCATTATGAAGAGTTACAGTATCCAAAAAAACCACATCCGGATTCCCTGTTCACTTTTTTGATGCCCGATAATACTGTCTACCCGTATACGGGGAAAATATCAGTTATCGACAGGGCAGTGGATCCGCAAACCGGGTCCATTCGCGTGCGGTTGGTTTTTCCAAATCCTAATCTGACGTTAAAGGCTGGTATCAGTTGTGTGGTCCGTGAGCATAATTCTGATACCAGTCCGCAAATGCTTATTCCGGGAAAAGCCATTGTGGAGCAAATGGGAGAGTTTTTTGTATTTGTAGCCAGGGATACCATACTCACTGCCAGCACAGATTCAATAAAGAAAAATGATGCAGATACTACAAGAAAGAAAGAAGCTGATCCTTCACAACAAAAACCATCTCTGCATGCATTCCAGAAAAAAGTAAAAGTCGGACGGGTGATCGATTCTAACCAGATTATCTTATCAGGCATTCAGGAAGGTGACCAGATTGTATTGGACGGGGTCCAGGCAATTCATGATGGATCCGAAATAACAACTACTACAAAAAAACCATCGTCTCCGAAGGGAACCGGCGGACAAAGGGGACAATAGGAGATTTTTCATATGATCGCGAATACATTTATAAAGAGACCAGTAACAGCCATCGTGATATCCATCGTGCTGGTGATAACCGGTGCGATTTGTATTCTGAATCTTCCCGTAGATCAATACCCGGAGATCACGCCACCGATCGTTCAGGTGAATGGCCAGTTTACCGGGGCAGATGCGGAAACTGTTGAACAGACGATGGCTACGCCCATCGAAGCACAGGTGAATGGAACGCCCGGCATGGAATATATGCAGAGCAACAGCACGAATAATGGCTTGATGTCGGTGAACGTAACATTTAATATCGGGACGAATATTGATATTGCCGCGTTGGATGTACAGAACCGGGTGAGCATCGCTACACCCCTTATACCTGCCGTTGCCAGCAGGCTCGGACTAACAGTTCGTGCATTGAATCCCAGCATGCTGATGATGGTTGCGGTTTATGCGCCGAAGGGAACACACGATATTACTTTCCTGGATAATTACACAAATATTTTTGTGCAGGATGCATTGCTTCGTGTGCCGGGCGTGGGCAGCATCAATCGTTTTACAGACGATTTCAGTATGCGGGTGTGGATGAACCCGGAAAAAATGGCTTCTTATAGTTTGACACCTCAGGATGTGATCAATGCCCTGAACGCGCAAAACGTGCAGGTAGCGGCCGGTTCCGCCGGTGTTCCACCCCAGTCAAAAACGCAAACTTTCGAACTGGGCATTCTTGTGAACGGACGTTTGAATAAAGTGTCAGAATTTGAAAAGATTATTTTAAAAACCATACCGGCAACCGGCGAACTGGTATACCTGAAAGACGTGGCAAGGGTTGAATTGGGCAAATTTACGTTCGCCAGTAATTCATTTGTAGACGGGCACCGCGCATCCTACCTGTTGATTTATCAGGCGCCGGGAAGTAATGCCCTGAGAACAGCCAACGGTGTGTACGCTGAACTGGCCTTACTTAAACAGTCTTTTCCGGCGGATGTAGAATACAAAGTTCCCTTCGAATCTGTCACAGTTGTAAAAGTATCCATGTCGGATGTCGTTTGGACGCTATTAAAAACACTGGGTCTGGTTGCGATCGTCGTATTCCTGTTTCTGCAAAATCTGCGTTCCACGCTGATTCCGGTTCTTGCCATTCCGGTCTCTATATTGGGCACATTTTGTTTTTTTATTCCACTCGGATTTACCATCAATACCCTGACCATGTTCGGATTTGTACTGGCGATCGGGATCGTGGTAGATGATGCGATCATCGTCGTAGAATCGGTGCAGCATTATATCGACGAACAGAAAATGTCGGCCAAGGAGGCTACCTATCGCGCGATGAAAGATATTTCGGCTCCGGTGGTGGCCATCGCACTCATTCTTGCTGCGGTTTTTGTGCCGGTAGGATTTATCCCGGGTATCGTTGGCAGACTGTATCAGCAATTTGCCATTACCATTGCGATCTCCGTTATATTGTCGGCTTTTATTGCCTTATCGCTTACGCCTGCACTATGTACATTATTACTAAAACCTACAGACGAAAAAAAGCAATCCAGGGGAATTAGTAAATATTTTCTGCGGTTCAATCATTGGTTCGAACGGGTTACTGAAAAATATACGCTGGGTGTGAAGAAAAGTATTTCTGCCTCGCGTTATATCGTGATTCTTTTAATATGTATTTGTGCGGGAGCGTATTTTTTATTTCAGCAAAAGCCTTCGGGTTTTATTCCATCTGAAGACGATGGAAATTTATATGTAACCTTTCAGCTTCCCCCGGCTTCTTCCACGGCCCAATCCGTTAATCTCATGTCCCGGCTGATGAAGGTCGTTGCCAGTACACCCGGTGTGGGTCATTATGCTGCCCTGTCAGGATTGAATGTTTTGAATAATGCATCCAACTCCAATGCCGGCACCATCTATGTTCAGCTGAAACCCTGGGATGAAAGAACGGATGCGGAACAGAAAGTACCCGAGATCATGCAGGTGATGCAAAAGCGAATAGCCGAGGCCGGTATAAAAGACGCGAATGTGGAAGTGATCCAGCCATCACCCATTCCGGGCGTCGGACAAACCGTTGGTTTCAGTTTCCAGATTGAACAGCGCAATACGAATGATGATCTGCATGCATTTGAAAATATAGTGAATCGTTTTGTGACAGAAGCAAATAAGAATCCGGCCATCAGCGGGGCATTCAGTTTTTATAGTGCGCATACACCGGGAACCAATCTGACGGTGGACCGGGAGAAATGTGAAAAAATGGGTGTGAATGTGAATGATGTATTTAATACCATTCAGGCTTTTATGGGGAGTCTTTATATCAATGATTTTACGGTGTACAACCGGACCTTCCATGTAGTGGTGCAGGCCGACACGATGTACCGGAAGCTGGTTTCTGACGTCAACAAATATTATGTACGCAATCAGGCCGGTGAGATGCTGCCTTTGGGAACACTGGTCAGTTATACGACGGCCGAGACTGCGCCGCTGATTTCGCATTTCAATATATTCCGCTCCGCGGAAATAGACGGCAGTTCAGGTGCGGGTTACAGCAGTACTGAAACCATCGAGGCTTTGAAAGAAGTGGCAGATAAAGTATTACCGCAGGGATACGCATACGAATTTTCCGGATTGAGTTATGAAGAAATCAAAGCTGGTTCTACAACGATCTATATTTTTATATTTTCAATCACATTTGTTTTTCTTTTCCTTGCAGCATTATATGAAAGCTGGTCAGTTCCTTTTTCCGTATTGTTTGCCGTTCCGATTGGCGCGTTTGGTGCCATCCTTACACTGATTTTCGTACCCAGTCTGACGAATAATGTTTATGCACAGATCGGGTTAATCACTTTAATCGGATTGGCCGCCAAGAATGCGATATTGATTGTTGAATTTGCGAAAGTGCGCGTGGATCGTGGGGAAGAATTGATTCAGTCTACCCTGGAAGCTGTTCGTTTGCGTTTGCGGCCTATTATCATGACATCCCTGGCATTTATTTTAGGTGTACTACCGCTTGTGCTGGCAACGGGAGCAGGCGCCATGGCGCGCCGAACCATCGGTTATACGGTATTGGGCGGCATGCTGGCAGCCTCCACGCTGGCCATATTTATCGTGCCGGTACTCTTTGTTGTGATCACCAGACTATCATACGGAAAAAAACATCTGGAATGGCTTCAGGCACATCATGATGAACTGGTGGAAAAAGAAAAGAAAGTGGAAGAACAGGATATTGATCCGGCATTGGAATTTGATATTCAGAAATCCCGTGAATTGAATAAACCGGCACAGGCATGATTGCCAATACATTCATCAAGAGACCCGTCACGGCCATCGTGGTTTCGCTGGTGCTTATTATTTCCGGCATCATCAGCATCGACAATCTTGCTATTGATCAGTACCCGCGGATTACTCCACCCTCTGTCGGGATTTCAGGCTCATATACGGGAGCAGATGCGCAGACGGTTGAGCAAACCGTTGCCATTCCCATCGAGGAACAGGTAAATGGTACACCCGGCATGGAGTTTATGCAAAGCACCAATACGAATACGGGAGGTGTAAATATCCGTGTGACATTTGAAGTGGGCACAAATGTTCATATAGCGGCGTTAAATGTTCAGAACCGGGTAGGCATTGCAGCACCCTTACTTCCCGCCGTAGTCAGTAAACTGGGATTAACCGTTCGTGCCAGTAACACCAGCCAGCTGATGCTGGTAGCGGTTTATTCGCCCAGGGGTACGCATGATATTACCTTCCTGGATAATTATACGAATATATTTATTGAAGACGCATTGCTCCGGGTTCCCGGTGTAGGGGATGTAAGTGCGCGCGCGGATAATTTCAGTATGCGCGTCTGGATGAACCCTGATAAAATGGCTTCCTACGGATTAATGCCCAGCGATGTGATTGCCGCACTCAACGCGCAGAATGTACAGGTAGCCGCAGGTTCCGCCGGAGCACCGCCGCAGGACAAAACACAAACCAATGAGTATACGATCCTGGTCAACAGTCGCCTGAATAAAGCAACCGAGTTTAACAATGTAGTTATCAAAACAATTCCTTCCACCGGTGAGATGGTTTATTTAAAAGATGTCGCCCGCGTTGAACTGGGAAAATTTACTTTTTCTGCAAACTCATTTGTGGACGGGAAAAGGGCCTCCTATCTGCAGATCTTTCAGACACCTGGTAGTAATGCGTTGGAGACTGCCGATAACGTATACGCTGTTCTTGAGGAGTTGAAGAAATCATTTCCTGCCGACGTGGACTATGCGGTTCCTTTTGAGGGGGTAACCATTATAAAGGTTTCGATGAGAGAGGTAGTAAAGACCCTGCTACAGGCCCTGGCGCTGGTTGGTTTTGTCGTATTTCTTTTTTTACAGAACTGGCGTTCAACACTTATTCCGGTGTTAGCTATACCGGTATCCATTCTCGGTACATTTTGTTTTTTCATTCCGTTGGGCTTTACGATAAATACATTAACCATGTTTGGTTTTGTGCTCGCGATCGGAATTGTGGTAGACGATGCGATCATCGTGGTAGAAGCCGTTCAGCATTATATTGATGAACAGCATATGTCCGCCAAAGAGGCGACCTACCTTGCGATGAAAGAGATATCGGGACCGGTTATTGCGATCGCGCTGATACTGGCAGCGGTGTTTGTCCCGGTTGGTTTTATACCGGGTATTGTCGGAAGATTATATCAGCAGTTTGCTCTTACGATAGCTATCTCGGTTATTCTTTCTGCATTTGTGGCACTATCACTGACACCGGCACTTTGTACTTTGCTGTTAAAACCCACCCGCATTACAAAAGATGCAAAGGGTGTTAATCATTTATTCTTCCGTTATAATAGTTGGTTCGAAAGGGTCACAAACAAATATGCGAACGGAGTCAGGAAAAGTATTAGGGGCTCACGTTACATTGTAATTCTGCTGATTTGCATTTGTGCTGGAACCTGGTACTTATTTAAAACAAAACCCTCCGGATTTATTCCGCCAGAGGACGGAGGGCGTTTATTTGTCACTTACCAGTTGCCCGAGGCTTCATCTACTACACAGTCCGTGGAATTGATGACCAAATTGATGAAGGTAGTGGGATCGACTCCCGGCGTGACACACTATGCAGCCTTTTCCGGATTCAATATATTAAACGGCGGCGCCAACTCCAATAACGGTACCATATTTTGCACGCTTAAACCCTGGGACCAACGGAAGGAGGCCGGAGAAAAAATTCCTGGTATCATCAATGTTATTAAACAAAGGGTCATTGCTGCCGGAATTAAAAATGCCAATGTGGTAATCATTCCACCAGCGCCCATTCCGGGTATCGGACAGGCAGCCGGTTTCAGTATGCAGATTGAGCAGGGCAACACCAGCGATGATATTCATGGATTTGAAAGAGTCGTTAAAAAATTCGTAGCCGAAGCGCATAAAAACCCTGCCATATCCACTGCCTTCAGTTATTATGGAGCGCATACTCCCGGATATAACCTGACCGTTGACCGGGATATGTGTGAAAAACTGGGCGTCAATATTTCGGATGTATTCAATACGATGCAGGCCTATATGGGAAGCCTGTTCGTAAATAATTTCACATTATATAACCGTACGTACCATGTAGTGGTGCAGGCGGATACTGCTTTTCGCGCGCTCATCTCCAATATCAACAAATATTATGTAAGAAACCAGGCGGGGCAGATGTTGCCGCTCAGTACCCTGATTTCCTATCAGCGGATCGAAACGGCGCCCCTCATTAACCATTTCAATATATTCAGATCCGCAGAAGTGGATGGATCCACTCCACAGGGATACAGCACAGGAGAAGGAATTGAGGCGTTGAAACAAACGGCTGCCAAAGTTTTACCCCAGGGATATACCTATGAATTTTCCGGATTGAGCTACGAGGAAATCAAGGCCGGATCCACAACCGTTTATATTTTTATCTTCTCCATTAGTTTTGTTTTTCTCTTTCTGGCGGCCTTGTACGAAAGCTGGTCCGTTCCTTTTTCTGTTATGCTGGCTGTTCCGATCAGTGCCTTCGGTGCGATCTTCGCGCTGACCTGTGTGCCGCCGCTGACAAATAATGTATACGCGCAGATCGGATTGATTACGCTGATTGGGTTGTCTGCCAAGAATGCGATCCTGATTGTGGAATTTGCGAAAATCCGGGTGGACAGGGGAGAAGAACTCATTCAATCCACACTGGAAGCGGTGCGCCTGAGATTACGTCCGATCATTATGACTTCCATGGCCTTTATCCTTGGTGTGATGCCGCTGGTATTAGCAACCGGTGCTGGCGCCGTGGCACGCAATACCATTGGTTTTACTGTATTGGGAGGCATGATCGCATCCACCAGTATATCCATATTTATTGTACCGGTTTTATTTGTTCTGTTTACCAAATTCTCATATGGTAAAAAGCAGCTTGCCTATTTACAGGCTCATCACGAAGAACTAATGGAAAAGGAGAAAAAAGTCGAGAATCAGAATATAGATCCGGAGCTGGAATATGAAATCGAGCAGTCTAGAGCAAACATGAATCCGGATAATAAATCCTGATGATTATCTCTTATTTTTGCGCTTCACCGGACTGTTAGCTCAGTTGGTTCAGAGCGCTGCTTTGACAGAGCAGAGGTCACTGGTTCGAGCCCAGTACAGTCCACGGTTAACATTTCTTCTCCGAAAGTTGATGAGCCGTCGCTATCTTTGCCTTCCAAAATTTCTATGATTAACCGAGCGTCTGAGGAAAGCAGCTTGTAGGGTTAGTAAGGTTTCCATTACAAACTGAGACTACAGACGTTTCCTTATTTTTTCATCGTTTGAAAAATAGTACCATATTTTTTTCATAATCTGCATCGATTCATTTCCCTGATATACGGCGCCTGATTGAAAAGGGTTAGAAGGACCGGAAAATATATCTGCCGTCCGGCAAAAAAGTACCAAAATGGGAAGTCCCTGGTTCCCTTACAATTTTAATAGCGGATATGGCCGATTAATAAATTATCTATAATTTTGAATAATCCTTTTCGTCGGGATGAAACGGCACTGTATGAAAATGCTTTTGAGGTTTTGAAAAGAACATTATCCATATTATTACTGGGACTATTCCTGTTCAACTGTTTCGGATACAAGTTGTTGATTTCATATATTGAAAACAAGGCCGATCAGCAACTGGAGGAGCAACTGGATAATAATAACTACGATGAATCCCAGCTGATCTCCATAAAAGTGCCGGTCACCTATCTTCCTTATTACAATAATTCAAAGAGCTTTGAGCGTATCGACGGTCAGATCGAAATTCACGGTACGCCGTACAAATATGTTAAAAGAAGGATTTACAACGATTCACTTGAGTTGTTATGCATTCCCAATGCGACAGCGATGAAGTTGCAGTCGACGAGAAATGAGATATTTAAATTCGTCAATGATCTGCAGCCGGGAAAGAAGTCAGAACCCCATTCACGCTCATTTAAGGTTCCTACAATTAATGACTATATTTCAAATGATCTTTTGCAGTTTGGTGATTTGTATTCTGTCTCCTCATTAAAATCACCTCATTATTCTGCAAATATTCCTTTCACTTACTCCCTTACGGAAGAACATCCGCCACAGAATTGCTGATTCTTGAAAGCGCGCTTTACAAATGAAATCAGCCGGGATCCGGCATGCTGTTGATGATGGCATCCTGATTCATTCTGCTATTCTACTGTAAGCCGCCTGCGCATACAACAGATGTACATAACATCTGATGCATTTACTATTAATCAGCATTTCAAATTTAAATACGTGAAAAAATTTACTTCAGGCATACTGATATCCAGTATTGTCCTACTCATAATTTTTATTACATCTTTTACAATTATAAAAAAACATGAACGGCTTGAGAAATTGAACCAGCTTTACAGTGACGGTTTAAAAGTTGCATTTCACAGAGAAAATAATTTCAGTCCGGCTGCCGAAGTAGCTTATTATGACTCCCTGCTGGCACTGCCTGCCAATTCACCCCAGAATATTTTCATGGCGAAGTGTTTTAAAGCGAGGGACCATTTAAAGTTGGGCGAGGAGCAAAAAACGATTGACATTCTGCAGGATCTTCTGAACGACGCGACGAATATTCCATCCTCTTTGGTGACGGATATTCAGAAATATCTTGCGATTGCCTATCTGCGGCTGGGAGAGAGGACCAATTGCATTTCCAATCATTCCGGAGGATCCTGTATTTTCCCTATTCAGGGAAGGGGAATATATACAGACCCGACCTACTCTCAAAAAGGCATCGCTCTGTATAAAGATATCCTGGATCGGGATTCAAATGATCTGGAATCCAGATGGCTGCTGAATGTGGCATATATGACGATCGGAGAGTATCCCGGATCAGTACCAGCTGAAAGACTGATTCCCGGATTGGACACAGATTCATCATCCATTAAGGTGCATGCGTTTAAAGATATGGCCGGGCCTCTTAAATTAAATGATTTTAAAAACATGGCGGGAGGTGCCATTGTGGATGATTTTAATAAGGACGGATACCTGGATATCGTAACATCCTGCTGGGGACTGGAATCCAGTATGCATTTTTTCAGGAATAATTCAGATGGAACTTTTTCTGATTTTTCAGAACAATCGGGGTTAAATAAAATTAAAGGAGGATTAAATATTATCCAGGCAGACTATAACAATGACGGCTATACAGATATACTCGTTCTGCGGGGAGCCTGGCTGGGGAAATTTGGAAATCAACCGAACAGCTTGTTAAGAAACAATGGTGACGGAACATTTAC
>Ga0209863_10000623_pt1 | contig 16534 bp, 12 predicted proteins | sample OrgsoiDNA2013046_FD_185796 | JGI IMG/M metagenome (GOLD analysis project Ga0209863, IMG submission 185796) | Permafrost soil microbial communities from the Arctic, to analyse light accelerated degradation of dissolved organic matter (DOM) -... | ecosystem: Environmental > Terrestrial > Soil >...
CTCCAGGTTTCTGAAAAGACCATCGAAAACCAGCTTTCCATTGCACTTAAAAAAATCAGCGCCGCCATCCACTTCGATATCGGAAGAAGTATCCCCGTAATCGCTGGCTTGCATTAGAACCACACTCTTATACTCTTATACTCCTATACTCTTATACTTTCTTCACTTCGCTTGGGGGTAAATCCCGTTCCGCCTGTCCTACTATCCTATCTGCCAACATGGATAACGATCGCATATGGAATTTAATCGCTAAAAAGCTGTCCGGCGAAGCTTCTGCGGATGATCTAAGGGAATTAGAATCCATCCTGCGCTACGACCCTGAACTGCACTACTCTCTCGAGGCACTACACGATATGTGGAAGAGGCAAATGGAGCAGGACGCCAATCAGTCTGAAATCGCATTTCAAAAGCATATGGAGAGAATGCATTCCATGGGGATTGACATGGGTAATCCATCAGCTGGTTCTTCCCTGGATGAATTTCCCGATTCTCCCAATCGTTACCAAAAATGGAAAATGCTTGCACTTCTTGCCTTGGGATTTTTGTTGCTGTTCCTCGGCTTCCACTTTTTAACTGTTCAGAATCCTGTTGCGCCTGCGCAAAAACCGGTATGGGAAGTCGTAACACGCAACGGATCCAAAACCAATCTCCTTTTGCCGGATGGAACAACGGTTTGGCTTAATGCCGGCAGTCGTCTCAGCTATGATTCTCTTTATGGTACTAATCTGAGAGAAGTCACCCTGAGCGGTGAAGCTTATTTCGATGTCGTAAGAAATCCCAACAAGCCATTCATCATTCATACGGGAAAAATAAATATCCGGGTACTGGGTACGGTTTTTAATGTAAAATCATATCCGGGAGAAAAAACGATTGAAACCAGTTTAATCAAGGGCAGTATTGAGGTAAGTTTTCCTTCCCAGCCTTCGAAAAAAATCATCCTCAGGCCCAACCAGAAATTAGTGATAGATAAAACAGAAACGATTTCAAATTACAATCCCAGCCAGGTTGTAAATGCTCCGGTCCCTCTGGTTCATTTACAAAAACTTAACCGGGTTGGCGCCGATAGTATCATTGCCGAAACCGGATGGATGCAAAACAGGCTTTATTTTAATGATATGTCATTTCATGAGCTGTTGAAGAGTATGGAAAGAAAATATGGTGTTTCGTTCCGCATCGCCGATGCCGCTCTGGATACGATTCACTTCACAGGGAGTTTTCAGAATGAAACCGTAACGCAGGCCCTGGATGCACTGCGGCTAACGGCTGAAAAATCCACTACAGATTTTAGTTATGAAATGCAGGGCAACCAGGTGTTTATCTATAATAATGCGACAGGCGATCACTCAACTCAGCCAAAATGAAAAACGCGTCATGTATGAAATGTAGTTTCCTGATGGTTTTTGTTACACTGTTATGGTTTTCGGCCAAGGCCTCCGGACAACCTCTCGTTTCCATCCACATGAAAAATGCAGAGATCAACCAGGTACTTTCTTCCATTGAAAAACAAAGCGGTTATCATTTCTTATTCAACAGCCGGCTTGCCGGCATTCATAAAGTCGTTGATGTTGACGTTGACAATGCAGATATCAGCCAGGTGCTGAACAGCATTTTCGAAGGCACCAATCTTCAGTACAAAATGCTTGAAAACAAACTGATCGTCGTCAGTTCCAATGAAACGGGACAAGATATAGTAGTTAACGGCAAAGTAACCAATGAAAATGATGAGCCTCTATCGGGCGTGTCGGTTACAGTAAAAGGAAAAACAAACGGAACCACAACTGACGCCAACGGAAGTTTCAGCATTTCAACTCCAGAAAATGCGACACTGGTCATTTCTTATGTTGGTTATGCATCACAGGAACTTGCAGTGATGCAGGAAATGAAAATTAAACTGGTTCCTTCTTCGAAGACGATGGATCAGGTCGTGGTAGTAGGTTATGGATCCCAACGCAAAAAAGATATCACAGGTGCGGTTTCATCAGTAAGCGGACCCGAAATGGTTAAGCAACCGGTTCTGACAGCTACACAGGCTATTCAGGGCAAAGTCGCGGGTGTGCAGATTATCAGCAGTGGCTCACCCGGCAGTTCACCTCAGGTGAGAATCAGGGGAACGGGAACGGCACTGGCGGGCACAGCTGTTTTATATGTAGTTGACGGTGTTCTAACGGATGATATTTCTAATATCAATACCGGTGATATCGTGGAAATGAGTATTCTCAAAGATGCATCAGCATCGGCAATCTATGGTTCCCGCGGTGCGAACGGAGTAATGATTATAACGACTAAACAAGGCGTGGTCGGACAAATGAAAATTAATTATAACGGTAATGTTGGCGTTCGCACAGCAGCCAATCTGGTTAAGATGGCGAACTCTGCTGAGTATGATAATTATTACCAGGCATCCACCGGCCAGATTCCTCCTGCTTCCACTTCATCCACGGATTGGTATAATACCATTTTGAGAAATGCATTTGAACAGAACCATAATATATCCGTTTCCGGCGGGTCTGAGAAAGTATTGTATTTCTTCAGCGCCAGTTATTATACTGACCAGGGAATCGTAATAAATAATGATTATAAAAGATTTACTGTCCGTTCAAATGATGAATTCAAAATCAGCAAAGTATTTCAGTTGGGCATTCAGTCATCATTTTCGAGCAGCAATACACAGAATGGATTCAACAATATCAATGTGGATTCCAATGGAAATATCGGTACGGCCTTCAACGACGCTTATCGTGCAGCGCCCATTATTCCCAGTGTAGTAAATGGTAAATATGGAAATACCTCTGCTTATCAGAATGTGGGTAATCCCGTTCTGGACATGACTGATAATGCAGTTTCTGTTACCAATAACCGCCTGCAGGGAACAACGTACCTCAATATCAAACCCGTCAGCTGGCTTACGTTCCGGTCTGTATTGGGAGGTGATTTACAAAATTCTCCAGCGCATATTTATAATTATCAGTTCAACCCGGATGAGACCACTTTTATTGTCGCAGGTGGCAATCAGTATAACACCCATAGTAGTCTGACGCAGAAAAATACGCAATCATTCAGATGGGTCTGGGATAATATTCTGACTTTCTCAAAAACTTATGGTCAGCATTATTTCAACCTGATGGTTGGTACAACAGCAGAAAAATTTTCTTCGAACTGGTTTTTAGCCAGCCGAAAAGACGTTCCTTCAGATCCCAACCTCTGGTATATCGGCAACGGAGATGCAAACACTTCTCAAAATGACGGAAGCGGAGATGCATGGGCAAGAAATTCATACCTCGCCAGGCTGAACTATGCATTCGAAGACAAATATTTACTGACGGGTACTTTTCGCCGGGATGGCAGTTCCAGGTTCCCAATACAAAATCGCTGGGGGAATTTTCCATCTGTAGGAGTGGGCTGGGTTATCAGCAAGGAAGACTTTATGGTGAACCAGAAAATTTTCAACTACCTGAAATTGCGAGGCAGCTGGGGGCAGGTTGGTAATGACCAGATACCAACGGATGCTTATACAACAACTGTCTCTTTGAATCTACCCTATGCGTTTAACGGGTCTAACGGCGCAGCAACTAACGGAGCCCAGATCAACCAGATCAAGGATCCGAATATAACCTGGGAAACGACCGAGGAATATGATGCAGCGATCGAATTTGCAACACTGGATTCGCGTTTGTCCGGCGAAGTAGATTACTATAATAAGAAAGTTAAGAACGCATTAATCTATGTAAAGATTCCATCTACAGTCGGAGATGTGGACGGCCAGGTTCTGACCAATGCCGCGAACATTCAAAATGAAGGCTGGGAAGTTCAATTAAACTGGAAGGATAAAATCAACGGCAATTTTTCATACCATATCGGAGCCAATGCAACCTTCAATACGAATACTGTTATTGGTCTGAACGGGGGCCAGCCACTGCCCGATGCGGGTATTGGTGCTTCCCAGGGTTTTATCACGCGTACAGACAATGGACAGGCGGTGGGTAGTTTTTATGTATTGAAGATGCTTGGTGTATTTCAATCGGATGCAGAAGTGACCAGTTACGTAAATAAAAGCGGAATTATCATTCAGCCATCCGCACACGCAGGTGATTTAAAATACCAGGATACAAACGGAGACGGAAAGATTGATGATAATGACCGCATTTATGCAGGAGCTTATCAGCCAAAAGTTTATTTCGGATTCAACGCCGGACTGAATTATAAAAGATGGGATTTCACTTTCGATATTTATGGCAACCTGGGAAACCAGGTATATAATGGTAAGAGAGCCGTCCGTGTTGCAGGAACAGATAATATAGAAAGAGACATGGCGTATAATCGGTGGACCCCGATCAACCATTCCATGACACAACCGGGCGCGAATACCGGCAACCAGCTGGCATCTACTTATTTTATTGAGTCCGGATCTTTTATCCGCATCAATAATATCACACTGGGTTATACATTTTCATCACCGGCATTGGAAAAATATAAGATAGTCAGCCTGCGCGTTTTTGCAACGGCACAGAATTTATATACCTGGAAAAAGTACAGTGGATTTACGTCAGAACTACCGGGTTCACCAACCGATTCCGGTATTGAGTTGAATGCATATCCGACCACCAGAACAATTTCAGGTGGAGTATTCTTAGGCTTTTAAATTAATTATATGAAAAAGCGAATCATATTTATTAACCTTATTTTTTTCTCAGGAGTCTTTTTTTCCTGCAGTAAAAGTTTCCTGAATGTTCCGGTACAGGGAGGCGAAACGACTGCGGCAGATCCGACGCTTGCGCAGAAATTAGTAACAGGAGTTTATCATAGTCTGATGCAGGGTGATTCCTGGGGGCATGGGGACGTTCATGGATTTGCATTTATTTCCGCTACCAATATTATGTCCGACGATGCGGACAAGGGAAGTTATCTGGGCGACCAGTCGGATGTTGTAGCGCCCATGGATGATTTTACATTAACATCCACCAATGAATTCGCGCTGACACTATGGAGTGGCCACTACAATGCGATCGGTGCAGCCAACCAGGCTTTACAAGCTTTACAAACAGCGTCCATCGATACAGCAACAAAAGTTGAACTCACGGCAGAAGTGCGCTTTATTCGCGGTTACCTGTATTTCAACCTGGTCAGGATGTTTGGGGGCGTACCCATTATTCTCCGGGTTCCCAAAGATGCAACGGATGCAAATACGGATCCTGCATTCCAAACGCGAGCCACTGATTCTGCTGTTTACAATACCCTGATCCAGGATCTGCAATATGGAGTGGATCATTTGCCGCTAAAAGCAGCGGCACAGGTCGGACATGCAACAAAAGGAACGGCGGAAGGAATTCTTGCCAAGGTTTATATGTATCAAAAGCAGTGGAAGAAATGCTTTGATCTTACAAATGACATCATCTCTTCCGGTCAATACCAGTTATTGAGTGATTATTCGTTGATATGGAGACAGGCATCGGAAAATAGTTCAGAGTCGATTTTTGAAATTGAAACCGGAGTGTTTAACAATGCAAATCTCAAAGTTGATAATTATACGGTTTGCCAGGGACCCCGCGTAGGTGGCCTGGGCGGATGGGATGATCTCGGATGGGGCTTTAACGGTCCTTCTGCTTCACTGATGAATTCTTATGAGGCAGGAGATGTACGCAAAGACGCGACGATTATTTTTATTGACAATTCCGGAACGCATAAGGGAACCGTCTTATGGGACGGCTTTCGCATACCGAGCTCAGATTCCTGCCAGAATTTATTTTATAACTACAAAGCCTATACGAGTAAAACAAAAGAAACATTCGCCGATCCGGCGGATAAGGACAGACCCAAAAATATCAGGATCCTCCGTTACGCCGATGTGCTTTTAATGAATGCAGAAGCAGCTTTGCAACCGGAGATAAATCAAACCGGAGTGGCCGCTGCAGATATTGCACCACTTCGTCAGCGGGCTCAGCTACCTCCAAAAGGGAGCCCTACCATCGATGACATCTGGCAGGAACGACATATTGAGCTGGCCATGGAAAATGACAGGTTCTGGGATATTGTGAGGCAGGGAAGGGCGGCACTGGTTATGCATGCTGCAGGTAAACCAAATTTTGTTGCGGGTAAAAACGAATTATTGCCAATCCCCAGCTCCCAGATTCAGTTAAGTGCAAATAAACTTACCCAAAACCCGGGATATTAATCAACGGTAAAAAATTCCTATTCTCTTTTATAAATATTAGCAAACAACAGTCATTCTCAAAAATTTAAAAACAAAATCTAGAATTATGAAACGATCAAAAAGTAAACTGGTAATTCTCTCCATTACCGCACTACTCGGGATTATTATTTTCAATGCTTGTTCAAAGAGCAGCAGTACTCCGCAATTGCCTCCGATTAACGGATATAATACATCGAATGATGTCGCTGCAGCAAATCTTTTGGCACACTGGACCTTTGATGGTACTAATAATGAAACCATTTCAGGAACCGCACCAACAACCACTACGGGTGCCGCATTTGGCACAGGCGTGAAGGGACAAGCTCTGGTGCTGACTAATGGATACCTGGTTTTCCCGACTATAACAAAACTGAGTGGTGCGAGTGCATTCCCCAGTGTAACAGTTAGCTGTTGGATAAATACCGATAACCGTGATACTCTTGCCAGTAGCGTATTTGCAATTACAAAGGCGACCAGTGCACAAACCGACTGGAACGATGGCCCTGTGAATGTATACGTGGAAACAGGTAAAAATCATTTGACATATGACGATACCCTGGTATTGCATTCTGCATTTGCAACTTATCCTGGCGGAGTTCGCGCCGGCGGTGATAACATCAATGATTATGGTGTGCGGGGAACTGATTTCCAGACTGTACTGGGAACAAAAAAATGGGTTCACTATGTAATGAGATACGATGGGGTCGGGTCTTTTATCGATGTGTTTGCAAATGGAGTTCGTGTTTCAAATAACAATTTCAGATTAAGAACCACAGGAAACCCTCCTGTCGGTCTGGGTCCCATTGTAAGCCCAACACCAACACAGGTTGTCATTGGTGGATGGCCCAACGCCGCTACAGGTTATACAGGTTCTGCCACTCAGGCATGGCAGGGATTATATGTGGGTTCTATTGATGAAATCCGTGTGTTCAGTTCAGCCTTGACTGATCTCGAAATCGGTTCTATTTACCAATTGGAATTAGCAGGTAGGTAGCATATACAGGGGAACGAACGTCCGTTCTGGCATCGTTCCCCATTTTTTTTGTGGCGTTCAATGACATTATGTGAAAAAGATTCTTTTTGCATCGATTGCGTTTTTGTATTTCTCCTGTTCCAAATCCAGTGGACCAACTCAAAATCCCGGCACATTTAAGGTGGAGTCATACACCGTTAATGGCGAGTATAAAGGGAATTCATATGCCAATCTCAAAACCATCACGCTGAGATTTGTTTTTACTGGCGGCGCCATTGATAAAAACAGCGTACAACCCAGCGTTTCAATAAATACTTTTGCAGGTGCTAATATTCCGACAACATTCACTTATGACAACGACAGCACCCTGGTCGTAAAACCTAATGCCACTCTCAGCCCGCTTACCGGTTATCGTTTTGTAATAGCAACTACATTGAAGTCGATACAAAATGCAACCCTTCAGGATCCCGTTGCCATCAACTTATTTACTCCCATCGATTCAACTGATAAATTTCCGCAGATCTCCGACAGTGCATTGCTGACCCTGGTTGAACAACAAACTTTTAAATATTTCTACGACTTCGGACATCCCATATCCGGCCTCGCCAGGGAACGGAATTCTTCCGCTGATGTTGTAACCACCGGCGGTAGCGGCTTTGGAGTAATGGCCCTGATCGTTGGTGTTCAAAGAAATTTTATCACGCGGGCGCAGGCACTTTCAAGAATCGATACGATCGTTAATTTTTTAACCAATAAGGCACAAAGATATCACGGGGCTTTCCCGCATTGGATGAACGGCGCTACCGGCGCGACCGTTCCATTCAGTCCGAATGATAATGGCGCCGATCTGGTAGAGACTTCTTATATGATGCAGGGCTTGCTCACTGCCCGGCAGTTTTTCAACAGCAGTGATCCCGCGGAAATTGCATTGCGCGGCAACATTAATAATTTATGGAACGGAGTTGAATGGAACTGGTTCCGGCAGGGCGGACAAAATGTATTATTCTGGCACTGGAGCCCGACGCTGGGCTTCATTATCAACCAGCCAATCAACGGATGGGATGAAGCCATGATCGTGTATGCACTGGCCGCATCATCTCCTGTCGATTCAAACCGCATTCCGAAAATCGTTTATGATAAGGGTTGGGCGAAGGATGGTACAATCAAAAACGGCGCTTCCTATTTTGGAATAACCCTTCCTCTGGGTGAACCCTATGGCGGCCCTCTGTTTTTTGCCCACTACTCATTTCTAGGCATCAATCCAAACAGTCTGACCGATGCCTATGCAGATTACTGGACACAAAACCAGAATCATTCTCTTATAAACTATAATTACTGCGTAACCAACCCGCAGAATTTTTACGGATACAGCGGCTCATGCTGGGGACTTACGGCGAGTGATGATAACAATGGATACTCAGCCCATTCCCCAACTAACGACGATGGCGTAATTACGCCGACAGCAGCCATCTCTTCATTGCCTTATACGACGACGCAATCCATGGATGCCCTGCGCTTTTTTTACTATAAACTCGGCGATAACCTTTGGGGAAATTATGGATTTACAGATGCATTTAATTTATCGAACTTATGGTTCGCCGGTACATATCTTGCAATTGACCAGGGACCGGAAATTATCATGATCGAAAATTATCGCTCCGGTCTTTTATGGAGCCTGTTCATGAGTAGTCCTGAAATTAAAACAGGCATGAAGAGCCTGGGTTTTCAATCTCCGAATCTGAATTAACCAATATGTCATATTTTCTTTCGAAAAAAGGAATCCTCACGCCAATTCTAACGCTGTTTGTCATTTTTTCCTATGCGCAATCTGCCTCCTCTACGACGGACGGCCGTCAACCGTCAACCGCCAACCGCCAACCGCTCTCCGACAGTGCGCTGCTCGACCTGGTGCAAAAACAAACATTCAAATATTTCTGGGACTTCGCTCATCCGGTCAGCGGCCTCGCGCGTGAACGCAGCAATACAACTCCTGCCTATGGCAACGAAGTTGTTACGCTCGGCGGCAGTGGCTTTGGCGTGATGGCGATCATCGTCGCAACACAACGCCATTGGATTTCGAGAGATACGGCTGTCAAACACTTATTGAAGTCCGTCAAATTCTTATATAAGGCCAGCAGTTATCACGGCATATTTCCGCACTGGCTAAATGGAGCAACGGGTGTCACTATCCCTTTCTCCCGGAAAGACGATGGCGCCGATATTGTTGAGACCGCTTATCTTTTTGAAGGGCTCCTTTGCGCGCGTCAGTATTTCAATCAGCAAACGCCTTTGGAAAATGAATTACGCGGCCGAATCAATGGACTTTGGGCAGAAGCCGAATGGAGCTGGCACCAGCGCGATCAGGGAAATTCTTATTACTGGCACTGGAGTCCGAATAATGGCTGGAGCATGAATAACGAAATCCGCGGCTGGAATGAATGCCTGATTGCCTACGTGCTGGGTGCGTCATCCCCTACTTACCCGATATCAGAAAATGTATACCGTAAATGCTGGACCGAGAGTAATCATTTTATCAACGGAAAGGAATATTACGGCATCAAACTGCCCCTGGGATTTCCTTATGGCGGACCTCTTTTCTTTACCCACTTTAGTTTTATGGGATTGAATCCGCACCTGCTTAAAGACGAATATGCCGATTACTGGGAACAGAATTTAAACCACACCCTGATCAACTACAAACATTGCGTAATCAATCCCAATCATTTTAAAGGATACGGAGAAAACTGTTGGGGTCTTACTGCCAGCGATACTTACGATGGTTATAATGCCCATTCACCGGACAATGACTTCGGAACAATCAGTCCGACTGCCGCGCTTGCTTCCTTTCCATACACACCTGAATATTCCATGAAGGCGCTGAAACATTTTTATTTCGACCTGGGAAATAAAATCTGGGGACCCTATGGGTTTGTGGATGCTTTCAACGAAAGTAAAAACTGGTATGCCGACAGTTACCTGGCCATCGATGAAGGTCCCATCGTAGCCATGATTGAGAACTACCGCTCCGGCCTTTTATGGAATTTATTTATGAGTTGCGATGAAGTGCAGCAGGGTCTTCAAAAATTAGACTTCCAGCGACCTATTAATAAATAACGACAATGAAATTATTTAAACATTTCCTTTTCATCATCTGCATTGCAATTTCCGTTCAGAGCTTCGCACAACCCTTTGCCGATGAGATCCAGGCTTTCAAAAATCAGGATAAATTAAATCCACCGCCCGCCCACTCTATTCTTTTTGTGGGCAGTTCTTCATTCAGGAAGTGGACGGACGTGAGCAATTATTTTCCGGGTTACACGATCATCAACCGTGGTTTCGGCGGATCCATTTTCCCTGACGTCATTCGCTATACCAACGATATCATTATTCCCTATCATCCCAAACAGGTGGTTATCTATTGCGGAGACAACGATCTCGCTTCTTCTGATGCCATCACAGCCGATTCCGTATTCGAGCGGTTCAGGGTTCTGTTCGAAATGATCCGGACCGGTTTGCCTGGCGAAAATATCGTTTACGTTTCTATTAAGCCCAGCCCAAGCCGCGCGCGATTAAAGGAAAAAATGGAAAAAGCCAACCTGCTTATTCAAACTTATCTTTCCATACAATCGAATGCAGCTTTCGTGGATGTTTATCATAAAATGCTGAACCCCGATGGTTCCATCATGACAGATATTTTTCTGGAAGACAACCTGCATATGAACGCAAAGGGTTATGCGATCTGGCAGAAAGCAATTCTTCCCTACTTATCAAAATAAACCAACATGAAAAAGGTCCTAACGATTTTCCTGACACTGATCTCGGTAACGCTGATCCGTGCGCAGGATGCCAAAATGAATGATTTTATCAGCAGTCTCATGACCAAAATGACTGTTGAAGAAAAAATCGGTCAGCTAAATCTTGTAATCCCCGGTGGCGCTGTTACAGGGACCGTGGTCAGCAAAGATGTCGACAATAAAATCCGCGCAGGAAAAGTGGGTGGCCTGTTTGGCATTACCGGTCCGGATAAAGTAAGGCAGGCGCAGGATATCGCTGTAAAAGATTCGCGTTTGCATATCCCACTGATTTTCGGTTTGGACGTGATACACGGACACAGAACAATGTTTCCGATTCCGCTGGGACTTTCCTGTACCTGGGATATGGACCTGATTGAAAAAACAGCTCGGACCGCTGCACGCGAAGCCAGCGCTGATGGATTGGCCTGGGCTTTTTCCCCGATGGTAGATATCGCACGCGATCCACGCTGGGGAAGGGTTTCAGAAGGATCGGGAGAGGACCCGTACCTGGGTTCCCAAATTGCGGCTGCCATTGTACATGGTTATCAGGGGAAGGATCTGAGCAATAGTGAAACGGTCATGGCCTGTGTAAAACATTTTGCTTTATATGGCGGTTCAGAAGCAGGACGCGAATACAATACGGTTGACATGAGCAGGATCAAAATGTTCCAGTACTACCTGCCTCCCTATAAGGCGGCCATTGACGCAGGTTGTGAATCTGTTATGAGCTCCTTCAATGAAATTGATGGTATACCGGCCACGGGTAACCGATGGCTGCTGACAGATCTGCTACGCAATCAATGGAAATTTACCGGCATGGTCGTTTCTGATTATACTTCACTTAGCGAAATGGAAGCACACGGCATGGGTGACCTGTCGACGATATCCGCACTCGCGCTGCATGCAGGGCTGGATATGGATATGGTGAGTGAAGGTTATCTGAACACGTTGAAAAAAAATCTGCAATCTGGGAAAATAACACAGAAGGAAATTGACCAGGCCTGTCGCCACATACTGGAAGCAAAATATAAACTCGGATTATTTAAAGATCCTTATAACAGGATGAATACAGAAAGAGCGGTTAAAGAACTGCTCTCACCGGATAATCGTAAACTGTCCCGCGAAGTGGCGGCACATAGTTTTGTGTTACTGAAAAATAACGATCAGCTACTACCATTAAAAAAATCCGGAACCATTGCACTTGTTGGTCCGCTCGCAGACAATCACCGGAATATGCTGGGTACCTGGTCCGTATCGGGCGACCCGTCAAAGTCTGTCACCGTGATGGAGGGAATAAAAAATGTGGCGCATGATGTAAATATTATTTATGCCAAGGGAGCGAATATCTCTGACGACAGCATCCTGGTGTTCCGCACCAACAAGCTGGGTGTTGAAATTGAACCTGAAACCAGAACAGCGGAAACCATGATAGACGAAGCCGTTGCAGCAGCAAACAAAGCAGATTTGGTGGTGGCCGTAGTTGGTGAGGCTGCGGACATGAGCGGAGAATCCTCGAGCCGCGGAGAAATCACGATACCCGAAAGCCAGGAAACTTTATTAAAGGCCCTGGTGAAAACAGGTAAACCGGTGGTCGTCGTGTTGTTCAACGGAAGACCGTTGATACTCAAATGGGAAAATGATCATGTGGGTGCAATCCTGGATGCCTGGTTTCCCGGAACAGAAGCCGGCAATGCCATCGCGGATGTACTGTTCGGAGAATACAATCCATCCGGAAAATTATCCATGACCTTTCCCGTTAACCAGGGTCAGATCCCTATTTATTATAACGCAAAAAATACCGGCCGTCCCTATACTACCGGTGATGCCAACACGAAGTTCAAATCGGATTATTTGGACATGACCAACGATCCGCTGTATCCTTTCGGATATGGCCTGAGTTATACAAAATTTTCATACAGCCCCGTTAACCTCAGCAATTCAAATATTTCTCCGTTAATCCCGGTATCGGTTAAACTAACGGTCACCAATAGTGGAAATTACGAAGGGGAAGAAACCGTTCAACTGTATATCCGGGATATGGTCGCGACGGTTACACAGCCGGTAAAGGAGCTGAAGAAATTCCAGAAAGTATATCTGAAGAAGGGTGAAAGTAAAGAAGTCAGTTTCACACTGACTACAGAGGATCTGAAATATGTAAACAGCGATCTGAAATGGGTGTATGATCCCGGTGCATTCAAAGTATTTGTCGGAGGTAATTCGCGGGACGTAATGACTGCGGATCTTTTAGGTGTTGGGCCTAAAGCTCAAAGCCTAAAGCCTAAGACCAATTCAAGCTTAAAGCAAAAAGCCAAAGACTGAGTAAGCCCGTACAAGCCTAACGCTTAACGCCTAAAACTAATACAGGGTTAAAGCAAAAGGCGAAAGATTGATTTTCCGGTGTATATGAAAATTAAATAAATAAAATAAATTACAAATTGCCTGAACCACTCTGTAAAGCATTAAGAGTTCTAGCCCTGTATTGGTCTTAGGCTTTAGGCTTTGGGCTTTAAGCGTATAAAATGGAAAATGTAAAAAATATAATCTTCGACCTAGGTGGCGTGATAATGGACATTGATGTAAAGCAGACCCTGCATGCTTTTACAAAGTTGGGAATAAAAAATGTCGAGAATTACTTCGGGCATGGGTTCGCTGCATCTTTTTTCAGTGATCATGAAGCCGGAAGATTATCGGACGAAGACTTTCTCAAGGAAATAAAAAAACTGATTACCGGCGAAGCCAGCGATGAAGACGTCATTAATGCCTGGAATGCCCTGCTCCTGCGTTTTCCCCCGGAAAGGATAAATCTGCTTAAAGAATTAAAATCCCGCTACCGGATTTTTCTTTTCAGTAACACGAATGCCATTCACTATGACAAGTTCAGTGAGATTTACAGGGATACATTTTCAGGCGAACTGGAAGACCTGTTTGAAAAAGCCTATTTTTCTCATTCTTTGGGACACCGCAAGCCAGACCCAACCGGATTTGAACTGATTATTGAGGAAAATAAACTGGATCCGAAAAAAACTCTTTTTGTGGATGATGCCTTTATCAATGTGGAAGGCGCCATAAAAACAGGTTTGAAAGGGCTTTACCTACCGCCGGGGTTCTATATCACGGATATACTGTGGTGAGAGGGTTGACAGTTGACAGTTGACAGTTGGCAGTTGGCAGTTGGCAGTTGGAAATTGACGGTTTACAGTTGGCCTCACTTCCATTCTTCCATACTTCCATACTGTAACTTCTGGCCCTTGGCCAGAATTTACTTGACTTCCTCAAAATCAATGTATTCCCCCACTTTTGAAGTCCCCGAACCTGAACCAGGGCTTTGACCGTTTTGCGTTGAGCGTTCAGCGTTTTGCGTTGAGCGTTGAGCGTTTTGCGTTGAGCTTTGGTGATCTTCCTGACCAGGTTGTTTGTTCATGGCGTTGAACTGCTGGCGAACATGGCTGGTGGTCCGGATTACCGGAATCAGGAAGCCCGCGATAAAGCGATATAACAGGTAAAATAATATGGCGAGGACGAAAACATTCATAAAATGCAAAATTAGGACAGCTGCGGCAGAATCCCTGTTAAAAACTGAGGGTAATTTAAATAGCATATTTGGGTGAAATCGAATAAATCCGTTAAATTTGCAGCCGGTATAGTGAAACAAAAGGAAGGGAACGCAATCGTTCCCTTCTTCTTTTCATATGGATAAGGAAACCCAAATTGAAAGCATTCGGAAAATGATCGAGGAAATCCTCGTTGAGGAACCGGTTTATTTCCTGGTGGACCTTCGGATCAAACCGACAAATAATGTAAAGGTTTTTCTGGATGGGGATTCCGGCATCACAATTGAGAAATGTGTTCAGGTAAACCGAAAACTCTATAAGAAACTGGAAGAAGCCGCATTTTTTCCTGCCGATGATTTTTCGCTGGAAGTTTCTTCTGCCGGACTGGATGAACCTCTGAAATTGCTGCGTCAGTATAAAAAGAATATTGGCCGCCAGGTAGAGGTGCAGTTCCAGGATGGTTCACTGAAAGAAGGTCTGTTAATGGCTGTGAATGAAGAGGGCATTGTGCTGGAAGTGGCTACTGGTAAGGTTTCTAATGGAAAATTGCAACCGAAGAAAAAGGAAATAAGTTCGCATAGTTTTTTATTTAACAATATAAAATCAACAAAGATCCAGATAGTTTTTTAGCTGGACCAATAAAAAGGAAGCCATGGCAAGTATCAATTTAATCGAAGCTTTCCAGGATTTTAAGGAAGCCGAAAATATTGACCGTCCTACCATGATGAAAGTGGTAGAAGACGTTTTTAAAACCCTGCTGCGCAAAAAATACGGCAGTGATGAGAATTTTGACGTAATTGTGAATGCTGAAAAGGGAGACCTTGAAATCATGCGGAGGCGAACGATTGTTGAGAATGGTGCAGTGGAAGATCCTTTGGCGCAGATCGCTTACAGCGATGCCGTCAAACTGGAACCGGACTATGAAGTTGGAGAAGACCTCTACGAAGAAATCGAAATCCTCGATTTCGGCCGCCGGGCAATCCTGGCAGCAAAACAAACTCTTGCCAGCCGCATCGGGGACCTGAAAAAAAATGTACTCGTTAAAAAGTACAGCGAGCGTATTGGTGAAATCATCAATGCAGAAGTTTACCAGGTCTGGAAAAAAGAAATTTTGCTTTTAGATGAAGAAGGCAATGAACTGATTCTTCCCAAGTCAGAGCAAATACCCCAGGATTACTTCAAAAAAGGAGAAAGTATCCGGTCCGTGGTCAAGAAGGTGGACATGAAGAACAATTCCCCGGTGATCATTCTTTCCCGTACCAGTCCCCTGTTTCTGGCCAAGCTGCTTGAAATAGAGGTACCTGAAATTTTTGACGGCCTGATCGTCATCAAAAAAATCGTACGTGAGCCCGGTGAAAGAGCTAAGGTGGCTGTGGAATCCTATGATGACCGGATTGATCCTGTCGGAGCCTGTGTAGGGATGAAAGGAAGCCGTATCCATGGGATTGTGCGGGAACTGAAAAACGAAAATATAGACGTTATCAATTACACGAATAATATCCAGTTGCTGCTCCAGCGTTCCTTAACGCCATCCAAGATTACCAGCATGGACATAGACAGCGAAAAGATGCATGTAAATGTCTATTTAAAACCAGACCAGGTTTCGCTGGCGATCGGAAGAAAAGGGGTGAACATTAAATTGGCCCAGGAGTTGACTGGATATTCAATTGATGTATTCAGGGATAATGAAGGAGAGACAACAGAATTCGATATCGACCTGGATGAATTCAGCGATGAAATTGAGACCTGGATCATTGATGAACTGAAAAGAATTGGCTGCGATACGGCCCATAGTGTGTTGGATCTGTCAGTGGAAGAACTGGAGCGCAGAACCGATCTGGAAAAGGAAACTATTGAAGAAGTACGTCGCGTACTGAAAGAAGAATTCGAAAAAGAATAAACCTATAATCATGATTTTATGATTACGGGAGTTCTTCATTATAAATTATTTATAACAACATGACGCTGGTCCATGGACGGACCGGCAGTTCATGGACACAATTCATATGGCAGAAACGACAACACCACG
>Ga0209863_10000624_pt1 | contig 16510 bp, 16 predicted proteins | sample OrgsoiDNA2013046_FD_185796 | JGI IMG/M metagenome (GOLD analysis project Ga0209863, IMG submission 185796) | Permafrost soil microbial communities from the Arctic, to analyse light accelerated degradation of dissolved organic matter (DOM) -... | ecosystem: Environmental > Terrestrial > Soil >...
ATGGTTATCCCAAGGAAGATGTAACTCGGCAGCAAGTCCGCCGCATCGAGATGCACCAGCATCTCCAGCACCGCCAAGGCCTGCGATTGCGCCGTGTACACCACGGGCACGCCCCGCGAATTCCAACGCCCGCCATAGAGACGGGCGCCTTCCCCGTCAAAGGCCTGGCTCGTCGGGTACTTGTGTTTAACGATGCGCCAAGCGGTTACGCTCATGACGCTGGGCTCAGGAGATAACCCCGTGTTCGAGTCGACCGATAAGGTCCTCAACCTCCCGCGCTCCCAGCTCGGTGCGCGCGTAGGCGAGAGGTGTCTTCCCTTCAAGCGCCTTCCGCGGTGCGGTGAGCCAGCGCAGAGCAGCCTCGTTGTCGCCCTCGAACAACTCAACAGCCAGTTCAAAAACGGTGCCCAGGCGCAACAACCTCTCCGATTCTTCCGGCGTAAACTTTCCCTTCGACCTGCGCCGAGCCAGCGTGCGCTCCGGAATCCCCACTAGGCCCGCCAAAGCCGACCCGGGCAACCCGCTACGCGATTCCAGCGTGTGCAAGGTTTTGAAGGAGAACCCGCGTTCCACCTGCTCAATCAATTCTGCTGAACTCGACGCTCTCAACCCCAGACTGGAACCCCGCTCTCCTCGCGGGGGTTCTGAGATGGCCGGCGTAGCGAACGGCGCCACATTGAATTGGTTCATAGAGTCCCCTCTCAACAACTCAAGCCTACTACGAATAAGCCACATTGTCCAATATTCCACGCCAAATGCCGACACACTTTAGACGTATCCAGCCGCCCCTCCCTCGGCACGAGTCGACCTAACCCATCATCGCTGCCGCACATGGCTCCCCTATTGCATCAGAATCAGCCTTGGAATAGCCTGAAAGAGCTCTCGCGGTTCTCCCTGCCTCCACCGGTTCCCTGGCCGAATTCTGGCGGAATGCTGTGTTTGATGTGCAAGATGGCGGGGTTGAGGAAAAGTAGCCACTATCTATGGTGTTTGCTGCTTGACCCGACAGCCCTTCCCCTTTACATTGAATTCACGTTTTTTCCTCCCAGCCGGGGCCTAAACTAGCAAGGCGCAATGTATTTCGGCAGAAAGGTATCTGAGTGGTAACGGTAGGCACCCCAGCCGCCGATACATTCTCATCGCCCGCAATCTAAGGAGCCCAAGTTGCTGAAGCTAAAGAAGTTGCAAATCCTGGGATTCAAGTCGTTCTGCGACCGCACGGAACTCAAATTCCACGGCGACGGCCTCGCCGCAATTGTCGGCCCCAACGGCTGCGGCAAGTCCAACATCTCCGACGCCATCGCCTGGGTTCTGGGCGAGCAGTCGGCGAAGTCTTTGCGCGGTGGCCGCATGGAAGACGTCATCTTCGCCGGCACCCGCGAGCGCAAGGCCTTGGGCATGGCCGAGGTTTCGCTGACCCTGATCGATCCGGAAGTCTACGACGGCCCTGCCGTTAGCGCCGAGCCCGAAATTGAGATCGAGAACGACCTTCCCGAGAATGATTGGGATGAGGCAGCCGAACGCCAGCAGGCTCATGAGGAAGCCGAGCAGGCGGCGGACGATCTTCAGCCCGGGAAAGTGTTGAATCCAACCGAAGAAATGACTGCCGCGGAATCGCCCAACGAAGTCGGCGTGGCCGTCGCGCAACACGAGCCCGAAGCGCACTTTAGCGAAGCGAAAAGCACGTCCCCGCTCGTGGTGCTCAAAATTCGCCGCCGCAAGCTCAAGCCGCAGACATTTCATGCCGGAGAAATCGCTGTGACCCGCCGTCTATTCCGCAGCGGCGACAGCGAATACCTGCTGAACGGGAAGGCCTGCCGTCTGCGCGACATTCAAGAGCTCTTCATGGGCACCGGCCTCGGACCGGAATCCTATGCGCTAATCGAGCAGGGCCGCATCGGCCAGATTCTTAGCAGCCGTCCTCACGACCGCCGGGCGATTATTGAAGAGGCAGCCGGAATCACAGGGTTCAAGACCAAGAAGCGCCTTTCCGAAGCGCGCCTCGAAGAATCCAAGCTCAACCTCGCCCGCATCAACGACATATTTGAAGAAGTGACGCGGCAAATGAATTCGCTCAAGCGCCAGGCCTCCAAGGCCGAGCGCTACGGCAAACTGCGCGACGAAATGCGCGCCAAGCTGAGAGTTGTATTGGCCAGCAAGTTTGCGCTGATCGAAGAAGAGAGCCGCGAACTACAAACGCAGATGACGACGCTCGCCGAGGAAATGCGCGCCGGAACGGAAGCCCTGCACGGCATGGAGACCGAACAAACCGAGCGCATGCAACGCGGCTACGCCCTCGAAGACGAAGTCCGTCAAACCCGCGACCGCCTCGCGGCGATCTCCATGGAGATGGATCGCGCCCAGGCCCGCCAGCGCACCAACGAAGAGCGCTGCGCGGAGCTGGTGATGCGCGCCGCGTCAGCCGCCTCCGAACTCATGGACGCCGACGTCCGCTTCGCCGCTCTAGCCACCGAACGCGATGCCAATCGTCAGATTCTCGAATCCGCGTCCGGCGAACTCGCGATTGCCCAGCAGGAACACGCCGACAGCCGCACCGCCGCCATGACCGCCGTCGCCGAAGTTACCGCCCTGGAACAGCGCCGAGAAGAGTGCCGCGTCGCCATGCTCGAAGCCGCCTCCGCCATCTCCAACCTGCGCAATCAGATGACGCAGGCGGAAGAACGCATTGCCGCGCTGGATCGCGAAAACCTCCGCATTCAGACGGAAATGACGACCTCCAATTCCCAGCTCACCACGTTCGGCGGCCAGCGCGGCCAGACATCCCTCACTTTCGAATCGGTAACGCAAAAAGTCCACGGCCTCAACCACGAAATCGGCCAGGTCCGCCTCCTGCTAGAACAAAAGCGCTCCGCCGAAACCACTTCGAAAGCCCGTCTCGATTCCCTGCGCGCCGAATACGCCACCGCCCTGGGCCGCAAAGGGTCGCTCGAAGCGCTGATCGCCGAACACGGCTACTCCACCGAATCCGTCCGCAACCTGTTCCAATCCGGGGCCATGCAGGGCGATCACGCCCCCGCCGGAGTCCTGGCCGATTTCCTCGAAGTCGACCCCCGCTACGAACGCGTAGTCGAAGACTTCCTCCGCGACGAGCTCAACTACATCGTCGTCAAATCCTGGGACACCGCCAACGAAGGCATGCGCCTGCTGAAGTCCGATGTCGACGGCCGCGCCACGTTCTTAGTTCACCCCAACGACTCGCAAGCTAAGTTCTCGTTCATCCTCGATGAAGCCACACGCCACGAACCCACCAACCACGCGGTCGTCCCGATGAAGAATTGCATTCGCGTCTTGAACGGTTTCGGCAAGTCGCTCGAGGTAGTTCTGCCGAAGCTCGGCAACGGCTTCATCGTTCCCGAGTCTTCCCTGGCCCGCGATCTCGCGCTCAGCAATCCCGACGCATTCTTCCTCTCGCAAAGTGGCGAGTGCTTCCACAACGTGACGGTGACCGGAGGCCGGCAGCGTACCGAAGGCCCACTGTCCATGAAACGCGAACTCCGCGATCTCCTTCGCCAGATTTCTGAACTAGAACACACGCTGCGCACCGAAGAAGGCCGCGTGATGTTGCTGGCCAAAGAGATTAAAGAGCTCAGCGGTCTGCTCGACCGCCTCGATGTCGAATGCCGCGACGCTGAAAAGCAAGCCATGACCTCCGGCCACATGCTCCAGCAGCTCGACAACGAACTCTCCCGCACCCGCGACCGCCTCGCCACCTGCGAAAAGGAAACGACCCGCCTAGCCCAGGAGCGCGCCACACAAGTCACAACCATCGAAGACCGCAGCCACCAACTCTCCGCGCTAGAAGAGCACCGCAGCAAGCTCGAACTGGAAATGGCCTCCGCCCTCGAAATCCTCACCGCGCTCAGAGAAACCCGCGACCGAGCCGTCCACACCGTTTCCCAGAAAATGGCCCGCGTCGCCTCCCTCGAAGAGCGCCACCGCTCTGCCACCGCAGTTCTCGAGCGCATCGAGTCCATGGTCGCCGAGATGGCCGCCCGCTGCACCGCTCTCAGAGCGCAAGTCGACTCCGCAGCCGCCGAGAAACAGCAGCGCGAAGCCGAAAACGTTCTACTAGCCGAACAGCTAGTCACCCTATCCACAGAAAAAGCCTCCTCCGAAGAGCGCGTCAACGCCCTGCAAGACGAATCCACCCAAATCCGCGCCCGCATCACCGAACTCGAAGAAATCATCCGCACCGCCCGCCAAACTCTCGACGCCGCCCGCGACCGCCGCGGCGAACTGGCCGCAGCCTCCGCCAAGCTCGAATCCGACGCCGAGCACATGGCCGAAACCTGCCTCCAGGAACTCAACACCCCGCACCAGGACCTCCTGGCCGACGCCGACCTGGCCCGCGTCACAGGCGACGAACTCACCCAGGAAGACGAACTCTACCGCCAGATGCGCACACGCCTCGAAAACATGGGCCCCGTTAACATGATGGCCCTCGAGGAATACAAAGAAAGTTCCGAGCGCCACGCCTTCCTCGAAGCGCAACGCAAAGACCTCTACGACGCCATCGAAAACCTGCGCAACACTATCCGCGAAATCGAAACCGTATCCCGCGAGAAGTTCCAGGAAGCCTTCGCCAAAATCAACGAAAATTTCTCCACCATCTTCACCAAGCTCTTCAACGGCGGCCAAGCCTACATGCGCCTAACCGACGAACTCAACACCGCCGAAAGCGGCATCGATATCGTAGCCTCGCCTCCCGGCAAAAAGCTGCAAAACGTCCTCCTACTCTCCGGCGGAGAAAAAGCGCTCACCGCCATTTCCCTGCTCGCCGGCATCTTCCAATTCGCCCCCAGCCCGTTCTGCATCCTCGACGAAGTCGATGCCCCCCTCGACGAAGCCAACGTCGGCCGCTTCACCGAACTGATTAAAGAGATGAGCATCAAAACCCAGTTCGTAGTCATCACCCACAGCAAGAAAACCATGAGCGCCGCCCCCGTCCTCTACGGCGTGACCATGCAGGAGCCCGGCGTTTCAAAACTGGTTTCGGTCAGGTTTGGCGCGACGGCGTAGGCATTAGCGATCTGGGAAGAGCAAATCTCCCGAGGTGTGTGATGGGATTAGATGCTCTCGTCTTCTGCGATTGCGTTGAAAAAAAGCGTCTGCGAATTCCTCACCCTTATCCGCGACTACTTTACGTTCGAAGTAACGGGTCACCTGATATTCGTTCCAAAAACCTCGCCAAACTCGAAAAGCACGATGAATGGATGGAACTACCTCCATGTAAGCACGATTCGATGATGGTGGGCGGTTCCTGCCTCGGCAATATAGGTCTTGTTGACCATGTAAGCAGTGTTTTGCTGGCAGTACTGAGACCCCCTCTCCCAACGTGTCCCGTGTTGCTGGGAAAGGTACTTTACGACGGCGGCCATACAGTCCGCAACCTCGTTAAGTGGTTTGATTATGTTTTTGATGAAAACAGGTTTGCGGAACAGCTCAGCGCACAAATCATCCGAACTTACAAACCCATATACGACAAACATCGCGCCCGAAACAAGAGCCTGTTGCGGCAACAAAAGCAAGAACAGAGACTGTTTGACCGCAGTATCGTAGCGCACCGAGCGGCAACTCTGAAGCATTGGACAAAGCAGTAGGGGATGCAAAGAACTTGTTCCACAAACAGGAGTTCATCAGCAAATGTAAAGAATACGATGAAGCCGTCTGTAAGATTAAAGAATATTTGAATTACCCTGACTTCAACTTCGACTATGGACAGTGGCACGCGTTTTTGAATATTCTGCAGTTTGGAAACCTAAGGCCGCTTCACCGCAGCAAGCGGCAGCTAATCACAAAGATGAAGGAAGTGGGGGCAGCATTCCGGATCCTCGTTGACGACTCTCGTAAGATCGAAGCTCGGATGCAGGCAGTTCTCTCGGGTCCCGCCAAAGTCAAGGGCATTGGACTGAATGTGATCACGAAAATCCTTACAGCGCATGATGGAAAGAGTTGGCCGGTATATAACCAGCGGGTGCAGGGCGTCCTCGAGAAATACGGCTACGGCATCCCAAGGGGAGCCGGAAAGGCTGAAAAGTATCTGGCTTTCGCTAAGCTGATGCAGCGGTTCGTTCGAGAGACTGGGGCAAGAGATATGTATGCCCTTGACCGGTTCTTCCTAGATAGTTCGCGTTCCAAACGCGACTAACCTCCGGGGGCTGGCCCACCCTTCGGCGTGGCTCTCACTTCCCAAAGCGAAGCTCGGGTGCCCAATCCTTGCGCTTTTTGCAAGGGTGGGTGGCGATACTGCTGATGCAAACTGACTCGCGCTAGGCTTTCCGCTCGTCTAGCGCCTCCCTGTTGCTTTCGGTAGACTTAGATATATGTCCAACGCTTCCACGCAGGAGAAGCAAAAGGCTCACGCGTTGATCGAACTCATGGCTCCTAATTAGGTCGCCGCCGTGGTCGCGTTGCTCGAAGTCATGCTCAATCCGCTGGCCCGCACCCACGCCAACGCCCCTTACGACGACGAACCGATCAGCGTAGAGGAAACCCGCGCGGTTGCCACATCCATCGAGTGGCTGAAGGACAATGAGGGCGTTCCTAACGAAGAGGTCTTCGCAGACTTCGGCCGTAGCATCAAAGACTTCGAGCGCATGGGCCGCACGCCGTTGGTCGGCCAGAATGATCGCTCGGAATTGTGTGACAATAGTGCATGAGGGTGAGACTATGCCTTCCACCAAAGAACACGCCCACGAACTGATCGACCAGCTTCCGCCGACGCAGCTCTCCGCTGTCGTCGGACTGCTCGAAGCCATGCTCGATCCCGTCTCTCGCGCCATCGCCAACGCCCCCATTGACGACGAACCTCTCTCCGCCGAAGACGAGAAAGCGCTTGGGGAGGCGCAGGCATGGTCAAAGCAGAACAAGAGCATTCCCCACGAGCAGGTCCTGTCCGAACTTGGCATCACTCAGGAAGAAATCCGCCCGTATAAGTTCGATGAATCGAAATGAAGCGGATCGTCTGGACCGCGCAGGCCCAGAGCGATGTCCGCAGCCTCAGCAGACCCACCGCCATGCAAATTCTTGCCGCATTGCACCGCTTTGCGGAATCGGGCGCGGGCGACGTGAAAGCCCTGCAAGGCAGAGAAGAACTGCGACTGCGCGTTGGCGACTACCGCGTGTTTTTTGTGTGTCCCGAACCTGATGCCATCGAGATTCGCCGCGTTCGGCACCGCAGCGAAGCTTATCGGTAAACCGCGCTGGACTGCCGTTCCGTTGCGGGAGCCATCCACCCCGTCCTCTACTGAAACGGGTTCACAATCCGCACCCCATCCATCGCCCTGGCATCCTGCATGTCTTCCGTAAGCAGAACACTGCATCCAGACTGTCGTGCCGACCGCAGGACCAATGCATCCCAAAACGACATTCCATGCAAGCGGTGAAGGTCGATGGCCGCAAGAATGTCCGCGACTTCCGGTGTGGCGACATCAAACTCGGCCAGCAGCTCCACTTTCCGGCGTGCAATGCGCGCATCCACCTTCAACTTGCGCGTTACGGTGACGAAATACTCTTGCAGCACTTGCAGAGAAACCACGCCGGTCCCGGCACGGCGATGTTCGGCCATGAGCTCGAGTGCGCGTCGCTGCTTGGCGGGAGTGGCCCGGTCGTCGGCGTAGATCAGAACGTTGGTGTCAAAAAAACTACGCGCGCGGTTGCTGGGCGGGCTGACTCTACTTGCGCTCATGAATCTCGTCGCGATCAAAGCGCCAGCCGCGGGAGTGGCCTTGCCCCGATAAGCTCTTGAATTCCTCGATGCTGCGCTCGGGATCGTCGCCGCCGACTAGTTTTTGCAGGTAGTCGCGAATGAGTTGATTCAGGCTCTTCCCCAAGGCGCGAGCCTTCTTGCGGGCGCGGGCGACCAACTGCTCGTCGACTGAGAGCGTGACGTTCATGCACACAGTATACGTGTCCACATATACTGTGTCAAACTGTTGGGAACTGCCCCCGGTGCCTATCCTTAGTGCGTTTCTTGTGGAGCCGGTCCTAAGCGGGGGAGCGGTGGTTAGCGGTATCGCCGAGGCGTCAAGTATTGTTTCTCTTACTGGAACAAATCTCACTCCCTCACCTGGATCTCCATGGGATTGTCATTCCGAGCATAGCGAGGAATCTGCTCTTGCTCGAGCCGCGGAGTTTAGATTCTCTTCGCCACGCTCGAGGGGGTATCGCGTCAAAACAAGGCGCTCGGAATGATAATCCTGGGCCGAGTTGGCCACTAAAAAGTCAACCAAAAAATCTCCCCCACCGCAGTTGACAAAATTTTCCCACCCATTAGAATCGTCGCTGCTTTTTCTCGTAAAATTGAGTCATGCCTCAACTTCTCGATTCCGTCCTTCTCACCACCAAATTCCCTGACTTAAACCTGCGCGCCAGCGGCAAGGTGCGAGATGTCTATGACGTCGGCCCCGACCATTTGCTCTTCGTCGCCACCGACCGCATCTCCGCCTTCGACTACGTGCTCGCCACCGGCATTCCCAGCAAAGGCCGCGTGCTCACGCAGATGTCGATGTTCTGGTTTGAATTCCTGAAAGACGTAGTTGCCAACCACGTGGAAACGGCCAACGTGAGCGAGTACCCGGCGATCCTCCAGAAATACGCCGACCAACTCCAGGGCCGCTCCATGCTGGTGAAGCGCGCGGAGATGTTCCCCGTCGAATGCGTGGCCCGAGGCTACCTCTCCGGCTCTGGGTGGAAGGAATACCAGGCCAGCGGCAGCGTCTGCGGCATACCGCTGCCTGCTGGGCTGCGCGACTCCGATCAGCTTCCCGAGCCGATCTTCACTCCGGCCACCAAAGCCGAGACCGGCCACGACGAAAATATTTCCTTCGAGCGCATGGTCGGCATTCTGGGCGCCGAGCTTTCCGAGCAACTGCGCACCCTCACGCTCACCATCTACCAGAAAGCCGCCGACTATGCCCGTCAAAAGGGCATCATTATCGCCGACACCAAGTTCGAGTTTGGCCGCACGGCTGCCGGGATCACGCTGGCCGATGAAGTTCTGACGCCGGACTCCTCGCGCTTCTGGCCCGTCGATACGTATACTCCGGGCAAAGCGCAGAACTCTTACGACAAGCAATTCGTGCGCGACTATCTTGAATCGATAAAATGGAACAAGCAGCCGCCAGCTCCGGCACTTCCTGCCGATGTGGCCTCGAAGACCAGCGAAAAATATGTCGAAGCGTACCGCCGACTGTCTGGACGCGAACTGCATGGATAAGAGTTCTCCGAGCGCGCAGCAATGAACCTCTCCACGTTGAACGCGGCAGACTGGGTCATCCTCGCCATCATCGCGTTTTCCGTGGTCACGGCGGCCATGCAAGGCTTCCTGTTTGAAGTCATTTCCCTGGCCGGACTAGTTGTGGGATACTTGCTGGCCGCGTGGGAGTATCATCTCGTGGCGAACTGGTTTGCGCCGTATGTGAAGGCGCAATGGGTCGCGGATATTATCGCTTTCATCCTGATTCTGCTCGCCGTTACGATTCTGGCGGGAATCATCGGGAGGCTGGCGCGTTGGCTTGTGAAAGAAGTAGGACTGCACTGGTTTGATCGCATCCTTGGCGGAGCTTTCGGACTGGTGCGCGGCTGTCTGACAGCAGCGTTCGTGCTGCTCGGCTTTACAACCTTCAACCCGCAGTCGAATTGGCTCGAAGGCTCGCGGCTGGCGCCGTATTTTCTGGTGGTGGCCCACGGAGCTAGTTGGGTGGCGCCTTACGAAGTTCGGGCGCGTTTCCGGCAAGGTTCGGAGTTGCTGACAAAGTTTCAAGCGGGAGCAGGACAATCCGTGAAACACGCATCTCCTAACCGCTAAGAAGTCCCCGTTGCAGTACGACCTGGCAGTTTATTCCTGGCAGAACGACCCAGCACGACCGACATCAAACGAAAGGTACCCCGGTGAAAGACCAACTCGAAACCCTCGTCCTGCAAATGCACAACAGCAAGATCCTTTACTCCGAGGCGGTGCGCGAATTCAAGAAGCGCTTCATCCTGGCCGTGCTGGAAGAAAATAGAGGCAACCAGTGCCGCGCCGCGCGCGAACTGGGCATGCACCGGAACACCCTGAGCCGGACGCTGGCGGAACTCGACATTGATATGAAACCGCTTCGAGAGGGCGCCAAGCGCCCCTCCCGCAGCGCCCGCCCCATGAGCCAAGAGCGCAAAATGGCGCGATAGAAGTGCGGCGAGGACTCGGGTGAAATCCTCGGAGATATCGTCTCCCCAGCCAACGACCCGGAGGAGTGGGAGTCTCTCCGCGATTGAAGCTGCTGCTGGACACCCATATCTGGTTGTGGTCGGTCCTCCACCCGAAAAAACTAGGCAAACGCGTTTCGACAGAACTGAAGAAGGAAGACAACGAGCTTTGGCTGTCTCCAATGAACATCTGGGAGGCCCTAACGCTGAATTGCAAGGGCAGAATGCATCTCGCAGGAGACCTGGCTCAATGGCTGGCGCGAGCAACCTCCGGAATCACAGAAGCGCCCTCCACGCATGAAATCGCCCCGCTCGCCCGCCGATTGCCATTACACCAGGACCCCGCTGACCGAATTCTCGCCGCAACCGCAGGTGTCCTTGACCTGACGCTGGTAACCGCGGACAAGCGACTGCTTGAATTGAACAACATCCGGACAATGCCGAATCGTTAGGTGCTCTTACGAAGGAAAAGGGCAGCTCAAGAGCTGCCCTTAGACATTCTTTGCGGTCAATTCCTAGTGCGTCGGCTTGTGATGGACGGGAGGCTTTTTCGCGCCCGCCGGCGGGGCCGTCGTCAGCAAAGTCCCTGTGATCATCTGCATCACAAACGGCTTCGGAACGTAGCCGTCGGGGACGCCGCCGAACTTGAACTCTTCGCCTTCCTTCGGCGTCTGTTTCGCGGTCAGCGGTCCGGACATGGTCAGCTCGATATCGAACCTCTTCGCTTCAATATCATCCACGCTAGCCGCAAGCTGAATCTTCGGTGGAGCCTTGGCATCCGCGCCCGGCGTCACGGTGATGACGTTACCGATCATCTGCAACGGCTGCCCCTTGATCGCGTTCCAGACTTTATCCTTGTCTTCCTGCTTGCCTTCCGAAAGAACCAATTCCCACTCGGCGAAATCCATGTCCTTGGGCTGCTTCTTCTGCACAATATCGGCAGCCTGCTGTTCCGGAGTCGGGGGGACATATTTGGTGATCGTAGTGGCAAGGTCAGGCGGTGGTACTGTGGCGGTCTTGGCGGTCTCGAGCAACTGCGCCCAACCATCCTCGGCACCGTGGTATTTCATGTACTTGCTGTGGCCGAATTTGGCGATCTGATCTTTACCTTTCGGATCCGTCGAAAGGTCGGCAGCTCGAGCGATCCAGAACAAACCATTCGGCATGTCTTCCGGAGTCGCAGGCGGCAACGTAGAAATTGCCAGGGCATAGACGTCTTCCAGGCTGGTCGGGTTGCCGGCCACCGAGAGTTTCAGATACTTCTGGGCGTTCGCATAATCTTTGGTCTGCCAGGCGCTGTATCCGGCTACGTTGTTGAACAATTCCGTAAAGCTGGTCTTCTGCTTGTCGTAGTCGTCCTGCGAGACGCCGTCCGGCTTGGCATACGCTGCCAGGGCGGTCGCCCCGCGCTCAGCAAAGGACCGCGCGTTGGCCCAATCCCCAGCCGCCTTCTTCAAGTACGAGAGAATCGCCAGCGCCTTGATGTTGTTCGGATTCACCACCAGCAACCGCTGCGCAACATCCTCAACCTTGGCGGCGTTGTTGGTCTGCTGATACGCCTGCAGCAGAGCTTCCATCCCATCTTCCCGCACCACGCTGTTCGGATACGCTTGTGAAAACGCTTCCAATCCGCTGATCTTGGCGTTCACGTCGGTCGCCTGAATGGCGGCGACGTAGGCGTTATATTCCGCTTGGTCTTTGATCTCTTTCTTTTGAGTGGCTTGGGCCAGCGCGGTGGGTGCCGTGAGCGCCAGTGCTCCCAGTGTCAGCAGCATCAACGCCAGTATCTTCTTCATCAAAATGACTCCTCCGTGAGTCTTGGGAAATTTACTTCGGCATTCCGCTTCGCGAACAGGCATCGGCTGTGCCCGCGCAAGTGGCTCCGGCAACCCATTCGCCCGCGGCTACCACTGCCTGGCCGCGGGTGAACGTTTTCCGGTGCCCGGATTATATTGACGGCACAAGCTTTAAGGCAAGCCGCCAATTTCTGGATCGCCGCTTATTTTCCGCATTCCCATATCTGCTAGGATGCCCTTTCTCCGCGGTTGGATACTCCGACGGATACTGGCTACCTGTTGGACACCGATGGCACCGAAGAGGGACACCCGTTATGAATATCGACCGAAACGCGCCCGGCATTACCCCCAACGTTACCAGTGGTCTGAACCCGAAGGAGCTTCCGTTACGGGACCAAACCGCCGTCGTAACGGGTGCGGGACGAGGCATTGGCGCCGCTATCGCTTCCAAACTCGCCGCACTCGGCGCTCATGTTTTCGTCTGCGGGCGCACGGAATCCCATCTTGATCAAACTGTCCAATCGATCGGGCGTACTGCGGGCTCGGCTGAAGCCCTTCCTTGCGACGTCACAAACCTTGCTTCCGTCCGAGAACTGGCCCGCGCCGTCGAGCTTCGACACCAGCGCTGCGACATCCTCATCAACAACGCCGGCATCGGAGGCTTTGGCTGTCCTCTTCACGAGCTCGATCCCGGCGACTGGGACAGCATCCTCTCCACCAATTTGCGAGGAGTCTATTACTGCATCCACGCGTTCGCTCCGATGATGATCCGCGCGAAATCCGGACACATCATCAATATCTCCTCCCTCGCAGGAAAGAACGCCCTCCCGAACGGGGCCGCTTATGCGGCTTCGAAGTGGGGACTCAATGGCCTCAGCTACTCAGCCGCGGAGGAACTGCGCGAGCATGGCATACGAGTCTCCGTCGTGTGCCCCGGTTCGACGAACACGGAACTCTCCCCACACGTCGGGAAAGACCCAAAACGCATGCTCCAGCCTGACGACGTTGCACACGCCGTCGATATGCTGGTGACCCAATCTGCTCAGTCCTTCTGCAGCGAAATCCTCCTCAGGCCTACGCAACGGCCCTAGCCCCGCCTTTTCTTCTCCAGCGGCGCGGAGACTGCCGTTGAAATCGCGAAGTAACGTCGGTCGAGTCACTTTTGTCCTATGCCAAGCTCGAGAGTCGTGCGAGCGGTGCCAACTGTGAAAGCACTTGCATACTCCCCAGAGTACGGCTTGCTGTAAGTGATTGACAAAAAAGCAAATCGAACCTAAATCAACCCGGCTACAGGCTGGTTCTCCGGCCCCCGGCTTGCACCCTGCGTAGTTGACTCGCAGAGGAGTAAATCGGCAATGAAGAATAGTTCTGTCTCAATTTTCCCTAAGCGCCTTCGTGGCGGGAAACGCCCGCTCGGCATCGCCGTATTCCTCTGCCTATGGTGCTCGAGCTTTTCCGTCAATGTTTTTGCGCAGAGCAATGTGCTCACTCAGCACAATGACAATACCCGCTCCGGCTTAAACCCAAACGAGACCTTCCTCACGCCTTCCAACGTCAACCCTGCGACCTTCGGCACCATTCTGTCGCGACCCGTGGACGGCATGATTGCCGCGCAACCGCTCTATGTCTCCAACGTCAGCATTCCCGGGCAAGGCCTTCACAACGTGGTTTTCGTCACGACGCTTCATGACAGCGTCTATGCTTTTGACGCAGACAACGCGACCGGATCGAATGCCAGTCCGCTCTGGCAAACGAGTTTTCTGAATCCGGCTGCCGGAATTTCCACCGAGCCCCCAACCAACCTGGGCTGCACGAGCACCACCTTCATCACCGAGATGGGAATTCTCAGCACCCCAGTCATCGATGCCGCCTCACAAACTATCTACGTGCTGGCCAAGACCAAGGAAAACGGTACCTATCACTTCCGACTCCACGCTTTGGATATCGCAACGGGGATGGAAAAACTGGGCGGACCTGTCGATGTTAACGCCACGGTCACAGGTCAGTTGGGCACCCTCATGCTCTCCGGTGCCGCCAAGTCGATGCTGGCCCGCCCCGGCCTTCTTCTCTCGAACAGTACCGTTTACATGGCTTTCGGATCCAACGGATGCGACGGCGGAGATACGCGCGGCTGGGTCGTGGCCTACGACGGCAGCACGCTTTTGCAAATGGGCGTTCTCAATGACACTCTGAACAGCAAAGCCGCGCGAGGCAACATTTGGCAGTCGGGCAGCGGCGTGGCCTCCGACGACAATGGCAATCTCTTCTTCTCCACCGCCAACGGCGCCTTCGATGCCAATCTCGGAATGGATGACTACGGTTCCAGCATCGTCAAAGCCGGGTGGGGCAACAACGGCCTGGCCGTTACAGACTATTTCACGCCTTACAACGTCGCGTACCTGAACTCCACCGATCTCGATATCGGCTCCGCTGGCGTCGTCCTGCTGCCGGACCAACCTGGAGCACACCCTCATTTGCTCGTAGGTTCGGGCAAGGAGGGTTCAGTCTACGTTTTGGATCGCGACAACATGGGACAGTTCAATCCCAACGACAACAGCCAGATCGTGCAGTTCATCCCGTTCAACGGCGGTACCGTTCCCCCGCACTCGCACACGCCTCCAGGCAGCCAGGTCGGGCGGATGTTCAGCACGCCGGCTTATTGGAACGGATATGTTTACCTGACCGGGCAGAATCAAGGCGTGACCCAGTTCGCCGTGAACAATGGGCAACTCGATGTGCTCAACCGTAACGCGAATGCCCTCTGCTGCGCGCATACGCCTTCCATCTCCGCCAATGGGACCTCCAATGGAATCATCTGGATCCCCAACGGCAACGGATTTGTCGCCTACGACGCCTCGGATTTATCGCTGCCCGCGCTTTACAATAATTCTAAAATGGGAACGCTGGCGCACTTCAACACACCTACTATCGCCGGCGGCAGGGTTTACGTCGGAGCGAATCTCAGTCTTCAAGTTCTGGGCTTGCTGGGTAATCTGCTGCCGGCTTCCGGGGATGGCCAGTCGGTAGCGGCCCTGGGTACCCTCGCCCTGCCTCTCACTGTGGCGGCGACGGATCCCTACACCGGTGCTCCCGTTGCCGGTGTAGGCGTGACCTTCAGTGACAACAAAAAAGGCGGGGTGTTCAGTCCCGCGAGCGCCGTTACAGACTCGTCCGGATACGCAAGCACCTCCTATACAGCTCCAAAGCTGGCCGGAAGTTACACCATCACGGCAACCTATCCGGCGTCCATTGTCGCGAAATTCACGGTCAATGTGGTCAGCGGAGCCGCAACCCACATTCAGGTCATCAGTGGTAACAAGCAAACCGTACCCTTACAAACCTTGCTTCCTCTGCCGCTGGTGGTCCAGCTTTCCGATGCATGGAACAACGGCGTCGCAGGTACGAGTCTCACGTTTTCGGATGGTGGGAAGGGCGGGACATTCTCCGCGCCGCCGGTAGTTACGGACTCCAAAGGCCGTGCGCAAACGTTCTACACGACCGGCACCAAGAGCGGAAGCATCGCGTTCACGGTGTCCTCGGGGAGCTTTCACCAGGGTATGGGAGCGACGGCATTGGCAGGGCCTGCCACTGGGATGTCTGTGGTTTCCGGAAACAACCAATCGGGGAACTCAGGCTCAATCCTGCCAGCCGCACTAGTTGTCAAGGTCGTCGATCAATTTAACAACTTGGTATCCGGAGCCGCGGTCACCTTCAGCGACGGCGGAACGGGCGGATCGTTTTCGGCTTCACCTGTTTCCACAGACGCAACAGGCAAGGCCACGGTGACCTACACTTTACCGTCCGCGGCGCAAATGGTGAACATTACCGCCTCCGTGCCAGGAGTGACTCTCATGAACTTCACTGAGACGGCTCACTAGAGAGCAATCACGGGAGCGGTAGCTTTTCGAAACGCAAGGGTCGCCCCGTGTGCCGAAACCCGAAACGCTCTCCAAACCTACGCAGGCCAACACCGATGGTCGGCCTGTCGGGCCTAAAGACGACTCAAGCTGCGCCCTAAGACTGTTGTGCTGGCGGACTGCATAAATTACCGATTGCAGTACAAAAGTGAAACTTATTGCACATCGGTTTTCCACTGACAAGAGCTATCTCCTTGAAAGCAAGATGTTTAGGGTCTTATCTGGGGAACCTCTGCATGGCCTTTGGTTTGCGCTAACTTTTGGCATATATCCCCGCCTTTTGGAGTGATTTCCCATGGCTACGAATTCTTTCGTCGACCTTAGTCTGCCTGGTGACATGCGCCGCTTGCTCAAGGCGGCCGGAATCTTGATCTTACTGTGGGGCGCTCTCGCCTGTCCCTTGCTGGCGCAGGTCAACGTACTAACTCAGCACAACGACAATGCGAGATCGGGCGCGTTCACGAACGAGAGCATCCTCACGCCGGCGAACGTTGCCCCAGGCACGTTTGGTGTAATCGCTTCTCGGGTTGTCGATGGTTTAGTTTCGGCTCAGCCTTTGTATGTCTCGAATGTCAATATTCCGGGGTT